>Ga0115549_1001996_pt1 | contig 11902 bp, 9 predicted proteins | sample COGITO_mtgs_1004_2_FD_87176 | JGI IMG/M metagenome (GOLD analysis project Ga0115549, IMG submission 87176) | Pelagic marine microbial communities from North Sea - COGITO_mtgs_100430 | ecosystem: Environmental > Aquatic > Marine > Epipelagic | place: Germany:Helgoland, sampling site Kabeltonne...
ATCTGGATCCTTTAAAAGAGAGCCTGGGATCTGTGCTCAACGACTACCCTCTCTAGACCAAACCGTCTCTGGGAATATTTCAAACAATAAATTATGCAGCTGCGCCTAAGGCGCGGCTTACATAATTTGTGCATAGACCAATTTAGTTTCATCGCTCTATAAAAAACAAACGTACTTAACGAAAGTACTGACAGACAGCTTACACAAATCACTCAACTGGATTTTATAAATGAAAATTATCCGCTGGATATTAGGCCGAATTATTTTACTTCTCGACGCAATCACCGCCCCAAAAGGTATTGTTAGAGATAGCGCTGCACAACAAGAGATCGATACAGCTACAGCCAGTATGTCAATGTATCAATTTAATGCCTGCCCTTTCTGCGTCAAAGTGCGCCGGGAGCTCAAGCGTCACTCACTTAATATTGAGCTCCGCGATGCGCAAAATAATGCCGATATCAAAGCTGAGCTGACCACAGAGGGCGGACGCCATAAAGTCCCCTGCCTGAGAATTGAAAAGCCCGACAACTCCGTCGAGTGGCTCTACGAATCCAACGATATTATTGCCTATCTAAAAAACCAGTTTAATCTTGTTTAGCGTTTTGGCTCGCTAAACTCTGGCAATCTGGACTCCTCAAAAAACAGCTGCGCTAAATACCAAAAGGAAATGTCTCTAGCCCAGCTTTATTTTGCTGCCTACTCAAAGGTTCAACCGCTCGAGTCTCATCGAACCATATATATTCGTCGAACTGCCGCGCCAGACTGGCATAAAAATAATGGCTTTGCAGTTCACTCTCTGGACGATAGATAACACCAATGGCACGTTCCAGTCGCTCGGCAAGCAGTTTCCGGCGGACATTTTGTTGCAATGGTTTAATCAGGGGTAATATAAAGTTATCCGTTGGCACCTGGTGAAAGAGCCGCTCATAACTGTCTATATGCGCCGGCTGTACCTGCTTGACCTCCATTGGCCCGCCCCACTCCGAAGCAGCCGCGACTGTGCCGTGGTCAGTTCCAAAGCCAATCAGATAGTTGTCGCGCTTATATTTCTCGCGCACCAGCTGGCCAAGATTTAACTCACCACGGGCACTCATCTGAGTTGCCCGGGCATCGCCAATATGGGAATTGTGCTCCCAGATAACCGCTTTGCTCTTGACACCATTGACAGTACCTCTAAATTTGAGGATCGATTGCAAAGTATCAAACATATGCTGATCCCTCTGATTCCAGGAATTCTGCTCGGCATAGTAGAGAGTTCGATAGTAGCGTTCGGCATTGGCCACCAAACGTGCATTCTGCTCAGCATCAAAAAAACGCTGCCCATCCGCTTCGCTGTAGGCAAGTCGTTGCTTTAATAAATCCCGAAGAGTGGCCAACACCTCTTTTTCGCATTTTTTGTACTGCTTGTTCAACATCAGTTGACCGTAAATTGAAGGATCATTGGCCCATGGCGTTAAACAACCATAGCGACCCCTCGCCAATTCCGCTGTCTCCGGGTCCACCTCTTGCAGGTAATTTAACACCGCTTCAATTGAGCTATTCAGGCTGTACAGGTCGAGCCCATAAAAACCGACAGCCAGATCCTTATCGACAACAGTTGCATTAAAACGCTTTAACCAGTGGCAAAATTCCAGCACTGACTGATTGGCCCACATCCAGGTGGGGAATCGGCTAAACGGCGCATCCACTAAAAGTGGGTCTGGGGATCTGTTGTGAATAAAGTGATTGATATGACTGGCATCCGGCCAGTCGGCCTCGACGGCAACGATAGTAAAGCCTTTTTTCTCAATTAATTCCCGAGTGATACGCGCGCGCATTTCATAAAACTCGGCACTTCCATGACTGGCCTCACCGAGCAATACCAAACGAGAATTACCGATTCGATGTAACAGCTTGTCGAGATCAACATCCTCTACAGAGCCAAAATGTTCGCTGGATTGATAAATTAATTCTTCGAGACTGGTGGAAACCTTAGCCTTCGTAGGCTCCCCTGCCTCCTCTTCCTCCCAACCAGACACACCAATAAGTGGCACAAAATGCACAGCACCCAAATCTTCCTCTTGATAATCAGTCTCGCTGATTCGACGGATTCGCAACAACTTTTGCGTATGTATTTGGTCACCAACGGGGATAACCAGCCGACCGCCGATGGCCAACTGCTCTTTGAGTGACTGCGGAACCTCCGGGCCACCGGCAGCAACTGCAATGGCATCAAAGGGTGCCTGGCTCTGCCAACCCAGAGTGCCATCACCAAACAGCACTTCTATATTGGTGTACCCCATTTCAACCAGCCTGCTGCGAGCACTATCTGCGAGGATTTTATGCCGTTCCACCGTATAAACCTCAGCGGCAATCTCTGCCAATACAGCTGCTGCGTAACCCGAACCAGTGCCAATCTCAAGAACCCTGTCCTCTGCTTTCAACTGCAGAGCCGCAATCATCAAAGCGACAATATAAGGTTGTGAAATAGTCTGTCTGGCAGCTATGGGAAGAGGTGCGTCATGATAGGCAAACTCAACCAGATCTGAGGGTACAAACTTCTCTCGTGGAACAGCATTAACCGCTGCAAGCACCTGCTCGTCACGCAATCCCCGGGCAACCATTTGGTGCTCTATCATCTGCCGCTTTAATTCAACAAAATTGCTCATAAGTCGGGCCCTGCAAAATCACATAAAATTACCATTGCTTAGAGCGTTCAATTGTTACAACTCCCTGTAGAAGAAAATTGACAGGGGTCATAAATACCCAAGCCTAGCTTCGTACCCGCATTAAATTCTATCCACATGCTATTTGACCGACATCAATAATGTCCCCACGACAACCGGTTTAACTGGTCTAACTATCATTCACCTGACAGCCAGGCGCTGGACGCCTTGAGGTTGTATGTCGAAACAGTTAGGCCTGATTAAAAGCATTGTGATTGGCATCGTTGTTGTGACCCTGCTGCTTTTGATCATGCTTTTTCTGGATATAGACAAGCAGATTCTCAGCACCCTGCAGTGGCTGGATTCACTGGGTACCTGGGCACTTTTTTGGTTTGTATTAATAATTGCTCTGGTCGTGATATTGGTACTGCCGGGGGTTTTATTTACCACTGGGGCCGGATTTGTCTTTGGCATAACCAAGGGCACAGCCAGTGTCGCGATTGGGACAACACTGGGCGCCTGCATTGCATTTCTAATCGCCCGCCATCTTATGGGACGCCGCCTGAAGCGCTATATTCTAGCCAACAACCGACTCGACCTGATCAGCGAAGATATAAGCTCTCAGGGCTTCAAAATAGTTCTTTTAACTCGACTGATTCCTTTTTTTCCCGGCAAACTCTCCAACTACCTGTTTGGTTTGACGGAAATGCCATTGCGGGATTTTGCCGGCGCCAGCCTACTCGGGTTTATTCCCTTCTCCTTGCACAACGCTTATCTCGGCTCTCTGGCTGCAGATATCGCAACGCTGGGAACTCGCCACGCAGAACGCACTGCCCTGGAATGGGCAGCCTATGGCATCGGCTTTGTGATGACAGTAAGTATTGTTCTATACCTCCACCACTGGGCCAACCGCCTGCTATCAGCAGATATCAATCATCATCCAACTCCCGATGGGGAGCCCTAATCATTTGAGGAGCTAACTGTGAACACCAGTGCCAGGCTTAATATTGTTATGTTTACCAACACCTTTACCCCTCATGTGGGAGGTGTAGCGCGATCTGTCGAAGGCTTTGCACAGCAGTATCGAAAACTCGGGCACCGGGTTCTGATCGTTGCGCCAGAATTTGAGCATACTCCGAGCGATGAAATTGATGTATTGCGTGTTCCAGCACTGCAAAAGTTTAACGGCAGTGACTTCTCCGTCGCGCTGCCAGTATCCGGCCTGCTCAGCCGCAAGCTCGATGAATTCCAACCTCATATCATCCACGCCCACCACCCGTTTCTGCTCGGTATGACAGCGATGCGTATTGCACGCTATCGCAATCTGCCACTGGTCTTTACCCAGCACACACTCTACGAGAAGTACACCCACTATGTGCCTGGAGACTCCCCCAAAATGCAGCAGTTTTCCATTGAGCTAGCCACCCACTATGCCAACCTGGCCGATAGAGTCTTTGCCCCCAGCGAGAGTGTTGCGACCCTGTTGCGACAACGAGGCGTTAATTCAAAAATTAACGTGGTTCCAACTGGCGTTAAAATTTCACAGTTTGAGAACGGCAATGGCGAGCGCTTTCGCAAGGCCATGAATATCCCCAAAAAAGCATTTGTAGTCGGCCACCTGGGCCGTCTGGCTGCCGAGAAAAACCTACCCTTTCTCAGTGAGACAGTGGCTCAATTTATTGCATCAAGCACTTTAAAAAACGCTTTTAAAAACACTGCAAACAACCCTAAAGGCAAAAAGCACTCCAGGGAGGTACATTTTCTGCTTATCGGCAAAGGTCCATCAGAGAATCATATCCGAACCACTTTCCAGCGCGCAGGAATAACCAAGAGACTGCATGTGGCGGGCATTTTAAACCCCAGGCAATTAGCAGATGCCTACGATGCCATGGATGTATTTGCCTTTGCTTCTAAGAGCGAAACTCAGGGCATGGTTCTGACTGAAGCCATGGCCTGTGGCGTGCCTGTAGTTGCGCTTGATGCCAGCGGCGTCAAAGAAGTCGTTATAGATACCATCAATGGCCGTCTGTTGCAGAGAGAGAATGCCGCTGCTTTTGCCGCTGGATTAAAGTGGGTAGCCGATCAACCGCCACTGAGGCGATTATCACTATCTCTGGCAGCGCGTAAAACAGCCCGCGAGTTTTCAATGTCCAATACTGCAAACCTGGCGCTTCAGCATTATCAAGACTTATGCCATCAACGAAGTCCAGAGCAAACTAAAAATTACCGCCACTTAACCCAACTACTAGAGCTGATAAAAATTGAATGGGCAATCATTGAAGGATTTGCCAATGCCGCAAGCCACTCCATTGTGACCAATCATACTAGGCAAGAAGAAGCTGCAGGTAGCTAGATGCTCACACAGGTTGAAACAATTTTAAGGCGTTTCCGCAGAACCCTGAGTCGCAGCGAATGGCTCGGTCGTTTACTAAAACTGCCCCTGTCCGCAGAACCCGACAGCACAGCCGGACTGGTTATGGTGCAAATTGACGGTCTCTCTCACCATGAATTAGAGCGGGCAATTGAACAGGGCGAAATGCCCTTTTTAAAGCATCTTATCAAGCGCGAAAACTACCAACTTCACAGCCTTTACTCGGGCATTCCATCGACGACTCCCGCCGCTCAGGGGGAACTGTTCTATGGCATTAAAACCGCTGTGCCCAGCTTTAACTTTAAACCTCGTAACTCTGAAGATCTGGTACGCATGTTTGAACCCGCCGCGGCGGACAATGTGGAAAAGAAACTGAGTGCCATGCAGACAGCCCCCCTGCTAAAGGATGGTAGCTGCTATGCGGACAACTTTACTGGTGGGGCCGCTGAAGCACATTTTTGCCCCAGTTCACTAGGTTGGGGTAAAACATTACAGGGCGCCCGCCCCCTGGTATTGCTATTACTGGTCGCTAGTCATCTGTTCAGCTTTATTCGAACCCTGGCATTGATGCTGCTGGAAATCGTACTGGCAGTTGTTGATTTCACTCGCGGCCTGGTTTCCGGACGCGATTTATGGGCAGAGTTAAAATTTATTCCCAGCCGGGTATTGATTGTTATTTTACTTCGCGAACTGACCACCATTGGCGTAAAGATCGACGTCGCCAGAGGCTTGCCCATCATCCACGTCAATTTCCTTGGCTATGATGAACAGGCTCATAGACGCAACCCAAAATCGCTCTTTGCCCACTGGACACTTCGCGGTATCGATAACGCCATCGCTCGAATATGGCGAGCTACGCTACAGGCCAGTCGCCGCAGTTACGACCTGTGGATCTATTCTGATCACGGCCAACAGGAAGTAGTGCCCTATGAAAAAATCTTTAGTACAAGCTTTGCTCAGGCCGCGACCAATATCTTCAGTCGCGAATTGGGCTGCCCTGTAGACTGTATAACCGCAGGTAGAAAAGGCATCCAGCTGGAGCGTATACGAATGTTTGGCGGCAGGCGTACGCAAAAGATTTTCGCCGAACTACTAGCCAATATCAGTAATGGAAAATACCCATCGCCTGGAGACAATAGACCACAGCTCCGTATAGCCACACTGGGACCCGTGGCGCACCTTTACTTTAATCAGGCCCTGGCCGCCCATCAGCTCAGCGCACTTGCTCACGCCCTGTGTACAGAGGCCCATGTGCCTGTGGTTTTATACTGCAATGCAAACGGACAGGTGCGCGTCTGTCGTCAACACAGCGAATACAATTTAAAGGAAAACCCCAGCGCACTGTTCGGCAGTGACTACCCCTATCCGGATATGGCCTATGAGGATATTCAACGGCTCTGCCAACATCCAGACGCCGGTGTACTGATAGCCTCCGGCCAATTTATTAAACCTCCTGAACATGAAGACTACCAGGCAGTAAGTTTTGCTGTGGAAACTGGTACTCACGGCGGATGGAGCCGCCAGCAAACCGATGCCTTTGCACTGCTTCCAGAAGATATCCATCTGGGGAAAACAACCTCAGAGGGATCACGGCTAATGGATATAAGAGATGCAGCCCTTGAATTTATGCATCCAGAAAAAGTCACTGTAAAAAGCCGTAACAACATTAATGAGCAGGACAAAACCCTCAGCCATCCCAGCGCCGAAACATCCAATCAACGGGAGACAATGCTACGAATCATGACCTACAACGTCCACAGCTGCATCGGAATGGATGGCAAGCTGGCACCAGAGAGAATTGCCCGTGTTATTGCTCGCTACAGCCCCGATATAGTTGCGCTTCAGGAATTGGATGTTAATCGTTTGCGCACACAAGAGCTTGATCAAGCGGATGCTATAGCCCGCTATCTGGGGATGCAAATGCATTTTCACAGCCCAATGCAACTCCAAAAAGAACGCTTTGGCGATGCGATACTCACAGCGTTTCCCATACGGCTTATCAAGGCCAGCAACCTGCCGAGCCCTTCCTATAAACCCAACAGTGAACCGCGCGGCGCACTATGGGTCGCCATTGATATTTTCGGTCAGGAGATTCAGCTGATTAACACCCACCTTAGCCTGCGCAGTCAAGAACGTCGAACAGAGGTGCAGAGTTTACTTGGCGATAAGTGGCTCGGACATCCCGAATGCCATCAACCCACTATTCTTTGCGGCGACTTTAATGCCAGACCCGGCACCCCTGAATGGCAAAAACTCAACTGCCGACTCCCGGACGGCCAGGTCACGCTGGCTGATCATCGGCCAAAAAAAACCTTTTTCAGCCGCCTGCCGATCACCCGAATTGACCATGTTTTTATGGATAAAAGCATTGAACCGCTGGCAATTTATACACCCAATAATGCTCTGGCCAGAGTGGCCTCCGATCACTTGCCACTGATCATGGATATACGCCTGAAATTAGCCGGTAAACAATAGAAACCTGTCGCTGCTAATTTACAAATTATTCTTCGGCCTCAGGGCAATATTAGAATCGCCCTGAGGCGCTGGCTGTTGTAGAATCACGGCTCCTAAAAAATTTGAATTGGAATTCACAATGGGCAGAGCCTACCAAAACCGCAAAGACTCCATGGCCAAAACATCCGACGCTAAAGCCAGGGTGTACAGTAAATATGGCCGCGAAATTTATGTTGTCGCCAAATCTGGCGGTCTTGATCCCACTGGTAACCTTGCCCTTCGCAGCTTGATTGACCGGGCAAAAAAAGACCAGGTTCCAACCCATGTGATCGACAAGGCGATAGAAAAAGCCAAGGGCGGCGCGGGTGAAAACTTCGAACTAGCTCGCTATGAAGGATACGGCCCAGGCAACTGCATGGTGATTATCGAATGCTTAACCGATAATCCAAACCGCACCTTCGGTGATGTTCGCCTGTGTTTTACCAAAACCAAGACCAAGATCGGCACCCAAGGCGCCGTTAGCCATATGTTTGATCACCTAACCATTCTCCGTTTTGGTGGCCATGACGAAGAAGCGGTTTTAGATACCCTGCTAATGAGCGATGTCGATGTTATCGATATTGAGAATGAAGACGGCATGTTGACAGTGTTCGCACCTCATACCGAGTCATTCAAGGCTAAAAATGCACTTAGCGAAGCCTTTGGCGAAATCGATTACGAAGTCGATGAAGTCCAGTTTATCGCCCAAAACACGGCCTCTCTCGGCAACGATGACGACAGGGCAATGTTTGAACGCTTTATGGATATGCTCAATGATCTGGATGACGTCCAAAATATCTATCACAGCGTAGAAACTGAGTAAGCTGATTACTCACAGCAAGGTTGAATCCGGTGTCATATCACTGATACCGGCAACCGCCACACTAACCCTGAAATCACTTTTAAAGGAATAAGACAAGATGTCCGTGCAAGAGAAAGTATTTGTTGTTGTTGATCCCACCGCCAGTGAACATATCGCCCTGCAGCGCGCCATTATTACCGCAAGATTCCGCACGCCATCACCAACTCTCTACATCTTCGTTGGTGTTGACAGTGAGGCTGTGGATACGCGCGCCAGCAATGATGCGCTGTTTAAAAACAGTCAGTGGTTCGAAGATGAGATACATGCCCCTCTCAAAAAAGAAGGCCTTGATTATAAAATTGAAATCTCCTGGTCCAGTGAATGGCAGCGCTCGATTTTAAAATCAGCCAATAGCTTCGGTGCCGATCTTATTCTGCTGCCGATTCCAAAGAAAAAGAAAAACGCCCTGCGCTTCACCTTTAGTGAATCAAAATGGAAAGTACTGAAGAAGGCCACCTGCCCGGTGATTTTGGTTCGCCCCGGTGCCGCAGAGCAGCGCAAAACTATCCTTGCCGCGGTTAACTTCCAGGCTATTGGCACCCAGCAAAAATTGCTTAACGCCAATATTCTCGCCCATGGAAAATGGCTTGCTGAAAACTACGGCGCCGATCTGCATGTAGTCAATGCCTATATAGATTCAATGCACTACCCGGATCGCGGCAATCTGGCTAAAGAAGCCGGCATAGCGTCAAAAAATATCCATGTGGTTAAAGGCTATACGGATGAGACTGTCGCAGAAACCGCGAAGAAGCTTAGTGCTGACCTGGTTATTATGGGTACTCTGGGGCAAACCGGTCTGATTAAAACTCGCCGAGGCAATACTGCTGAACGGGTTATATCTGCTCTGGATGTGGATATTGTGGTAGTTAATACCGAATATGAAAGCTAGAAAAAGCTTAGAAGTTAGTAGGTTTTGATCGATAAAATGGAGGGGTTTCAGCCCCTCCATTTTTTTATGGCTGACTACAAAACTGCGGATAGAACCAGTACAGCAGCATCGCCGCAATGACCATACCGCTTAACACACCGGCTACAAAACTAACTCGGCAGCGGATCTTTCTGGGTAGATAAACAGATCTTTTGCGCGCCTCAAATTGCCGCTCAAGGTGGCTTATCTCCTTATCGGCCCAGGGTTCAAGCTCTTCCAGAGCAGCCCTGATTTTTTCAGCATCGTGACTTTCAGACATCCATCAAAGCAAATTCAGTTAACGCCTTGGCGGTTTGATCCTGTGCGCAGTCAATATGGGTCTCAACAACCGACTCAGAGACCTCAAGAAGATGGGCAATATTCGTTTTGGACATTCCCTTAAAATGGTACAAAAGGAAGATATAGCGGGTTTTTTCCGGTAACTGAGAAAGGCTTTCTTTTAATGACTCCTGCCTGAGCTCATCTAACAAAACCCTGTAGGCAGAACTATCCTCTCCCGAGAATTTCTGCAGACTTTCAGAATTACAGTAGTATTGACTGTCCAATTGACGCTTACGCAAGACATTTAGAGCCAGCCTCACCGCCATACTGAACAGATAGCGACGTAGATTTCCAACATCCTGATTATGCTTGATGCGAATAAGTTTTAGATAGGCATCCTGAGCCAACGCCTCAGCGCCCTCTTCATCCCCGAGCTTGCGCACCAACAGGCGGCGCAACTCGTCAGAGGTATCCTGATAGAGCTGAGTAATCTCAGCATTTGTGATGCCAGCACCGGCAGCAGTCATTTCCAAAATAAGCCTCTCTAATTCCAGAGCCTCATGCTCTGGATTTCCAGTAGCTAGAGCCTCAGCTTGTATATTCTCAGCCTCTAGATTAAGAGTTTGGTTTTGCGGTTTATGACTCACCTTGTCTCCTGCACATCCATTGTCTAACGACCATCCTGTCGTTAGTAATTGCTCCGTGATTGCCTGTTTTGCTCAACCGACCCCAGACCTTACAAAGTAATCAGGCGGTGTACTTAATAAGACTCCAAAAACACCTTTATCCCCACCTTCGAAAGAAAATATTTTTCTCCCTCCCCTAGGTCAGAGGCCCTGTTTATCACCAGACAGCCGACAAATCTGGTCTATTATTTATTCCATGCAACCAACAAAAACATCACAGAAAAACGGCTCAGACAATCCCCAGCGTCAACTCAAACGCGCGCTAAACCTGCCATTAATTACCCTCTATGGACTGGGAACAACCATCGGCGGTGGAATCTATGTATTAGTGGGCAAGGTCGCAGAGCGCGCCGGCATGATGGCACCAATTTCATTTGTCGCTGCAGCACTGCTATCGGCATTTACCGCACTGACTTTTGCAGAATTATCCAGCCGTTATCCAAAAAGTGCCGGTGAAGCCGTCTACGTCCAAGAAGCGTTTAACTACAAACAACTAGCTCTGTTTGTAGGTATTCTGGTGATTCTCAATGGCTGTGTATCCGCCGCCGCCCTCGCCAATGGCTTTGTCGGCTACCTGCAAACCTTTTTACCCATCCCTGACTGGGCTGCCATTATCGCCATCAGCATCGCCCTGGGACTCCTTGCAGCTTGGGGCATAGGACAATCGGTTAGTGCCGCAGCAATAATCACCCTGATCGAAATAGGCGGCCTGCTATTGATTATCTGGGTAGCCCGAGATGAATTTTCCACAGTCCCATTGCGCAGCCATGAGCTGATGCCCGGATTAGATGGCACCATCTGGCTGGGGATTTTAAGCGGTTCATTCTTGGCTTTTTATGCCTTTATCGGCTTTGAAGATATGGTCAATGTTGCAGAGGAGATCAAAGATGTTGAGAAGACATTACCCCGCGCGATAATTATCACACTGGTACTCACCACATTAATTTATTTTCTGGTTGCTCTGATAGCAGTGCTGAGTATCTCCCCCCTCGAGCTGGGCCAGCAAAAAGCCCCACTCAGCTATATCTATCAGATTAAATCCGGTTCCGATCCCGCCCTTATCAGCCTGATAGGCATCTTTGCGATTCTAAACGGCGGTTTGATTCAGATGATTATGGCTTCGCGGGTTTTATACGGTATGAGCCGCCAATCCCTCGCCCCCAAATCGCTGCGTTTTATGGGCGATATTAATCCACGAACCCAAACCCCGGTTAAAGCCACAGCCGCTGTTGTTTTGCTGGTAAGTTTTTTAGCGCTGAGTTTTGATATTGAAGGACTGGCAGAAACCACATCGCTGATGATTTTAATTATCGCAACACTGGTCAATGCTGCACTGCTACGTTTAAAACTGGGCGATAGATATAGAGAGAGTGACAGGCCGCCATTAACCGGCATTACTGTGCCTCTATGGGTGCCCCTCTGTGGCTTGATTGTCAGTTTTAGCTTTGCGCTGATGATCGCAATAAGTCTGATTAAATAGAGATTAAACCACTGCTAACTACCAGCTATCACGCAGTGAGCGCAAAGCAACAAACACCTGCTTATCAGATGCCAGCTGACAGTCGAGACGCTCGCGTATCTGCGGGCTATGAAGGCGGAAAAAACTATTAAACAGCCGTTCATCACCAATACAGGTGGTTATTGGCTCAACCAATG
>Ga0115549_1002018_pt1 | contig 11835 bp, 9 predicted proteins | sample COGITO_mtgs_1004_2_FD_87176 | JGI IMG/M metagenome (GOLD analysis project Ga0115549, IMG submission 87176) | Pelagic marine microbial communities from North Sea - COGITO_mtgs_100430 | ecosystem: Environmental > Aquatic > Marine > Epipelagic | place: Germany:Helgoland, sampling site Kabeltonne...
CTCGGAAGCATCAGTGACACTGTAAATATGGATCCCAGGCCGATCTTGCTTTCAATGCGCAGGTCACCGCCCATACAGTGAATTAATGCCTGGGTAATTGCCAGGCCCAAGCCACTGCCGGAGGCCTGATGTATTGGGTTGGAGATACGCACAAAGGCCTCAGATATGCGCGAAATATCATCTTCTTTAATACCAATACCGCTATCGGTTACAGTGATATAGGCGACCTGATTGCGGTATTTGAGGTTAACCGACACCGATCCCTTGGGAGTGAACTTAATGGCGTTTGAAATAAGGTTGATAAGCACCTGACGCAGCCTTTTCTCATCGACAATCACATGCTCCGGCAGTTTTTCCTGATGGGTAAAATGCAGTGTTAGACTTTTTGATTGAGCCTGTATTTGAAACATATAAATTAGCTGTTCAATCATTGTGACAATGTCGACTTCATTTCTATGCAAGTCGAGTCGTCCCGCCTCAATTTTGGAAATATCTACCAGCCCTTCAATCAAGTCAGTTAAATGTTCACTGCTGCTGCGCATCACCTTAATTGAGTCTCGCCGCGACTTGGGAATATCCTCAGCTCCTTCGAGCAGTTGGGCATAGCCCATCACAGAGTTGAGCGGTGTTCGAAGTTCATGGCTAATACTCTCCAGGTAGCGACTCTTTGCTATATTGGAGGCATCTGCGGTTTCTCTGGCTTTTTGCAGATCCATATCGGTCTTCTGGTGAGCAATAACCTCTTTGGTTAACAGTTGCGTCTGCCGCTGAGACTCTCTTCGAGCCAATCGCTGTCCCTCAAGGCTTAGTAAAAATGACCAGACGCCAATAATTAATACCAATATTGTCATTAGCGATAGAATCCATGCAAAGCTATTAATGGCATCGATTTGTTGGGGATAAACGGACAGGGTTTTTGAATAGGCGATCAAAATAATGGTTGAAAAAACAGCGATATTCGCCATAAACAAAAACGCGAACTTAAAGCCACGGGACTGAATATGGCGCAATTTAATTCTTTTGGAAAATAATTTGAGAAATAACAGCAATTGATTTTCAAAGCGTCCCGAAGGCCGGCAGGCGTCTTCACATTTTGTATCGAGCGAGCAGCAAAGAGAACAGATAGGTAGACCGTACAGCGGACAAAAAGTCATATCTTCATTATCAAAAGAATTTTCACAGACCCCGCAAGCATGAGCAGGCTTGTCTTCATCAATGCAAACCGGCCGTGCAATATAGTAGCGACCGCTGGTCACCCAGGCGATAAAGGGAACTAATATAAACGTCATCAATAATGTTAGATAAGAGGCAAACGCCTGCATGGCTTCACCTAAAAGGCCGCCGTAGGCGATAAAGCCAGTAATCATTGAAATTAGCATGCTGCCGACACCCACAGGGTTAATGTCGTATAGATGCGCTCGTTTAAACTCAATGCCGGGCGGGCTCAGTCCCAGTGGTTTATTAATCACTAAATCAGCAACCATAGAGCCAATCCATGAAATAGTGATTATCCCAAACAGTCCAAGAGTGTTCACCAAGGCGTCATAGATGCCGATTTGCATCAGTGCAATGGCAATCAATACATTAAAGACTACCCAAACGGCACGTCCTGGATGAGCATGGGTCAGGCGTGAGAAAAAATTTGACCATGCAATTGAACCTGCATAAACATTGGTTACGTTAATCTTTAACTGCGAAAGTATGACAAACAAAGCAGTGAGAGCGAGAACTGTAGAGGGTGTTTGACTCAGGTAATTAAACGCGACCAAATACATCTGTGTTGGGTCAATAGCCTGCTGTGCATCTACGCCATGATTGACGGCAAGCACAAATAAAAATGAACCCAACATTAACTTTAAGCAGCCAATAATAATCCATCCAGGGCCTGCGCATAGGGCGGATAGCCACCAGGTTGACTTGCTTATATCTTTTTGCGTTGGGATAAAACGAGCATAGTCAGCCTGTTCTCCGATTTGCGCCACCAGAGCGAATATCAGGGTAGAGGCTGCACCAATCATCATCCAATTTATCTGTGCATCACCACTGCTATTAATCTCACCCTGGTAAAGCATCCAATCGGTTACAGCAGAAAAATCGTTGAGCAAAATAATGCCAATTGGCAGTAGCTGAAGTAGCATCCAAACTGGCTGAGTCCACAATTGAAATCGACTAATGGCACTGATGCCATAAGTCACTATAGGAATAACCACTAGGGTGCTGACCAAATAACCCCAATGCAGAGGCAACCCAAGACACAGCTCAAGGGCTAGAGCCATGATCGTGGCTTCTAGGGCCAGGAAAATAAATGTAAAGGAAGCATAAATTAACGATGTAATGGTCGACCCTAAATAACCAAAGCCAGCGCCGCGGGTTAATAAATCAATATCGAGTCCATAGCGACTACTGTAATAACTGATGGGTATAGAGAGTAAGAGAAGTATCGCACTCACCATAAAAATGGCGATCAGTGCATTTTGAAAACCATAGTTCAGGGTGATGGAGCCACCAATGGCCTCGAGCGCTAAAAATGAAATCGAGCCCAAAGCGGTGAGCGCGACTTTTTTTGCGCCCCATTTTCGTGCACTTAAGCCGGTAAATCGCAGGGCGTAGTCTTCTAAAGTCTCGTCTGCGACCCACTTATTGTAGCGGCGGCGGGCACCAAAAACGCCCTGCTTAATGGTGGTTTCAGTGTTTGAATGATGATTTTTTTTAGCTTTTTTTAAAAAAGAGGGCATAAACAGGTTAAGCAATATATGTGCCAGCAATCGAGTTCGAATCACCGCGGATACGGCTGATTTACATAGTCACTCAATGGCCCTGTTTATGACGGATGTCACCAGTGAAGAAAATCATCAGAGTTTAAGCAGGCTTATATTATCTCACTGACGGAAAGCGATTTTTTGCCAACGCTAAACCGCCAAATGTTTTGCTATAAGTTCGTCGGACAACTCTGGCATCGCTCCCGAGGCAACCACCCGACCCTTTTCCATCAGTCGAAATTCTTTGCCAACACGTCGAGCGAAGGTGAGTTTCTGCTCAACCAATATAACAGTCATTCCTTCCTGCTCATTAAGTAAGGTAATGACATCGCCGATTTGTTTTACGATATTGGGCTGAATACCCTCATTGGGCTCATCTAGAATCAAAATCTTAGGCTCAATCACCAGCGCTCGACCAATAGCCAATTGTTGCTGCTGTCCACCGGAAAGGTCACCACCGCGACGTTGCAGCATATCCTGTAATACTGGAAATAATTCGAAGATTTTGTCAGGTATCTTTTTTGATTTATCCCTGCGTGCACCCAATCCCACGCGGAGATTTTCTTCCACGGTTAACAGCGGAAAAATATCGCGTCCCTGAGGCACATAGCCAATCCCATTGCGTGCCCTGGATTCGGCCGATTTCTTTGTGAAATCTTCATCACCAAAGTGCAGTTCACCACTGCTAACAGGCAATAGCCCCATTAAGCATTTTAATAATGTGGTTTTCCCCACGCCATTGCGGCCCATAATGCAGGTACAGGATCCCTCGGCAATTTCTAGATTAAGGTCCCATAAAATCTGAGTGCCGCCGTAAAGCTGGTTTATGTCTTTCAATGCAATCAATCTTCTTCTCCTAAATACACTTCAATGACGGCAGGATTATTCTGCACATCCGACATACTGCCTTCAGCCAGCACCGAACCCTGATGCAGCACAGTGACTGTCTTGGCAATACTGCGGACAAACTCCATATCATGTTCAACCACCACCACAGTCCGGTCTCCCGCCAGGGAAGTGAGCAACTCCGCTGTTCGCTCAGTCTCTTGAGCGGTCATACCTGCAACCGGTTCATCCACAAGCATAAGCCTTGGGTCCGCGATTAATAACATACCGATTTCCAGCCACTGTTTCTGCCCGTGAGACAAGGCTCCGGCAAGCATTCTATACTGGGATTTTAGGCCAATAATCTCTAGAACCTGACTGATCCAATCTAACTCTGAAGGGGATAGTTTTGCCCATAACGTAGAGATAATGCTCTTATTGACCTTCATGGCCAATTCAAGGTTGGCCAACACGGATTGCTCTTCAAATACGGTGGGTTTTTGAAATTTTCGTCCAATCCCTAATTGAGCAATTTCAGATTCGCTTTTGCCGAGTAGATCTATGGTCTGCCCAAAATATACATGGCCAGTATCGGGGTGGGTTTTGCCGGTTATCACATCCATCAGTGTGGTTTTGCCTGCACCATTAGCGCCGATCAAGCAGCGTAACTCGCCATCATTGATATAGAGATTAAGGTTATTAAGCGCTTTAAAACCATCAAAGCTGACTGATAAACCCTCGACATAGAGAAGTACTTGATGCGAAATATCCACAGCGGGCGGCGGCTTTGCCGAGAAAAAATTGCTTTGGCGGCGTTGAACAGCCTGCTTTACATCTTCCAATATTGTCATACTATTTCTTCCTCGGGTTTTCGACCTTTGCGCCAAAAAAACAGCTTGCCGGTAACAGAACGCTTGTCCTTGATTAGCCCCATCAAACCCTGAGGCAAAAAGATAGTCACACTGACAAACAGTGCGCCCAGCGCAAACAACCAGGCTTCAGGAAAGACTGCGGTAAAACGCGTTTTAGCGTAGTTGACCAACAGCGCGCCGACGATAGCGCCATACAGAGTGCCGCGACCACCCACAGCCACCCAGACCACCACTTCAATGGAGTTTAATGGCGAGAATTCTCCCGGGTTGATAATGCCAACCTGTGGCACATAAAGAGCTCCAGCAATAGCTGCCAGTATTGCCGAGTAGACAAAAAGTGACACTTTGTAGTTTTCAGTTTTAAAACCAATAAATCGAGCCCTGTTCTCGGCATCGCGAACACCCAGAATTACTCGTCCAAATCGAGACGACATAATCAGCAGACTGAGGCAATAGGCAAGGGCCAATACCACAGCAGAGCATAAAAACAGCGCCACACGTACATTGTCAGATTGCAGGTTAAAACCGAGTATATCTTTAAAATCGGTCAGGCCATTGTTGCCGCCGAAGCCCATTTCATTGCGAAAGAAGGCCAGCATCAAAGCATAGGTTAATGCCTGAGTCATAATTGATAGGTAGACCCCAGCCACTCGGGAGCGAAATGCCAACCAGCCAAAGACAAATGCCAACAATCCAGGCACCAATATCATCGCCAGCATCGCCACCCAAAATTGATCAAACCCATGCCAGAACCAAGGTAACTCCTGCCAATCTAAAAACACCATAAAGTCAGGTAATAGTGGATCGCCATAGACCCCACGATCACCTACTTGGCGCATCAGATACATGCCCATGGTATAGCCGCCCAAGGCAAAAAATGCACCATGGCCCAGGCTCAAAATGCCGCAGTAGCCCCAAACAACATCTACCGATAATGCTAACAATGCATAACAGAGATACTTCCCGAGCAAGGTAATAGTGTAGGTGGTGACATGAAAAATAGACTCTTCAGGCACCCAAAGATTACAGACCGAGGCATAAATAGTGGTACCAAATAGTACCGCTAAAAATATTGGCGCTTTCTCGCGTAAATCATGCAACGAAGAAAATTGATTGCGAATAGTGCTCATTCAGCTGCCCTCCCTTTTTGAGGAAACAGTCCACGAGGACGTTTCTGTATAAATAAGATAATCGACACCAAAATAACAATATTGGCCAATACTGCCCCGGTAACAGGCTCGAGGAATTTGTTTAACATGCCTAAGCTAAATGCACCCACCAAGGTGCCCCATAGATTGCCTACACCGCCAAACACAACCACCATAAATGAGTCGATAATATAGGCCTGACCCAGGTTGGGCCCAACATTGGTTAACTGGCTAAGGGCAACTCCGGCGATACCAGCAATGCCGGAACCTAAACCAAAAGTCATAGCATCCACCCATTCGGTGCGAACACCTATCGCTTTTGCCATGCCGCGATTTTGAGATACCGCGCGGACATTCAATCCCAGCGAAGTTCTTTTCAGCACTAATTGCAGGATAAAAAATACCAGCAGGGCAAAAAACAAAATATATAAACGGTTGTAGGTTAGCGAAAAAATAGGGTTGAGTTCCCATGAGCCACTCAGCCAGCTTGGGCTGACTACCTGTCGATTCAGGGGTGAGAAAATACTTCGTACGGCTTGCTGCAAAATTAGGCTGATACCAAACGTGGCTAATAGGGTTTCCAGTGGACGGCCATGTAAAAAACGAATAACACCGCGTTGAATCAAAACACCCACGGCACCGGCTACCAAAAAGGCCGCGGGAATTGCCACCAGGATGGAGTATTCAAGGGTATTGGGCATCAATAGTTGAACTACGTAGGCAGTGTAGGCACCAATCATAATAAGCTCGCCATGGGCCATATTAAGGACACCCATAACACCAAATGTGATCGCTAAACCGGTTGCTGCGAGCAATAAGACTGAACCGAGGCTCAAACCAAAAAACAGTTTCTCCATCAACTCATAAAAATCAATTTCCTGTTGAATGCTATTTTTCAGTTTAAGCGCTTTTTCGCGGACTACTTTGTCCGCTTCAAGGTTATTTCCCGCATCATCCTGAGCTAGCAGAGTGCTCAGGGTATTAAATACTATAGGCTCCAGACTTCCATCCATAATCTCAAGGGCGCTCAAGCGCTCTGCTTGAATATCGGATGTGGTTAGAACGTTAATCGCTAGCGCTAAATCAATAAGTTTCATAACGCTTGAATCTGTCTCAACATTTTTGGCTTGCTCTAACATCGCAATATTGTCTTTGCTGGTTTTGTTGAGCATATTCCTCACAGCACTTTCACGGATGTCGGGATCTGCGCTAAACAGGGTCACTCTGGCGATAATGTCCCGCAGCTGCATCCTCAAGCGGTTGTTTACTTTTACTTTTTTAAGTTGCTTCTTTGGCAAGGCCGTCAATGATTCGGCGCTGAGCGCATCCATGAGCGCATAATCGCCATTTTCTTGGCGCTCACCAACAACAATTAACTTATCGCTTTTACGGATAAATAATCGGCCCTTCAACATCGCGTCAAGCATCGGCAAAGCCACTTCACCACCAGCTTCAAATTGCTTAATAATTACCGGTAGCGCTTTTAATTTTGCGCCTACTAGCTGTTGTGAGATCTGACGTAGGTCTAACTCCACCTCATCAGCTGCCGAGATGGCAAAGCTGAATATTAAAAGTGTTATCCCCAAAATATGTTTAACTAAACTGGTCACTATATTTCCGCCATTCAATTCTTTAGAGTTTTTCAACTAATACCGCAAAAAAAACGAGAGGCCATTCGACCTCTCGTTTTTAACGGTGTTATTTCAAAGCAACATTAAAAGCAGCATTAAAAGTTTTGACCTGAACACTTAGCGGTTTTGGTGTTGAAGTTACCGCAGCTAACTGGAGCCGTCCAATCAGAAATCAGATCCTTGGAACTAGGCAAGAAGTTAGACCAGGCGTCACCAATTACAGTGCCATCTGTCTCCCAGACTGTTTCAATTTGACCGTCATCTTGGATCTCACCAATCAACACAGGCTTTGATAGATGGTGGTTGCTGTTCATTACGGCAATGCCGCCAGTCAAGTTAGGCGTAGTGATACCGATCATCGCTTGCTCAACAGAATCAACATCAGTAGTACCGGCTTTTTCTACCGCTTTGGCCCACATATTAAAGCCAATATAAGTCGCTTCCATTGGATCGTTGGTTACGCGCTTGTCGTCTTTGATAAAGGTTTTCCACTGCTCGATAAACGCAGTATTCTCATCGCTTTCAACACTTTGGAAGTAGTTCCAAGCGGCCAAGTGGCCTACAAGTGGAGCTGTATCCAAACCAGACAGCTCTTCTTCACCTACGGAGAAAGCAATTACTGGAATATCTTCAGCTGAAACACCCTGGTTACCTAATTCTTTATAGAAAGGAACGTTGGCATCGCCATTAATAGTAGAAACAACTGCGGCTTTTTTACCCGTGCTGCCGAATTTCTTCACGTCTGAAACAATGCTCTGCCAATCTGAATGGCCGAATGGTGTGTAGTTGATCATGATGTCATCAGGAGAAACACCTTTAGCAATCAAATAGGCTTCGAGGATTTTATTGGTCGTACGTGGGTAGACATAGTCAGTGCCGGCTAATACCCAGCGCTTTACGCCGAGCTCATTCATTAGGTAGTCAACGGCTGGAATAGCCTGTTGGTTAGGAGCAGCACCGGTGTAGAAAACATTTTTAGAAGACTCTTCGCCTTCGTATTGTACTGGGTAGAAAAGCAGACCGTTAAGTTCTTCAATAACCGGAAGTACAGACTTACGCGATACTGAAGTCCAGCAGCCAAAAATAACATCAACGTCTTCTTTACTAATTAGCTCACGTGTTTTTTCAGCAAATAACGGCCAGTTCGATGCAGGATCAACTACAACAGCTTCGAGTTGTTTACCTAACAGACCCCCTTTTTTGTTCTGCTCTTCAATCATCATTAGAACAGTGTCTTTCAGAGTGGTTTCAGAGATTGCCATAGTTCCAGAAAGAGAGTGAAGAACACCCACCTTAATTGTGTCAGCAGCTAAAGCTGAAAACGATAGCGTCAGGGAGAGAGCCGCCGCTGTCGCTTTAATAAGTTTGTTAAATTTCATAATTTTACCTTTGAGTTTAAGTGAGAGGTGAGTGCTTTCTGTAGTCGTTGAAAAAGTCCAACAAGTATTAAATAAAAATTTTAATTTTTTTATTAGTTAAGATGCATTATCAAATAAAGCCAGAGGTTCAACTATTCGTTACTTGGCTAAATGGACTACGTGATTTGACGTATAGAAGTCTCGGCAGAAAACTATCCGCTGATTGGGTGGTGAGTGATGGTTCCAAAAAGTTGCGGTGGTAGAAGTGTGAAAACGTTAAAATGCTTTATACGCAGAGGAAAACAGGATGTTTTCCTCAATGCGCTATGCATGATGAGCTAATCAATTTTTAGAAAGAATACTGTCAGCTTCAGGCTGCCAGCATTCCTTTATCGACGATAAAATCAATAATAGTTTGAAGACCTGTATGCTTATGTAAGTTGGTAAATACATAGGGATTGGTCGGGCGCATACGTTTGGTGTCGCTATCCATAATCTCCAGATTTGCCCCGACATAGGGAGCCAGATCAATCTTGTTAATCACCAGCAGATCCGCTTTGGTAATACCCGGCCCGCCTTTGCGTGGAATCTTTTCCCCCGCGGCAACATCAATCACATAGATGGTTAGATCTGCCAGTTCAGGACTAAAGGTCGCGCTTAAATTATCGCCACCACTTTCAATAAAAATTAAATCCAATCCTTCATGACGCTGACTCATCTCTTCTACCGCGGCGAGATTCATCGACGCATCTTCACGAATGGCAGTGTGCGGACAGCCACCGGTTTCAACACCGATAATACGGTCAGCATCCAGCGCCTCAGCGCGGGTTAAAATAATCGCATCTTCCTGGGTGTAGATATCATTGGTCACCACCGCCAAGTTGTACTGATCGCGCATGGTTTTACACAGAGCTTCGAGCAGGGCGGTTTTGCCGGAACCGACCGGGCCGCCGACACCAATGCGCAATGGAGCAGTTGTATGATTCATCGTAAATTCCTAGTGTTGTTCAAGACCTGAAAAGTCTGGTGTATTGAGTTTCATGTCGGCTGCTGGCAATCGCCAGCGCCGGTGTTGAGCTGCGTATATCAGCATCTCTAATTTGTTCAGCCCGGGCCGACGCGTGGGGAATATCTTCGGCCAGTTCAAGCATAATTTGCTGGCCGTGGGTCTGGCCAAGAGGGATCAGTTTCACCCCAGCGACGACATTATTTTCCAGCCAACTCCAACCGTAACCACAGCACAGTTGCTGGCAGTCAATATCCCACTGGCTTGCCGCTAGAGCGATACCGGTAAGCTGACAACTAGCCACGGTAGCCGCCAAATGCTGTGGAATTTCAATCCCCAAATTGGGCAGCAATTTAGCCAGTGCTGCACCGCGCTGGCGTTCTTCTTTGCGCAGCTCCATTGTCTCCCGAGAGGCAATTAGCCACTCAGACCAGCGTACAACACTGGCCTCATCGCCGCTGTTAAAGGCTTTTAAGAGACGGATTAAAACCGGTAGCTCAAGCGTGGCAACACTGGCGGCGAGCACACTCTGAAGCCAGTCTTTTAAACTCTTGGTATCAGTGACCCACTGGGCTTCAATCGCCCACTCCAAACCCTGGGAGTAGGTAAACCCCCCGATCGGAAGAGATGGGCTGATCAGCTGAAAAAGCCTCAGCTCAGAGAGCGAGTTTTTGCGCATTATTTTTTAGCAGCGCTCATTTTTTTGGTTTTTTGTAAGCGCACAAAAGCGGCTGATAAAAGCACCACCAAAAGCGCGGCTAGACCCAGATGATCCGGAGCAGTTATAAAATGAAAAGCTGAACTTATTGAGCCATCTGAGTTATGGGCTTGAACAGCAGACTGTCCAAAAACACCTAGGCCAATAATAGTTATGTGTTTAAAAAAGTGGTTCATTTTTTTGCCTTGTAAGTAATAAATAAATTTTTTATTAGTGATGATGGTCGTGGCTGTTGTTGTGGTTATGGCCAGCAGCACTTTTGTAAGCACCGGCTTCAGGTTCAAAAGGTGCCTCTTCAACCGCGACGGACAGTCCCAGTCCAATCACCATTTCATCCAGCACATGGTCGTGCTGATAGCGCAGAAAACCAGCTTCAATCTGCAGGGGTACATGACGATTACCAAGGTGATAACTGGCTCGTGCCAGGGCATGAGGGCAGCTGCTAGTCACTGTTGAAACAGTTTCTGGAGCCGCACAGATCTGCACCACCAGACCCTCTTCACTCTCCACTAAATCACCACCGCGCAATATTTCTCCCCGAGGTAAAAACAGTCCCGCTTCGCGACCATCATCCAGAGTGACTTTGATACGGCTCTTGGTGCGCTCTCTAATTGGCAGGCTCAGTGTTGTACTGTGGGCTGCTGACTTTTCTAAAATGCGAATAAAACGAATCATAAATTTGTGCTTAAAATAAAGCCCTTAGCAAAGAGTTCTTAAAAAGAGTTCTTAAAAGAGAAAGTAGCGCTGCGCCATTGGCAACTCGGTCGCCGGCTCACAGACCAGCAGCTGACCATCAGCGCGAACCTCATAGGTTTGGGAATCCACGTCTATTTCTGGTTGATAGCTATTGCGCACCATATCTTTCTTGGTCACGTTGCGGCAGCCTTTCACCGTGCCGATCAAACTCTGCAAGCCGAGCTGTTCAGGCACGCCGGCATCAACAGCAGCAGCGGATAAAAACAGCATTGAGGTATTGTTATTAGCTTTGCCCATCGCGCCAAACATAGAGCGATAGTGAACCGGTTGCGGTGTTGGAATCGACGCATTGGGATCACCCATAGGGGCAGCGGCAATCATTCCGCCCTTGATAATAGTGGCCGGTTTGGTGCCAAAAAATGCCGGCTTCCACAGCACTAGATCCGCCAGCTTGCCGTTCTCAATAGACCCCACCTCATGGGCAATACCATGGGCAATGGCTGGGTTGATGGTGTACTTGGCGATATAGCGTTTAATCCGCTCGTTATCATTTTCACTGCTACCCTCCGCCCCACAATCCTCAGCAAGAGGTCCACGCTGCACTTTCATCTTGTGAGCGGTCTGCCAAGTTCTCAGTACCACTTCGCCGACGCGACCCATTGCCTGTGAGTCCGAGGCAATCATTGAGAATGCACCGAGGTCATGGAGAATATCTTCAGCGGCAATCGTCTCGCGACGAATTCGCGACTCGGCAAAGGCGACATCCTCAGCAATATTGGGATCCAGATGATGGCAGACCATCAGCATATCCAGATGTTCATC
>Ga0115549_1002021_pt1 | contig 11822 bp, 9 predicted proteins | sample COGITO_mtgs_1004_2_FD_87176 | JGI IMG/M metagenome (GOLD analysis project Ga0115549, IMG submission 87176) | Pelagic marine microbial communities from North Sea - COGITO_mtgs_100430 | ecosystem: Environmental > Aquatic > Marine > Epipelagic | place: Germany:Helgoland, sampling site Kabeltonne...
AAAACAGTATTAGATAACTCTAACGTCTACTGCATTTAAACCTTTTCTACCTTCTTTTAGATCAAATTCTACTGAATCACCTTCTCTAATTTCATCTACTAATCCTGATACATGTACAAAATACTCTGTATTTGAATCATCTTCTGTTACAAATCCAAATCCTTTAGATTCGTTGAAGAATTTTACGGTTCCTTTTTTCACTATGATAAATATATTTGTTAATAATACTTCAAATATAATACTATTATTAGTTGGTTTTACAAAAGTCTTTTATTTATCAATTTTGTTTAACATTTGAGATTAAAAACAGATTGGAAAAAAAAGCAATATTTGTAATGAGAATTTGAAATAATATTTTTTTTGAAGCGTTTTTTAGAGATGTCAGTAAATATAGTAGTTTCCACGTTTTTTGGATTTTAAATTACTGTAAATCAATTCATTAATAAATTTCACTTTTCACAAAAAAAATGATTAAATCATCATTTTGTTAAAAACTTCAAGGTTTTGTGAATAACTAAGACTTTCATTTTGAAACAAAAAATTGAATATTTGTAGAGATCGTTTTCAACGGTTAAAAAATGTCCAACAACACAAAATTTTTCAAGATAATGTCTAAACAAGAACCAATTTTACAGCCAAACGATAACAGATTTGTAATTTTCCCAATTCAACACGACGATTTGTGGGATTGGTATAAAAAGCAACAAGCCTGTATTTGGACCGCTGAAGAGATTGATTTGTCAGAAGATGTTTTGGACTGGAATAATAAATTGTCAGAAGACGAGCGTTATTTTATCAAACACATATTAGCGTTTTTTGCTGCATCAGACGGTATTGTTAATGAGAATCTTGCAGAAAATTTTGTAAATGAAGTACAATACTCTGAAGCAAAATTTTTCTATGGTTTTCAAATTATGATGGAAAATGTTCATTCAGAAACCTATTCTTTGTTAATCGATACGTATGTTAAAAATGATCAAGAAAAAGATCAATTATTCAGAGCAATCGAGGTTTTCCCTGCAATTAAGAAAAAAGCTGATTGGGCATTAAAATGGATTGAATCAGATTCTTTTGCAGAACGTTTAATTGCATTTGCTGCTGTGGAAGGTATTTTCTTTTCAGGGGCATTTTGTTCTATTTTCTGGTTAAAGAAAAGAGGATTGTTGCCAGGGTTAACTTTTTCTAATGAATTAATTTCTCGTGACGAAGGACTGCACTGTGATTTTGCTGTTCATTTACACAACCATCACATCGTAAACAAAGTTTCTAAAGAAAGAATCAAAGAGATCATTGTAGACGCATTGAATATTGAGCGTGAGTTTGTGACAGAATCGTTGCCGGTTAGTTTAATAGGGATGAACGCTAAATTAATGACGCAATATTTAGAATTTGTAACAGACAGATTATTAGGCGAATTCAACTGCGAAAAAGAGTACAATGTTACAAATCCCTTTGACTTCATGGAAATGATTTCTTTGGAAGGAAAAACTAATTTCTTTGAGAAAAGAGTTTCCGAATATCAAAAAGCAGGTGTAAAATCTGGAGGTACAGGAAGTATCAGTTTCGATTCAGATTTTTAGAGTTTACATACCCCCCATAATAATAAATAAAATAGTTTGTCAAAAAGTGGATGTTTTGACGAATTTATCAATCAAATAAAACCTATATATTCATGTTTGTATTAAAAAGAGATGGCAAAAAAGAGCCAGTGATGTTCGATAAAATCACTGCGAGAGTTAAGAAGATGTGTTACGGATTAAATAAAATTGTTGATCCTGTGAAAGTTGCCATGCGTGTAATTGAAGGGTTGTATGATGGTGTCACAACTTCAGAATTAGATAATTTAGCAGCAGAGACTGCTGCTACTATGACAACAGCTCATCCAGATTATGCAAAACTAGCAGCAAGGATTGCCGTTTCAAATTTGCATAAAAACACAAAGAAATCTTTCTCGGAAACGATGGATGATTTGTATTATTATGTAAATCCTCGTACAAATAAAAAAGCACCATTGTTGGCTGATGATGTATATGAAATAGTTAAAGCAAACGCAGAAAAATTAGATTCTACAATTATATACAACAGAGATTTTAATTACGATTATTTTGGTTTTAAAACATTAGAACGTTCCTACTTATTAAAGTTGAATGGTCAGATTGCAGAGCGTCCACAACACATGTTAATGCGTGTTTCTATAGGGATTCACAAAAACGATATTAATGAAGCGATCGCAACTTATGAGTTAATGAGTAAAAAATATTTTACGCATGCAACTCCAACCTTGTTCAATGCAGGGACCCCAAAACCACAGATGTCTTCTTGTTTCTTATTGCAAATGCAAGACGATAGTATAGAAGGGATTTACGATACCTTAAAGCAAACAGCAAAAATTTCGCAATCTGCGGGAGGAATCGGGCTGTCTTTACATAATATTAGAGCAACGGGTTCTTATATTGCGGGAACCAATGGAACTTCTAATGGTATTGTTCCCATGTTAAAGGTGTTCAATGATACTGCCCGTTATGTAGATCAAGGAGGAGGAAAACGAAAGGGCTCATTTGCAATGTACCTAGAGCCATGGCATGCTGATATTTTTGATTTTTTAGATTTGAAGAAAAATCACGGTAAAGAAGAAATGCGAGCAAGAGATCTGTTTTATGCAATGTGGATTTCAGATTTATTTATGAGTCGTGTTAAGAAGATGCAGATTGGACTTTGATGTGCCCACATGAATGTCCACATTTATATGACACTCACGGTGAAGAATTCGAGCGTTTGTATACAAGTTATGAAGCTGCCGGAAAGGGAAGAAAAACAATCAAAGCGCGTGAACTTTGGGAGAAAATTTTAGAATCTCAAATAGAAACAGGGACTCCTTATATGTTGTATAAAGATGCAGCAAATAGAAAATCGAATCAGAAAAATCTTGGAACCATTCGTTCTTCGAATCTTTGTACAGAAATTATGGAATACACTGCAAAAGACGAAGTTGCTGTGTGTAATTTAGCTTCTATTGCATTGCCAATGTTTATTTCTGAAAAAGAAAATGGAGAGAAATTTTTCAATCATAAAAAATTATTTGATGTAACTAAAAAAGTAACTCGTAACCTAGATACAGTGATAGACATGAACTACTATCCTGTAAAGGAAGCCGAAAACTCTAACTTTAGACACAGACCTGTGGGCTTAGGGATTCAAGGTTTAGCAGATACTTTTATTATGTTACGTTTGCCTTTTACTTCTGATGAAGCTAAAAAGTTAAATCAAGAAATTTTTGAAACGATGTACTTTGCTGCTGTAACTTCTTCAATGGAAATAGCAAAAGCAAAAGAACCGTATTCTACTTTTAAAGGATCTCCAATGTCAGAAGGAGAATTTCAGTTTAACATGTGGGGAATTAAAGACGATGAGTTGAGTGGAAATTGGGATTGGGCAAAATTAAGAAAGCAAGTAATGAAACACGGAGTTAGAAATTCCTTGTTGGTTGCACCAATGCCAACGGCATCAACATCTCAAATTTTAGGGAACAATGAAGCATTTGAGCCCTATACTTCTAATATTTACACAAGAAGGGTATTGTCCGGAGAGTTTATTGTTGTTAACAAGCATTTGTTAGAGGATTTAGTAGAACTTAATTTGTGGGATAATGACATGAAAGAAGACATTATGCGTGCAAATGGTTCGATACAACATGTGGAAGCAATTCCAGCGGAATTAAGAGAGTTGTACAAAACAGTTTGGGAAATGAGTATGAAAGATATTATAGATATGGCTCGTCACAGAGGCTATTTTATTGATCAATCACAATCTTTAAACTTGTTTATGAAAGATCCAGATTATGCGAAATTAACATCAATGCATTTTTATGCTTGGAAATCTGGTTTAAAAACAGGAATGTATTATCTAAGAACAAAATCTGCTGTAAATGCAATTCAATTTACTGTTTCTAAAGAAAAGAAAGCAGCTGTAATTGAAGAAGAAAAGCCAATGAGTCCTGAAGAATTCAAAGCAATGGTAGACGCCTCCAAAAATGGAGCACCAGACGATGATTGCCTAATGTGTGGTTCTTAAAAAAATGAATTTTTAAAAACAATTGAAGGTTTATAAATTTTAAAGCACAAAAAAAGAGAAGTAGCAATGCTTCTCTTTTTTTGTACTTTCGTATCACTTTTTAGTCTTGTACATTCGAGAAACTAAGTAATAAAAAAACGGAACGTATTTAATTGTGTTCATCACAAACAACTTTAGCATACAATGAATTGGGAACAACTTCTTTCTTTAAAGCGCTTTGGGGATACCCAACAACGATTAAGAGCAACACAAGACGAAACACGGTTAGGTTTTGATGTAGATTTTGATAGAATTATATTTTCATCTGCATTTAGAAGTTTACAAGATAAAACACAAGTCATACCACTTTCAGAAACCGACTTTGTGCATACGCGTTTAACACACAGCTTAGAGGTATCTGTAGTGGGAAGAACGCTGGGGAGAAGAGTGGGTAAAATTTTACTTGAGCGCCATCCAAACCTTAAAAAATTGGGGTATACGTTTAATGATTTCGGAGCAATTGTAGCTGCAGCTTCGGTAACACATGATATTGGAAATCCACCTTTTGGACATTCTGGAGAAAAAGCTATTGGAGAGTATTTCAAATCGGGAAAAGGACTTCAATATAAAGCTGATTTAACAGAAAAGGAGTACCAAGATTTAATTGATTTTGAGGGAAATGCAAATGGGTTTAAAATTCTTACAGAAAGTAGGGAAGGAGTTTTCGGAGGGCTAAGATTGTCTTATGCAACATTGGGAGCCTTTATGAAATATCCAAAAGAGAGTCTTCCTAAAAAACCAACAAATCACATTGTAGATAAGAAGTATGGGTTTTTTCAATCAGAAAAAGAATCATTTTTAGATGTAGCGTTGGAATTGGGGCTAAAGCAAAAATCAATTTCAGAGGATGTTTCTTTTTACCGACATCCGCTTGCTTATTTAGTAGAAGCGGCAGACGATATTTGTTACACAATCATCGATTTTGAAGACGGAATTAACTTGGGCTTAATTGAAGAAGAATTTGCTTTAGAATACATGATCAAGCTCGTTAAAAACACCATAGATATTAAAAAATACCATTCATTAGAACACAAAACAGACCGAGTGAGTTACCTACGTGCGCTCGCTATTGGAGTTTTAATTAATGAGGCAGTTACTATTTTTTTAGATAATGAAGAAGCCATCTTACAGGGGGTATTTGACAAATCCTTGTTGGATAAATGTGCCTATGAAGCTCAAATAAACGACATTTTAAAAATAAGTGTCGCTAAGATTTATAAGAGTTCCGAAGTTGTAGAAAAAGAAGTTGCTGGATATAGAATTATTGCTGATTTGTTAGACGTTTTTGTAACGGCTTTAAATAATCACCAATTAGGAATTCCAACAAATTATGACAGTCTATTGCTTAATATACTCCCTAAAGAATTTATTGTTATATCCCCATCTCCCTATAAAAGGATAATGTCTATTTGCACCTATGTATCAAGAATGTCAGATAGTTATGCAATTCGAATTCATAAAAAAATCAAAGGAAGTATACTATAAAAACTAAAATTCGTAGCTTTATAAAAAAATTATAAAAATGAAAAAATTAATCGTTTTTCTTGTATTATGTGTATTTACCCTTTTTTATTTTAATATAGAACCCGTTCTAGATCAGCAAGCAGCTTATCTAAAATTTGTTGAGGAGCATCCTTTTAGCAAAACAATGAACTTATCTAAGAAAGAAAGAAAGTCTCTAGGGTTACCTCCCAATGCTTATTATGAGCAAGAATATCTGAATGAAATGAACCCTACAACAGGGAGAACACATCCCGAAAATATTATTGAACTTCAGAATCAATTAAATTCCTACAGGTCGAGAGTGCCAGGTGATGCTGCTGATAATCCATGGATAGAAAGAGGACCAAATAATGTTGGAGGAAGAACTAGGGCTATTTTATTTGATCCGAATGATGCCACAAATAAAAGGGTTTTTGCTGGGGGTGTTAGTGGAGGTTTATGGGTCAATAATGACATTACCGATCCGAATACTTCTTGGCAACAAGTTGGTGTTTCTGAAAACTTGTCAGTTACCTGTATAACATTAGATCCCAACAATTCACAGATTATGTACATTGGAACTGGAGAATCACAAACAGGAAGTGGTGTGTCAGGAAATGGCGTTTGGAAATCAACCGATGGAGGGTTTTCTTGGACCAATATTTTTAGTGATTCTTTTAATCCTGACCTGAGTGATCGATTGTTTTATATTAATGATATTAAAGCTTGGAATAACAATGGAGTCACTGAGGTTTTTATTGGTGTTGCAGGAGCTTATGATGGATTTCGTGATTTCCCTGGAACAAATACAACAGGATTGTATAAATCTATCGATAATGGAGCGACTTGGTCTAAACTTATTTTGCCTCCTATTCCCAATACAAGTTTTGGGAGTCCTGCATCAGCTTATGAACCCAATGACATAGAAATAGCATCTGACAATTCTATTTGGATAGGTTCTGATGATAATATTTATGGATATGGTGGAGGAACCATTTTAAAATCTACCAACGGAGGTATTTTCTCCGTTCAGCATACTATTGACAATGCAGGTAGAATTGAAATAGCACTTTCTAGTACGGACAGTGCAAAACTATTTGTGTTAGCGGAGGGAACTACAAGTACCACTCCGATTATTATGCAAAAAACAGAAGATGCTTTTGCAACAACAACAGCCATGGCTTTGCCCAATGATGCGGACTCTGGCATTCCTTTTAATGACTTTACAAGAGGTCAAGCTGGGTATGATTTAGTTTTAGAGATAGACCCTACAAATGAGGCTATTTTATATGCTGGTGGAATTGATTTATTTAGATCCTCAGATAGTGGTGCAATTTGGACTCAAATGTCTAAATGGTCGAACAATAATTTATTAAGAAGCAAAAATATCCCTTTAGTTCATGCAGATCAACATGCACTTGTATTTCACCCTACAGATTCAGATAAGGCTGTTATTGGAAATGATGGAGGAGTTTTCTTTGCTTCTTCTCTTACTAAAGCAACCCAAAGTACTATTCCTAATGATTATATTGAAGCTAGAAATAAAGATTATAACATTATACAATTTTACAATGGAGCAATCTCTCAAGATGTAACTTCAGATGTTTTAATTGCAGGCTCACAAGATAATGGAACCCAATTTATAGATGGGGCAACAAATAACTCTTCAAATCCTTCATTAGAGGTTTATGGAGGAGATGGAGCTTATACATTTATAGATAAAGATGGAGAGTATATGATTGTATCCTATGTGTACAACAATAAAGCTTTATTACAACTACCTTATACCGGTTCTGGAAAAACACTTGACAACGATAGTAGTACCGGTAGTTTTGTAAATCCACAAGATCTAGATGATAATTTAGACATTCTATATGCTAATGCACACAGTAGTTCTCAAAATTTTGATAGTATTGTAAGGTATCAAGGAATAAAAACAACAGAAGGGTTGGTTAAAGATAGAATTGGGAATTTTAACTTGGACAATAAAGCGACCGTGGTGAAAGTATCACCATTTCAAACTACTTCAACTACTTTGTTTTTAGGTTTAGCAAATGGTAAAATACTTAAGGTTGAAAATGCTAATTCTGAAAATCCAACATGGAGAACTATTAAAAGGTTTAATGGTTCGGTTTCGTCTATTCGTTTTGGGAATGATGAAAATGAAATTTTAGCAACGATTCATAATTATGGTGTACAAAGTATTTGGTCTTCTAACAATGGAGGAACATCATGGATGAGTAAAGAAGGAGATTTTCCAGACATTCCTGTAAAAGATATTTTAATGAATCCGTTAAATAATGATCAAGTTATTATTGCGACTCAATTAGGAGTTTGGGCAACCTATAATTTTAAGGATGACGCTCCTACATGGATGCAAACAAATAATGGGATGTCCAGTGTAAAAGTAACTTCTTTAGATTTAAGAATTGCAGACAATACCATATTGGCCTCTACTTTCGGAAGAGGAATGTTTACCGGAAAGTTTACCGCAGCAACCGCTTCTATAGATGATGTTTTAGTAAATAACAACGCTGTTACAATTTATCCAACAGTATCTAATGGGAACTTTACAGTTGTTGCCAAAACCAAGTTAGGGGAAACAAAAGCAACTATTTTCGATATCAATGGGAAACAAGTTTATAAGAGGACTCTTGATTTTACAACGACCGATAAACAACAAGTTTCAGTAAATTTAAACACTGGAGTTTACATGGTTAATGTGATTGATGAGAACAATAGAAAAACTTCAAGTAAGATTATTATTGAGTAATAAAATACATAAAGAAAATTGTAAAAAGACGCTAATTTTAGCGTCTTTTTATTCTATGAGATTTTTAAAAATTTTAGACAAGGAAATAGCATCTAGACCAATTTTTTCTCGAAGTTTTACAACATTACCGTGTTCAATAAAACAGTCAGCGATACCTAATATTTTTATTGGAATGTGATAGCCCTCTATTGCTGAAAACTCTAAAATAGCACTTCCAAATCCCCCTTTTATTGTTCCGTCTTCAACGGTAATTATTGTTTGATATTTCTCAAAAATTTGATGTAATAATTTCGTATCCAAAGGTTTTACAAAACGCATGTCAAAATGTGATATTTCAGACGAATTCTCAATTAGATCAATTGCCTCAGAAACATTTTTAGCAAGAGTTCCTATAGATAAAACAGCTATTTTAGTTCCTTTTTTTAATTGAATTCCTTTCCCAATTTCAATTTTTTCAAAAGGTTTTTTCCAATCGAGAATACGACCAGCTCCTCTTGGATATCGAATGGCGATTGGATTTTTTAATCCTAATTGTGCGCTGTATAAGATATTACGCAATTCAATTTCATTACTGGGGGCAAAAATAATAAGGTTTGGGATGCATCTTAGATAAGCGATATCAAAAACACCATGATGGGTAGGCCCATCTTCACCAACTAACCCTGCTCTGTCTAAACAAAAAATAACAGGTAAATTTTGCAAAGCAACATCATGAATGACCTGATCGTAAGCCCGCTGTAAAAATGTAGAGTAAATATTACAAAAAGGCACGATACCTTGCGTTGCCATCCCTGCAGCCAGCGTAACAGCGTGTTGTTCTGCAATCCCAACATCAAAGGTTCTTTTTGGATATTTCGCCATCAAAAATTTCAGAGAACTACCTGTTAACATTGCGGGTGTAATTCCAACAATCTTGTCATTTTGATCTGCTAATTCTACAATTGTCCTCCCAAAAACATCTTGGTATTTTGTGTACAAACTAACTTCCTTCGTGATTCTTTCTCCAGAATATTTATCAAACTTTCCCGGAGCATGGTAGGTAACTTGATCCTCTTCCGCTTTCTGTAACCCTTTTCCCTTTGTTGTTATTACATGTAAAAATTTAGGCCCTTTTACCGTTTTTAATCGTTCTAATTCTAAGATTATTTTTGGTAAATCGTGGCCATCTATTGGACCAGAATAATCAAAGTTTAAAGCTTTAATAATATTGTTTTGTGCGGCTAGTCTTTTATTTGTTTTCACTGTTGTTAAATACTGCTTTAAAGCACCAACAGAAGGGTCTATGCCGATCGCATTATCATTTAAAACAATGAGTAAATTTGCCTTAGAAACACCTGCGTGATTTAAGGCTTCAAATGCCATTCCACTTGCAATAGAAGCGTCTCCAATAACGGCGATATGCTGTTTTTTATATTCTCCTTTTAAATTGGATGCAAGTGCCATTCCTAAAGCGGCGGAGATAGAAGTTGATGAATGACCAACTCCAAAAGCATCAAATTCACTTTCTTTTCTTGATGGAAACCCTGCGATTCCTTCAAAATGTCTATTGGTATGAAAAACAGCCTTTCTGCCTGTTAAAATCTTATGTCCATATGCTTGGTGTCCAACATCCCAAACCAGTAAATCATTAGGGGTGTCAAATAGATAATGCAAAGCAATCGTCAATTCTACGACTCCTAAACTCGCTCCTAAATGCCCTTCCTTTGTAGCAACGATGTCAATAATAAACTCCCTCAACTCTTTTGCTAGTTGAGGTAATTGTTCTGGATTCAATTTTCTTAAATCAGATGGATCTGATATGCTGTTTAACAAGTTTGACATCTTAGTGCAAAAATACAATTTAACTTTTTGTGTCTGTAAAAAGAACTCTAAAGAATTTCGATTTTAGCGTAAATAAATTACTTAAATTTACCTAATCAATAGAAATACTATATGATACAGCCTTTTGATGATGTTTATTTTATGAAAAAAGCGTTACAAGAAGCAACAATAGCTTTTGAAAAAGGGGAAGTTCCTGTCGGTGCAATTATTGTTTTTAAAGATCAAATTATTGCAAGAGCTTATAATTTAACAGAAACACTAAACGATGTAACTGCGCATGCCGAAATGCAGGCTTTTACAGCTGCTGCAGATTTTTTAGGAGGAAAATACTTAAAAGACTGTGTATTGTATGTTACTTTAGAGCCCTGCCAAATGTGTGCAGGTGCAAGTTATTGGGCACAAATAGGGAAGATCGTTTATGGTGCATCAGAACCAGAAAGAGGGTTTAAAAAATTAAAAACAACTGTGCATCCAAAAACAAAAGTTGTTCAAGGGGTTTTGGAACATGAATGCTCTCAACTTCTAAAACGATTTTTTGTTGAAAAACGAAATTTAAATTAGGGGAGTTTTTATGCTCAAAAAAGTATTATACTTTTTTAATAACGTTTGTAACAATCCCCCAAATGACAAAATCATTCTCTTCAGTAATACTTATAATCGGATAATTTGGGTTTTCTGGTTGCAACCAAACTTCATTTTTTTCTACTCGTAAACGTTTTACAGTAAACTCGCCATCTAAAAAACAAACTGCAATTTTATTGTTTGTAGGCTCCAAACTTCTATCGATAACTAACAGATCGTTGTCATCTAACCCTGCGTCAATCATAGATTGACCTTTCACTTTAGCAAAAAATGTAGCATCTTTATTCTGAATTAATTCGTCATCTAAAGAAATTCTTGTTTCTCTAAAGTCGTCCGCAGGTGATGGAAAACCTGCTGAGATACCAACATCAACCAAAATGGCTCCATTTCCAGAAGATGTTTTTGGAGTAAAAAAAGTAAGTGTCTTAGAAGTTATCATTTGCATGCAAATTATAACTTTTATTTAGATATTAATAATATTATTTTACAATTATAATATCATTAATATTCGTAGTAAACTTAGCAGATAGCCTTTTTTGACGCATTTTCCAAGTACGTTTTAAATCTTGATTTCCGAGCTTAATTTTATCGCTTTTAAATTTTTTATTTAAATCATCTATAGCTGCCATTAAGGGCTTATGCTTCGGGTTTTCGTGAGTAAATAAGTTTAATTGAAAGTTGTCGTTTGGTACTAATCCTGTAACAATTACCCCTGCTTTTTTATATTTAATTCCAGGCCTAAAAATAGTTTTCACAGCTTTAATCGCTGCAGTTGCAATTTCTAAAGTAGAGTCTGTAGGATAGGAAAAAACAACCGTTGTACTTTCTCTGTGCTGTTGTACATTTTTTTGAAAACGATCACTAGAAAGCTGTACAATTAACATATGACAGCTCGATTCTTGATTTCGTAATTTTTCTGCACACCGAGTCGCATAGGTAGAAATACGTTCTTTTATATTTTCAAGATCGCTATACGTGTTTTCAAAACTACGCGTAGTTGCGATCATTTTCTTTGAAACAACTTCCCCTAATGGGATTTTAGAAATACCTTGTA
>Ga0115549_1002044_pt1 | contig 11733 bp, 16 predicted proteins | sample COGITO_mtgs_1004_2_FD_87176 | JGI IMG/M metagenome (GOLD analysis project Ga0115549, IMG submission 87176) | Pelagic marine microbial communities from North Sea - COGITO_mtgs_100430 | ecosystem: Environmental > Aquatic > Marine > Epipelagic | place: Germany:Helgoland, sampling site Kabeltonne...
ATGAAAGAGCGAGAAGTGATTTTAGATGAGCTTAAGGTTAGAGGTTATATAAAACGGTGGAAGTTGGCAGATAATAGGAATTGATGAAATGCGAAATACGGAAGACTTTGTGTGAACACTACACTATTGAGTCCGCTCAAAATGAAGTCCTCATTGACGTAACAAGCTTTGAAAAAACTGTCAGCATTAAAGTTAGTGATGATGGGAGTGGACTTAAACAAGAAGATGCCTCCTTGCATCTTCAAGGAAGAGGTAAATCAACCAAGTCAGATAGAATGGGCATTGGTCTATCTAGCGCAAATCATATTATTCGCTCCCATGGCGGAAAGATAATTTATCAGCAGTCACAAATGGGTGGAGCGTGTTTTGAAATTCAATTACAAGGAGCTTCGATATGAATAAGCCGACAATACTACTAGCCGACGATGATAGAGATATTCTAGAAACGAATAAGTTTCTTTTATCTGATGAGTTTGATGTTGAAATTGCATCAACTGTTGAAGAGGCCAAATCGCTCATCAGAGTGAATAATTTCCTAGCAGCTATTATAGATTTAAATTTTGAAGGCCAAGCTTTAGATGGAATCTCACTCATTGATTTCCTACAAGATGAAAAACCTTTGACCTCTATTATTGTGTTGAGTAGCGATCAGAACACAAAAAGAGTTGTTGAAGCAACGAGAAGGCATTTAGTTGACTTCATTACTAAAGATGAGGATTCAGAATCATCTATCAGACAGGCCCTTGCCAACATTCTAGCAAGAAAATCTGCAATCAATAAAAATTCAAGTTTTGAATTTAAAACTCAGTCACCACTGATGAAGAACTTACTTTTAAAAGTTGATCAGGTCTTAATGGCAAATAGCACTGCTCCGATACTCATCCTCGGTGAATCTGGCACAGGTAAAGAATTTTTAGCAAAATATATCGGTTCAAAGCTTGGTCAAAAGCTCATTGCCGCTAATATGGCCAGCATTCCAAGAGAGACCGCAGAGAGTGAATTATTTGGGCACAGAAAAGGCTCATTCACAGGGGCAATTACAGACAAGGCCGGATTACTTGAGCAGGCCCACAATGGTGTTTTCTTCTTGGATGAAATTGGTGATTGTAGCGCCGCCATTCAGGCGAAACTTCTTAGAGTCATTCAAGAAAAAGAGGTATTGCCTGTTGGTGGATTAAGTCCGAAGAAAATCAACTTAAGATTTATAGCAGCTACTCATCGAGATTTAGAAAAAATGATTTCAGAAGAACATTTCAGACTCGATCTATATCAACGGCTGAATGCATTTACTTTTAGAATCCCTGCATTAAGGGATCGTCCAGAAGATATTGAGTTCTACTCAAGAATGTTCATTAACGACTTTAGCGGTGGAGAATACTTTAGAATTGAAGAATCTGGTCTTGAAGTTTTAAAAGGTCACAAATGGGATGGAAACGTCAGAGAGCTATCAAATGTGATTCAGCGAATTGTTGTATTCTCCAAGAGAAAATGTCTTGATCATAAGTCAGCGATTGAAGCACTAAATGCAAAAGACATCAAAGCCGCTCCCATGAATGAAACGAAGGATTATGGCCCTGAACAAATCATTGATGCTCTTCAAAGGGCCAAGTGGAATAGAACCTTAGCAGCGTCTCTTTTAGAAATGCATAAAACGACTCTTCATAGATACATCAACAGATATAAGCTAAGAGATATTATTGAATCTCGTGATGCTGGTAGACCATCGGCTGTTTTTGCAGAGGGAATATAAATGGCAACAATTAAACTTATAAAACAATCAAACAGTACAAAGAATATTGTATTTGTGCCCGGTGGGCCGGGGCTTGGGCCTATATCGTTTCTACCAGTTACTGAATTTATAAATAATGTGAACATTTATCACTACTATCCAAGTGGTACTGACGAACAAGAAAATGGCGATCAAGATTTTAGTTACGCTACTCAATTAAGAGAATTAAAGGCCGAAATCGAAAAAATCAAGAACCCGATTATTATTGGTCATTCATTTGGTGGAGTAATTGCCACGAATTTAGTCATTCAATCGCCAAGCATGGTTCATTCATTGATTTGTATCGCTGCTCCGTTCTCTTCAAAAGTTTTTGAAGCAGCAAGTGATATTTTTACTAAATTTCAAAACCAAGAAAGCAATCTTGTAAATGAGAGATTCAAAAATGATCCGACAAATGAAAACTACAAAGACTGGTTCTCTTTTTATGGAGACCTTTATTTTACAAAAACCAATGTGGATTTTGGAAAGAAAATGATTCTAGAGGATTCAGCTTGTGCAAATTCATATCTAGCGGCACGAAGTGAATCAGCAACCAAAGAATCACTTCTAGCCGAGATTAAAAAGGTGCAGAAAAACAAATTATTTATTTTAGGGAGCGAGGACAAACTACTGCCATCTGCAATTCTTATGAAAGAAGCCGAAGCAGGAAATTTTAAAACAAATACAATTAAAGATGCTGGTCACTTTGTTCACTTCGACCAACCCCAAAATGTGGCAGATGTAATCAGTGAATTCATTAAAGAGATGGGAGAATAAAGATGAAAACGATGTTAAGAGTATTATCAATCTTTTTAGCCGTGGGAGCAATTTCACAAACAATTTACAGCTATGCTCAAGACTCTGAGCCTCTATCAATCGAAGTTGAAGAGGCAGCGATCATGAGACTAATTGAGATGAAGCAAAAAGTAGACACTCAAGGTTTTACTTTTGAAGAAAGCCAAGAAGAAACTGCATTACCACAGATTAAAACTGAAGAACAATTTAAAGAGGCTTTTGCTCGTCACGCTCTTCGCTATATTGAAGCAATAGGTGGTGAGGATGCTCTTATAAGAGTTATCAAAATGCCTGAGTTTACAAGTCTTAGAAGTCGTGGAGAACCGGGAATCTAATGATTAAAGATAATGGCAAATATTTAGGATCAATAATGATGTTTGGGTTTGGACTGCTGGCCTTTTATCGCTGGCAGCAAACTAATCTCATTTTTTTCTTGTTGCTGGTACTTCGTGATTTTGTTGCAGGCTACTTCTTTCTAAAAAGAGAATCTGCTCAAGTGACATCTGGAAAACTGGTTTCATTCATTGCCTATTTATCATCAGCGATGCCACTTTTATACTTTGGGCCAGATCATGCAACAAAAGAAATGCTTCTTGCATCTGATACACTGGCCATCGTTGGCTTTCTGTTTGTAGCACTCGCAACAATTGAGCTAGGAACTTCCATCGGTATTTCGCCAGCGAAAAGGTCACTGGTGAAAAGTGGTATTTACAAATGGGTCAGCCATCCGATGTATGTGGGGTATGCACTATCTGAGTTAGGGATGAGTGTTATAAATCCCAAAAACATTTTTATTTTTTGTATTGCTATGATGCTCTATCTTCAAAGGGCGAAATTTGAGAAACGACTTTTAACAGCAACTGTCGAATGAAAAATGACATGGCTTCTTTAGTCCGTCTTCTCCATTCTTTTCACACTCTGAAATAAATCGAGTTAATATTTTGTTCATTTTATTTAATGCTTTTACTCTTTGAGCGATCTCATTTTTTTTAATCTTAACTATATCGCGACTACTTCTGCACGGGCCTTTACGCTGCTGTAGATCAATAAGCTCTTTTATTTCATTAAGCGTAAAGCCACCTTCTTTTGCCATCTGTATAAACTTGATACGTTCAACCGCATTATCTGAATAAATGCGATATCCTGATTCTGTACGTTTTAGCTCTGGCAGAAGCCCTTTTGATTCATAAAATCTTAATGTTTCTCTATCTATGCCAGTTTTATCAGTAATATCTTTTGTCTTCATCATAATCCCCTTGACTTGGTAGTATACTACACACCTTAAAATCAAACAAGAACATGAGAGGTTGAAAATGAAACATGAGAAACCAATTGAAAACAAAACTGGACTATTTATTGGGACGGGAGTCGTCGCTGGGCTATTAGCCTCCCTATGCTGTGTCGGCCCGCTCGTTTTAACAATCTTAGGTGTATCAGGAGCCGCTGCCTTAGCTAAATTTGATGTTCTAAGGATACCTCTTATCATTTTGATTATTGGTATCTTCAGTTTTGCCGGATATACCCTCTACAAAAAAAGAAAGGTATGCGAGCCAGGCTCAATTTGCGGTGATCCTAAAAAATATCGTCAAATGGTTATCGCGTATTGGATAGGTCTCGGTTTGGCCATTTTGGGAATTACATCACCCTACATAATCGCATGGATTTTTTAACAAACTTAAGGAGTATTATGAAAAAACTATTATTAATTTTTTTTCTAACAATCACAGTGCAAAACGGTTTTGCGAAATCTCAAACGGCTTGCTTTAGCGTTGAAGGGATGACGTGTGCAGCTTGTACAGTCACAACTAAAGCCGCTATTAAAAAACTGGATGGAATTGAAAGTATTGATGTCTCTCTTGACGACAAAAAGGCCGAAGTTCATTTCAACGATTCTAAAACCAACGCCGATGAAATCAGAAAGAAGATTGATTCAGTTGGATATAAAGCAACACAATTGCAATGTAACAAAGGATAATTCATGGACTGTTGTAAACCACACAAATATGACTATGACTTTGCAATTATAGGCAGTGGGTCTGCTGCCTTTGCTGCTGCTATTAAAGCAACGGAGCTTGGAAAATCAGTTATTATAATTGAAAAAGGTACTCTGGGCGGAACTTGTGTTAATTTTGGATGTGTGCCATCTAAGACATTAATTCGAGCAGCAGAAGCAAAATTCAAGGCCGAGCAAATTCACTTCAAGGGACTTGCTTCTGAAAATGTGAATGTAGATTTTAAAAAATTAATTGAAGAAAAAGATCAACTCGTAAAAAGTCTTCAGTCTGGGAAATACCAGTCCGTACTTGATAAAAATCAAAACATTAAACTCATAAATGGAGAGGCCAAATTTCATGACCGGCATCATCTAAGTGTTAGTGGCCAGATCATTAGTGCTGATAAAATACTTATTTCAACAGGAAGCGAATCTGTGATTCCTCCAATTACGGGCATTGAAAATGTCCCTTACTTAACAAGTAAAACAGCTTTTGAATTGAAAGAGCTTCCAAAAACTCTGGCCGTAGTTGGTGGTGGATATATTGCTCTTGAGATCGCCCAAATTTTTTCACGACTTGGAACCAAAGTTACTATAATTCAAAGAAGTGAAATATTATTTCAGGAAGATAATGATATCTCCCATTGGATGACAGATTATCTTCGCTCTGAAGGGATAGAAATATTAAATCTCACAACCATAAATGAGATTGAAACATCTGGCGATCATATCTCTGTCAAACTCAATAGAAATGAAGAACAATTTTCAAAGGACTTCTCAAAAATACTAATTGCGACAGGCAGAAAACCAAATACAAAAAACTTATCCCTTGAATTGGCAGGTATCAAAAAGAATACCGATGGCACTATTATAGTTAATGAATTTGGCCAAACTAATATTGAAAATATCTATGCCGCCGGAGATGTGCTTTCAACGCCTGCTCTAGTCTATGTTGCGGCTTATGAAGGGAATCTTGCTGCTGAGAATGCCTTTACTGAAAATTCTCGAAAATCTAATTATGATGTCATCCCTTGGGTAATTTTCTCTGATCCTCAAATTGCAGGAATTGGGCTTAATGAATCGCAAGCTAAAGCAAGTGGCATTGAATATGACGTTTCTATTTTAGAGCTTACGAATGTCCCTCGTGCTATTGCCGCCAGAGACACCAGAGGTTTCATTAAGCTTCTAAGACAAACAGGGACTGATAGACTCATTGGTGCCCGAATTGTCGCACCAGAAGGGGCAGAGCTGTTAATGGAGCTTAGCTTGATGATAAAGTATCAACTCCCTATTTCTGAAATTGCTAAAGAATTACATCCTTATCTTACACTAAGTGAAGCAGTTAAACTCGCGGCCCAAACTTTTGATAAAGATATTAAATCTCTAAGTTGCTGTGCCAGCTAATTTCTAAATCTGCTATCAGAAGCGCTACTATTGCAACCACAGTAGCGCTTCTATTTCTGCTACTATTCTTTATCTTCGCTCTTTAGCTCAAACGACTGAAATCATTCTTAAAATCTAAAATGCCAAGTCTGGCACAGCTCGTGAAATATGTACTCCACAGGAAGGCAATTAAATGCTTCGAGGAGGAGTCATGAGCATATTAAGTAAATCAAAGTTCAAAGAAGGGATTTTCTTTCCAGTTCGTATCATTGGAAAAATATTTTCTTCAATCGGCAAGTTTCTTGGAAAAGACATCAATGAAGATCGCTTGAATGAAATCAAAGCGCAACATCTTTACTTGGCTGCCAAAAGCCAACTGCCAAACCATAAAGGATTATAAAATGAAGAACCGAATGGAAGTAATTTGGCCTGCTCACAAAATTCAAAAACGTATGGATCAGCAGGTTCAAAGTGATTATTTGAAAGAGTCTAGCAAGAATGAAGAAGTAACATTTTCAAAATTAAAACTTAATGACCTTGAGTCAGAGATTGTACGAGAAAAAGTAGCAAACTTACCCACGGGTGAACTCGCTGTTATTTATCTCAAGTTCTGGGAAGGTCTTTGTGAATATGAAATATCAAAAGCACTTTGCATTTCAACCGTGGCAGTAAAAAAAATGCTCTCATCTGCTCTAGAGCGTTTGAGAAATGACTTCATTCATTTACAAGAGCCAGAGTGTGCTTAGGAGGATTCAGTTAAATAGTTAACTCACTGGTTGGTATTGGAATGTTATTAATAAATTTTGGAGAAAATATGAAATCAGAACAAACAAAACAAACTAAGCCACTTCTTCTATGGTGGTTTGACAAAAACACAAATAAGAATCTTCCTGCTGGCGTTGCTTTTTATGACGAAAAATTCTCTGAATATCGACTCAAGCTCGATATTCACCCTGATACTCAATATTATTTAAAGCCGACGGGATCTCAAAGTGAAGATGTTCTATACCGTGCTGAAGTTGTTATTAAGAAAGATGGGAAATTTCATCAACGAAAAGTAATCGGAGAAGGATTCTCATCAAAACAAACTAAGGGTGATGTCTATGTTGACTTCGGGCCTTATTCAAAAACTTTAGTTATGGGGATGAACAATGAATAAAGAAAATATGATTTCAATGGTGTTTATCTTCGCTCTGGTCGCAGTTGTAGCGTTCATGCCTGACCTTGCTCATGCACAGTTTGCAGGTGGATTTGAATCAAAGATGCAAGGACTTACTACGAAGCTCATTACTGTCATACTACCTTTGGTGAGCGTACTAGGTCTTGTCTATGCGGTTATTCTCGCTCTCACTGGTGATGGTGCCGCAAAAGGAAGAATCATCATGGTAATTGTCTGCTCGATCATCGGATTCATGGCACCGCATATTATTGGCTGGTTCCAGTCAGCAGCAGGTCAATAATGGAATTAAACTCATCTACTGTTCATCGAAGATTAGATGCAAAAATCAAGATCGTGGGCCTTGAGGCCCATGATCTTCTTTTTGTACTTCTCTTTGCGGCGACAATGAACTTGATATTTGGTCAAACACCATTCGGGACGGTCATGGTCTTTGTCATACCAATTATCATGGCTTTAATTTTATTTTTTATAAAAAGAAATAAGCCTGAAAATTATTTGATCCATTTAATTCGATTTCACATGGAACCGGGCCATTTAAGCGCTGGCGAGACTGATAATTTTGAAACAAAACGAAACAGGAAAATTTATGTCGATTAACACTCTTGCAAACAAACTCCCATATTGGCACTTTCATCATGACTATATGGTTTTCATGGATGGATCATTAGGATTAGGCTTTAAAATAGATGGTGCTGATATCTCATCGGCCTCTAATGAAACAATTAACAATCTTAGTAAAAAATTTGAAACACTTCTGGTTTCTTTAGATGAAGGAATGAAAATTCAACTAGTCTATGATGTTAAGGCCAATATTGAATCTATTCTGGATGCTCATAAAAGTGCATCTGCTGAATCATTAGAAGTTTACAAACCAATTTCAAAAGCTCGATTTGATCAATTTGAAGAAATTGCCAATGATGGAGGATTTTATAGTCCCGACCTCTACATTTTCGTTAGAAGTCAGCATAAGCAATTATCGAAAAAGAAATTTTGGCAAAAGCAGGAGCATTTTGAACAGATCACTCAGGAATCATTTCAAGCAGCTCTTTTTTACTTTGAAAGGCAAATTAAGACAATTGAATCAAGCCTAAGGCAAATGAACTTTAATCCATCGAGATTAAATTCAGAACAATGGTTTAAACTTGCTTTTGAGTATTTTAACTCAGATCGCAGTGGGAGGATTGGAGTTCCCAATCTACGAGCGTTTTCGGAAACGAATCAGCAAAGCTTTTCTTCTCAGGTGACTTTAACAGATGTGTTTGTGGATAATGATTCGCTTAAGTTGGGCAATCTTCTTACCCGTTGTGTGAGCTTAAAAACTTTGCCTGAAAGCCAAACGCAAGCAGCTATGGCGGAAATTTTAACAAAGCTTCCTTTCCACTACAAAATAGTTCAAACGCTTAAGGTTTTAGAACAGAAAAAAGAAGCAGACCGCCTACAGGTACAGAGAAGACTTACAAATAGTATGGCATCTGGAAATGGTCACGTTACGGATATTGAGTCCGAATCCCAATTAGAACAAATTGAAGGCCTTATCCGTGAATTACTTGAAGGTTCTGAAAAACTTATCTCGATGGAAACAAATATATACTACTCTGCAAAGGATAAAGAAAAACTAGATCAAATGGGAGATGAAATTCTAAAGGCATTACGTCAAATGGGTGGCTGCGAAGGTGTGATTGAAACATTACCAACTCTAGACCTGTTTTTTAACAATGCCCCTGGAGTATGTGACTTCTCACGCGATAAAAAAGTTAAATCAAGCAATGCCTCCCACCTTACGACCATGTTTGACTATTGGAGAGGAAATAAAAAACCAGTATGTCTGCTTCCAAATAGAGATAGCGTTTTATTTTCAATTGATCCATTTGCGAAAGAATTGCCTAATTGGAATGGCCTCATCTTTGGAGGTTCGGGAGCTGGTAAAAGCTTTACGATATCTCAGCTTATGCTTCAATTTTATGGGCAGAGTCCAACTCCAAAAATTGTGTGGATTGATAACGGTGCCTCTTCTGAAACATTGCTTGATGTTTTAGATGGTGAATTTATTAATCTGAATCTTGATTCAAACATTTGCCTAAATATGTTTGATCTGCCAAAAGGAGAAAAATTACCATCACCAACAAAAGTAAAACTGATCCTAGGAGCACTCGAATCTATTATAAAAGAAGATGACTCAAACGGACTTCCCAAAAGAGACAAAGCATTATTAGAAGAAGCGATATTTTTGACGTACAACCGTTGCAAAGAAAAAACACCAACACTTTCGGATTTTAAAGAAACTTTAATGTCTCACTCAAATAAGGCATTAAAGGATTATGCTGAAATTTTGTATTCTTGGACAGGCCAAACAGCTTACGGAAAAATGCTTGATGGCCTTACGAATATTCAGCTCTCAAAGGATTTAGTAACGATTGAAATAAAGGGATTAGATACTTATCCAGACTTACAGAACGTGTTTCTACTCCTTTTGACTGATTTCATAAAGAATGAGGCTGCACATGATTTGAAACGTCCTTATCTACTTATCATTTATGAAGCGTGGAAGTTGTTTGAAACAAAAAGCGGACTTAGCTTTACACTAGAGGCGTATCGTACATTTAGAAAATTCAATGGTGGAATTTGGTGTATCAGTCAGAACTATAAAGATTTCCTTTCTAGTCAGGAAATTAAAAATGCGATCTTCCCAAATACTACAAGCATTTTTGTTTTAAGGCAGAGGAAAATTGATTGGAAAGATTTTCAAGAAGCAATGGACTTAAATGATAACGAAATTGAAGTGATAAAAAGTTTAGAAATAGTTAAAGGCAAATATTCTGAGTTTTATTTTCTTCAAGATGAGAATCGTGCCGTTTTAAGATTAACGCCAGACCCATTGAGCTACTGGATTTGTACTAGTGACGGCCACGACAAGTCTCAAATCCAAGACTTGCAATCGCAGTTTCCTAACTTGTCGAAAATCGAAATTTTATCAAAGCTTGCAAACAAAACCAAGGAGGCATCATAAGAAATAAATTGATGGTTGGATTAATTGTCTCATCAATAGCTTTTACTCCTTTTGAGTCTAAAGCATTTTGGGGTGATGGCGGTGCAGGATGGGCCAATGCTGCGTATTTGGCCAAGATATTGACGGAAAATATTCGTCGCTATCAACAATTAAAATTAATGATTGATCAGGCAAAGAATAGTGATCAATACATTCGATTAATTAATCAAGGTATTGAGAATTCCATCGGTCTCATGAATTCGTTACCCGTTAAAGATGAAAGAATTTTGGATGAGTTAAGAACATTTCAGACAGCAATGAACTCAGTCAATCAGATTTATGGGGCTATTCCCAAGAGCGAAGAAGCTGCTTTGCAACTTCTTCATGATCAAAGTGTAGCTGAAAGTCTGAAGATGGTTAATGCTTCAAAAGAGTATAGCCGCCTTCAAGAGGAAAATGCCGTGAAAATTTCTATTCAAAGCAGACAGGCTTCTCCCAAGGGAGCTGCTAGAATGAATGCTGAAGTAAATGCTCAAATTCTTCACACTCTAAATCAGCTATTAAGAGTAAATGGACAAATGCTTAAGCTACAAAGTGAATCACTGGCCCTAAATAACAAAGATGGCAAAGATTCAGTCCTTGGGCATCAAAAAGTTAAGCAAGATTTGAAAAATGGTCTCACGAGCTTTCGCGGCGACTTTAACCTACCTCGATTCTAATGTTTGAATATTTACCAGAGGTATGTAGGGAGCTTCATGCTCAGATTTTGCAAATCTATTGGATATTAATAGTTCCATTTTGTGTTCTGTTAATCGTCTTTGAGTTTTTCAAAATGCCAGAAGGAAATCCGAACGCAGGAGATATCATTAGAAGAGCAGTGATTTCAATGATCCTACTCTTCTCTTTCAATGAGACGATGAATCTCATTGCCATGGTTGGTGATGGGATCACAGATAAAATCAATGGGGTTAAAAGCCTATGGGATTTGATGGGGGAACTCGGTAAGAACTATGAAGACAATAGCGTTAGTTGGCTCAAGTTTCGAGAGGCCATCATTTTTATTCTAAGTCTGGTTTCTTATATCGTGGCCTACCTTGGAGTCTTCGTCGCTAATGTACTTATTCATTATGTATGGTCAGTATTATATGTCTGTTCGCCATTGATGATTCTTATGTACATCTCCAGATCAACCTCCTTTGTGACATCAAATCTGTATAAAGGATTGATTAATGTCATGGTTTGGAAAGTGCTATGGTCAATTCTAGCGATAATGCTTTTAAAACTGGCAACAGCTCCACAAGTCGGAAATTGGGATAATTTTTTGACATCAATCCTTATTAATCTTTGTATTGGTGTCTCTATGCTCTTTATTCCATTTGCAACAAAATCACTTATCAATGATGGAATGTCAGGAGCTGCATCAGCATTAGCAGCAGTTCCTACTGCGGCAACAGGTGCTTTTATTAAAAGTATGGCGGTTAAAAACGGCAAGAATTTAATGAGTCAGGGGTCAAATGGTTTGAAATCATCATTTGGGAAAATTAGTCGTCCTGTTGGACAAAATCTTCAAATGGCTAAGGAAAGAATAGATAACAGGATACAAAATTGGCGAAAACCTGAGCGCGATA
>Ga0115549_1002046_pt1 | contig 11729 bp, 11 predicted proteins | sample COGITO_mtgs_1004_2_FD_87176 | JGI IMG/M metagenome (GOLD analysis project Ga0115549, IMG submission 87176) | Pelagic marine microbial communities from North Sea - COGITO_mtgs_100430 | ecosystem: Environmental > Aquatic > Marine > Epipelagic | place: Germany:Helgoland, sampling site Kabeltonne...
GACATTGAAATCCAAACCAACGGCACAATCCTCAAGGGCTTGCGCACGCGCGGGCAGTCCTTAATCCTAACCGACCAAGACGCCCACACAGCCACATACAGCGGCCCTCCATTCGTTTACGGCTTTGAGCGTGTAGGTACATCGTGCGGCTTGATTGCGGCCAACGCAGCTGCGTCAATCGACGAGGGCGTAGTGTGGATGGGCCAGCGCTCATTCTTTATCTATGCTGGCGGCTCTGTGCGTGACTTGCCATGTGAGGTTGCGGATTACGTTTTTAGCGACATGAACAACGACCAGCGGTCAAAGGTTCACGCCGTAGTTAACAGCCGCTTCAACGAAATCTGGTGGTTCTACCCAAGCGCAAGCGGAACAGAGTGCGACAGCTACGTTGCATTTGACTACGCAGAAAACATTTGGACCACTGGTACGATTGACCGCACAGCTGGCGTTGATCGTGGCGTATTCCGCCAGCCATTTTGGATTGCTGCCGATGGTGTTTTGTATGAGCAAGAGATTGGCTTTGATTACGGCGGCCAATCTCCATTTGCTGAGACAGGCCCAATTGCGCTAGGCGTAGGTGAGAACGTGATGGCTGTGCGCGGCATGATCCCAGACGAGAATACGTTGGGTGACGTAAATGCCACATTTAAGACACGTTTCTATCCGACAGATACTGAGCGTGATTACGGCCCGTACAACATGGCTAACCCAACAAGCCTGCGGTTTACCGGGCGTCAAATAAGAATGCGCGTCACAGGCAACACTGACTCTGATTGGCGCGTTGGCATCATGCGGCTTGACGCGGTAGCGGGCGGACGCAGATGAGCCGGATACTCCCTCCCATTACGGTCAATATAAACCAGTGGGCCGAGAATATGCGGCGTTACTTGGGCCGAGCTTTGGACCAGCTTGGCTTTAAGGAGACGTATTCATCGGCGTCTGAGAATGGCGTGATGCTGTGGGACAATGCGCTTGGCTACCCAGTGGTCTCGAAGAACGGAGAGTGGCGTCAGATCGTGTTGGAAGATGGCCAGTATGCTGGCGGCATTACAACGGATCAGACTGCGGCATCTACAAACACCGCCTACGCTTTGACATACACGTCAAGCATCGCCGATGGTGTTACAAACGGCACACCAGCCTCGCGCTTGGTGTTTGAGGAAGCTGGTCAGTACATGATTGCGTTTTCGGCGCAAATTGCGTCTACATCCAGCTCAACTGTAAACTTTTGGTTTTGGCCCCGCGTCAACGGCACAGACGTTTCTGGGTCAACGATGAAAAGCGCACTGCATCAAAACGGTTCGGTCCTTGTTGTTAGCAGGTCTGCAATATTTGACTTTGCTGCCGGAGATTACTTGGAGGCGATGTGGGCTGTTGATAGCACTACTGGGTTTTTGCACTCAACTGCGGCAACGGCGTTTGCACCCGCAGCGCCGTCCTCAACCATTGCGATAACGAGGCTGCACGGCTAGGGGTGTCAATATGCGCAAAATGTGGTATAAATGTTTAAACCGTTTGGAGTTATAAGATGGGCATAATGGATTTTTTGTTTGGTACACCAGACCAAACCGGACAGCTAGATCCGAGGATTGAAGCTGCAAGAAATTTTTTACTTGAACAAGCTATGCAGCAATCAAGCGCTGGACCTGTAAATGTCCCTCAATATCAAGCTATTGCCCCAACTGCAATGTATAGTGGAACAAATCAACTCCTAAGTTCTTTAGGTTTAGACACAGTCGCCGCACCTTCTATGCCAACGACAAACATAGGCGGTATTGAGGCATACACCAGTCAGCCATTTCAAGAGCAAATGGAAACGTCTTACGCCGAAGCATATCCCGGTCAATATGATTTCTTGCGATCTTTCTACATGGACCCGGTAACTGGTGAACGAGGCATTCGCTCCTATGGATATGTTGATCCAAACGCGCCTGTTACCATGCCGGGTGGTGGTTCTAACGGGGGAAACCAATACAATAATAGCGATTCTGACGGCACTGCTGCTGCATTGCAAAGGCATTACGAGTTATTTCCAGAAACTGCTCCGGGTGCAAGCACATACGGTTATGTGAACAACGATGGTTTTATTGACGCCCCGGCTCCTTCATCTGGATTTTTTTCGGGTGGAGGCGCTGATGGTGTTGGTAATTTTGGCAAGGTCGGTGATTTCTTTGGAGGTCTTTTCAAATGATTGGTTCAAACGTATTTGGGCAAGCCCAACAGTATCAAACACAAGCTGGTGATGTATATAACCGCATGGCTAACTTCCAAGCGCCTACGGTGCAAGCGGTTGGTCAAACTCAAAGCCCTACATTAGCGCAAACTAACGTAAATCAGTATATGAACCCTTATACCGAGCAAGTTATTCAGCGCGGTGAGGCCGACATTGCTCGACAACGAGAACAGGCGTTAAATGCGCTAGGCGCTCAAGCTACAAATGCAGGGGCTTTCGGTGGTTCACGTTTTGGTTTGGCTGAAGGTGAAACTTACGGTCAATATGGTCGTATTGCGGCTGACATGGCGGCTAATCAACGCAATCAGGCTTACAATCAAGCAATGCAATCCGCGCAATTTGACGTTACCGGGCAGCGGTCAGTGGCAGAAGCAGCGGCAGCAAGAGAGCAAGCGGCACGGATGCAAAACGTGCAATCGCAATTTACTGGATTGGGTTATCAGCAAAGTGGCGCAGCGGGTTTACGCAATCTTGGCTCAACAATGTTCGGTCAAGGTATGCGAGGTCTAGATCAGCAACAAGCGGCGGCTGCGAGGGCGAAAGCGGAACAACAAGCAATGCTAGATGCGTCTCGCAATCAAACACTGGCAAACCTTGGCTACCCCGGTCAGGCTTTGCAAACTGGTTCCGGGATACTTTCTGGGCTTCCAGGTGCAAGAGTGACGCAACCGGGAAATCCGGGTCTGTTTGGATATTTATCTGCATTTAGCAGTCTTCCCGGCGTTTGGTAATTAAATGGAATTAACGCAACGAGACCTACTAGCAAAGACACTGCAAGCCGAGGCTGGAAACCAAGGCTATAATGGCATGGTGGCTGTTGGTTCGGTAATTATGAACCGTCTTGCTGGCGGCAATGATCTTGGCAAAGTCATTTTGCAGCCGGGTCATTTCTCTGCGTGGAATAGCACCACTGGTTATGCTGGCGGCGAACAAGGCCAAGATATGGACTTTACGCCAAGTGCAAGAGCGTATGAAGTTGCTGACGCTTTGCTTTCTGGTAATTATGAAGACCCGACAGGCGGTGCCACCCACTACTACAACCCACAGATTTCCGATCCAACTTGGGGTCAATCTAGAGGTGGTGATTGGCAAACCATAGGTCAACACGTTTTTGGAAAAGCAAATAAGGCGGGTCCAAAACCAATTCCCAAAAACGGGACAATGACGGAATCTTTGGAAGCCAAAATCTTTGGAGGAGCTTCAGCAATGGACGGACAATCTACAGGCCGCAATATGCAGCAGCCAAGCGCCATTCAAATGCAGAAAATGCAACAGCAGCAAGGATCGGGCGGGTTGCTGGGTTTCCTTCGCGACCCTAGAACCCGCGAGACATTTGCTTCATTAGACAGGTCTGGATTGTTGGGCGGCGTTCAGCAACGGGCGGCGGCTGATGTAAAGTTAATGCAAGAGCAGGAATTGCTCAATCAAGAAAATCAAAAAAAGACGCAAATAAAAAACAGAACAATAGAGGTTTTGTCTCAAAAGGCTAATTCTGGAGATCAAATTGCGGCAAAAGTTTTAAGTGCTATTCAAGCTGGCGCTTTAGATGCTCAAACTGCAATGAAATTGTATTTTCAAGAAACAATGAAAGTTCCGCCAGACTCACGGACCAGCCAAATAAAAAATTACGAATATTGGATTAGCAAAGGGAAAACACCAAGTGAAGCGGAGGCTTTGGCGAAAACAGGTCAAAATATTAATATCGGTGGAGCTGCTAGTGCAGAAGATAAATTTTATGAAGCAAGGTATAAAGCTCTCGGTGAGGAATTTGTTGAAATACGAAAGAAATCTGGGAAAGCGGCAGCTAATAACTTAACAATAAAAGCTCTAAAACAGCTTTATCAAGTTTCTCCTAATGGGCCGATCACTGGTCGTTTGTTCGAACTGTTCCCCGAAGCGACAGACGTTAGCGCAGCAATTCAATCTCTTAGAACACAACTTGCGCCACAACTTCGCGTTGAGGGTTCGGGTTCAACTTCTGATATTGAATATGCTGGGATGCTTAATAGTCTTGGTAGTTTGAAAAACTCACCACAAGCAAACGCGGCGCTGTTGGACTTAATGTTAGTGAAAGGCGATATATTACAAAGAAAAGCTGCTATTACTGCAAGAGTCGGTATGCCAGAAGATCAAGGCGGTTTAACCATAAACCAAGCTGATATGGCTCTTCTGGAAATTGATAGAGAAATGTGGAGCGACAATTCTATGATATCCAGCATTAAAGATTTAATTCAAAATGCTGGAGGTTTTGTTGCTGAAAGTGGTGGGCAGACTGTTACGACAAGCGGCGGTTTAACTGTTAACTTTGGCGATGGAACTGAAGGGGAACCATAATGGCTGGCAGGACAGATATATCAGTTCGAGGTAACAAAATAATAATTGATGGTGTTCCCCCGATCATAATTCAAGATATGGAAAAATGGAATTCTATGTCTTTAATTGAGAAAAGTGACGCAGTTCAAGAAATATTTGATACAGTAAAGCCAAGGCGCGTTGGTCGTGCGGCTCTACAAGGTGCAACATTTGGTTTTTCAGATGAAGCTATTGCAGCGGCGTCAAATCCTCGTGCGGCTATGAGTGCTGCGATAAGCGGTGAAACTGAAGCGTCTGCGCCATATTACGAAACATTGGAAGCTGAACGGCGAAAGTTAGATCAATTTAGTGAGCAGTACCCAGTTCTTTCTGCTAGTTCTGAGTTTTCTGGCGCTGCTATTCCAGCTGTTGCTGCTACCATTTTTTCCGGTGGTGCTGCGGCTCCAGCTACTGGAACTAGAATGGCGCAAATGGCTAAAAGCGGAGCTCAAGCCGCAAAAGTTGGTGCGATAGAAGGTGGTTTATATGGGTTTGGTACAGGTGAAGGTGGTATTCAAGACAGATTAACAAGTTCTGCTGCTGGCGCATCGTTAGGAGCAGTTTTTTCACCATTAGCTCAAGCCGCAACATATCCAATTGCGGTATCAGCAAGCGCTTTAATAGATACAGCAAAAGCTGTATTTGGAAATCGTGGCGGTAAGGCCGTTGAGGCAGAGCTTCAAAGATTAGCAGAAGGTACAGGCGATAGTATTGACGTTATTGCCCAGAGAGTTGCCGATGGCGAAATCATGGCTGAAAACGAAACTTTGCGCATGACCGTTCGGAGCTTAATGGCTAAGGGTGGTCAAGGCGAGACAATGGTGCGAAATGTATTTGATCCTAAGAAAGGTCGCCCTCAGCAAACGCGATCTGAAGCTATGGCTGAAATCGAAAACTATTTGGCCCGTGACCCAGAATTTGCTGGTCAAAATCCGAAAAAAATTCAACAAAATTTTGACGCTGCAGTTAAAAAAGCAGAAAGTGACGCATATTCAAAAGTTCCCGGTTTTAAATCACCAGCAAATTTAGATGTGGCTGAAACAATAGAAAATGCGGCAAATCAATATTCTGAAATTGCAAATGAATTAAATACATTTATTACCGGAACATCTAAGGGAACAAAATTAATAGAAAAGGTGGATGGTAAATGGGAGCTTCTTCGCTCACCAACACTTGAAGAGGGTGAAGCAGCTCGTCGATATTTCAGGGAAAAATCCAGAGATACTTTCGGCAAGCCAGTCAGCCAACTTTATTCAGATGTTCGCAATGAGCTTGAGTCACTCCTTAATAAGGAGTCCGAAACTTTAGCTAGTGTTCGCAAAGATGCTTCAAAGGTTCGAAACGCCCGTGACGCTTATAAATACGGTTTAAACATATTAAACAGATCATCTGATGATGTTGATTTGTTTTTGGCAGATATTATTGATGATGAAGCAGCAATAAAGTCTTTGCGCGCTGGTAGCTTGGCGCACATCCGTCAAAAAGTAGAACAAGCTGGCGGCACAAATTTAATGAATAAATTGCAAGATGAAACAACAAGGGAAGGTAAGGTTTTTAGAGCAATATTTCCAAAAGAGCAATTTGACGAAACTCTTGCATCTATTGAACGTGCAGCTAGGTCTCAATCTGCAATGGGTGATATAATTAAAGGCCCAACAACCGCATTAGTGCAAGAAGCAAGTAAGCGAACTGGCTCAGAAATTAATTTGGAAGATTTGACAAACATTACAAATCCAATGACTGTTTTGCGGGTTGGTGGTAAAATCGCAAAGCAATTAGACGAGGGATTAACGGAAAAGCAAAGAATTAAAGTTTTAGAAGTTTTGCTCTCTGAAGACCCTGATGTTGTCCGCAGGGCGCTATTAGATGATCGTGGGATGCAGGTGTTTAAAGAAGGCGTCTCAAGAATTGCTGCTGCATTTCGCCAAGGTCTGCGCCGTGGGGCTACGCAGCAAGGTGTCCAACAAGTAAATGAACCATTGCAAAGAATGTTTGGCGCTGGGCCGCAGTAATAAAAGGACTAGAAAATGCGTATTGAACCAATGGATAAAGACACGGTTGAAGGCATCGTCCAAAAGGCGGTGCAAGATGCTGTTGATTTTATCGAAAGCGAAATCTCTGAACCACGGATCAGGGCGCAGCGTTATTTCGATGGCAAGGTAGATATTGGGCATGAGCAAGGTCGGTCTAAAGTTGTGGCTACAAAATGCCGTGATGTTGTTCGCGGTATAAAACCATCTATTCAGCGCGTATTTCTAAGCACAGAAAACCCGGTTGAGTTTGTGCCTCGTATGCCAGAGGATGTTCCAATTGCGGAGCAAATGACCAAATACGCCAACTATAAGTTTCAGCAAAACAACGGCTATCGTATGCTGAACGATGTTTTCCAAGACGCTATGGTTAAAAAGTGCGGCATTGCCAAGGTGATGTTTGAGGACAAAACGAAAAGCGAAATCTATAGTTATACTGGATTATCTGCTGAAGAGTTTATGTTTTTGGCAGAGGAAGACGATGTTGAAGTATTAGAGCAAACAATAACGCAAGAAATTGAAATTGACGAAATGGGCGTTGAAATAGAACGTCCAATTTATGATGTTAAGATCAGCCGCACGGTTTCTGACGGTGACATTCTTATTACGTCAGTCCCGCCAGAAGAATTTTTTGTGGATCGAAATGCTCGCAGCATTGACGATTTCTTTGTGGTTGGACACCGCACCGACATGACCATTGGCGACTTGCTGGCTATGGGTTACGAGGAAGACGAAATCCAAGGCTTGACCGGGACTATTTCGACAATCGAGTCTGAGGCTGAATTTGAGCGCCGTGGCTACACCATTGATGAAGACGATGATGAAAGCGTTGATCCTACATCTAAGAAAGTTGTCGTAACGGAAGCCTATATGAAGGTTGACGCTGAAGGCTTGGGCATCCCACAGCTTTATCGTTTTGTCCTTGCTGGTGCTGGTTACAAGATGCTTTCTTATGATTTAGCTGATGAAGTGCCGTTTGCGGTTTTTGAAATCGATCCGGAACCACACGCATTTTTCGGAAGATCGTTGGTTGAGCTAGTACAAAATGACCAAGACGCGGCAACAGCAATGCTGCGTGGTGTTCTTGATAACGTGTCATTGACTAACAATCCCGGCCTAGAAGTTGTCGAGGGTCAAGTTTCGATTGACGATCTTCTCAATAACGAGATCGGTCGAATTGTGCGAGTTAAATCTCCCGGTGCAATTCGTGAGCAAGTTGTGCCGTTTACTGCGGGTTCTACGCTCCCAGCTTTGCAATATTTTGATATGCTTGTTGATAACAAAACGGGCGTTTCTAAGGCTGCACAGGGGCTTGATCCAGATGTATTGCAGTCAGCCACAGCCACAGCCGTTGCGGCTACTATGGAAGGCGCTGCGGGTCAGGCAGAGGTCATGGCGCGTAATTTAGCCGAAGGCGGTATGCGTCAGCTATTTAGATTGATTGCTTCGACCATTATTAAAAATTCTGACAAAGAAGAAATCATCCGTCTAAACAACCAATTCGTTGCTGTTGATCCTAGGGTCTGGAACGCAGACATGGATATCATAGTGAATGTCGGGTTGGGTACGGGCCGCGAAAACGAAAAGGCGGCGGTTTTGCGCGAGACCATTCAAATGCAAATGAGCATTTGGCAGCAATATGGGCCTAATAATGGCATGGTCACGATGACTAATATTCGGAACACTCTGGCGGATACTTTGGCGGCAGTCGGCCTTAAAAACTCAGAGCGTTATTATTTGCCTGTTACACCTGAAAGCGAACAGCAGTTGATTGCTCAGAAGCAGCAAGAGGCAATGATGGCGCAGCAGCAACAGCAAGGCGGCGCTCCAGCATCTGATCCAAACCAAGCGTTCTTAATGGCAGAGCAAATGAAAGCACAAAGCAGAGTGCAAGTCGATATGGCTAAATTGCAGTTGGATGCACAGAAGGCTTCTGCGGATCAGCAATTTAAAATGCACGAGCTTGCTATGAAGGACGATCTAAAGCGCGATGAAATGGTGCAAGACCTCGCGGTTGAAGTTGCGAAGATTTTGGGTCAGTATAATTCAACTGTGAATGTTGCGGCTGTAAAAGCAGAGCAAGATGCAACACGCGCACACAACGAACAAATGATGGGTGGTTATGGATTACAAGGTTAGGGCATCACGTTCTAGGGCGTTAATGCAAAACGAACATTTCCAGCTAATCATGAAGGATTTGCGAAACCAGCAACTTGAGGGTTTTGCGAATAGCAGCGCCGACGAAGTGGAAAAACGTGAAGACGCTCACGCCATTTTGAGAGCATTAAACCAAATTGAGTATATTCTCCAAGCGGACGTAAACGCTGAGATGCTCATAGAAAAGAAGGATCGGCACCGCCATGACGACTAATCCTAACGATGGAAGCATTGCTTCTGTAACCGAAATGCTGATGGAAACTCCGCAGCAAGATAATCCAAGCGAGGCTGTTGAGGCTTCCGAAGAGGTAACTGAGGGCGCTCAGACTGAACCGGAAGAGGTAATGGCTGAGAGCGAGGATGCCAGTGGCTACGATACTGATGAAGCTGAAGATGCTGAATATGAAAACGTAGATGAGGATGAATACACCGACGAGCCAGCCGCTCCTGTGGAGCTTTCCGACGATCTTGAACTTGAAGTAAAGTCAGATGGTCAATTAAAGAAAGTGACCCTGCAAGAGCTAAAGCGTGGCTACGCTGGGCAAGATTACGTCCAAAAAGGTATGGAACAGAACGCTAATCAACGCAAAGAGTTGGAGCAACTGAACCAAACCATGCAACAAGAACGTGAACAGTTTTTGCAACGCATCAATCAACTCGAAAATGGTGAACTTTCACAAATGCCTCAAAAGCCACCGAAGGAGCTGCAAAACAGTGACCCTTTAGGTTATTTGGAACAAATGGAAGAATACCGCGAAAATGCTGCAAAATTTGAAAGTCTAAAGCAAGAGGCTGAACAAGTTAAGCAGCAGCAATTGGCCCAACAGGCGCAAGCCAATCAAGCCTATATTGCGCAACAAGCTAAAATTCTGAAACAAGAAATTCCAGAGCTACGCGATCCAGATAAGGGCAAAAAACTCTTGTCTGATATTCACGCAACGGCGACTGGCTATTACGGCGTTCCAGAAGAAATTGTTAGCTCGTTGACACACGGATGGGAGTTTAAAATCATGCGTGACGCGGTTGCTTACCAGAAGCTCATGGGGACTAAGGACAAAGTCGTAGAAAAGTCAAAATCTGCGCGTCCGATGGTTAAGCCAGGAGCAAAACGAACCGAGGATGGTCGGGCAAAAAGGCAACAACAAGTGCGTTCTAGGATGAAGAAAAGTGGTGACATAAAAAGTGTCACTTCATTCTTATTGTCATAGCGAAAGGAAAACACAATGGGTGTTCTAGCTAATACAAACGAAACCTATGATGTCACGACTATCCGCGAGGATATTCAAGACGCATTGATTTCGATCACGCCAACTGAGACAATTTTCATGTCTACTATTGGCACACGCAACGTCGAAAACACTTACTTTGAGTGGGGCGAAGTTGATCTTGCGGCAGTCGCAACTGATAACCGCGTAATCGAAGGCGAGTCTGCTCCCGGCAATGACTCTCCAACTAATGCGGTTCGCAAAGGGAACTACACACAGATTTCAGACAAAGTTGTCGATGTGTCTTCCACTGCAAACAAAGTCAACGGTGTTGGCGATGCACAAACAGTTGCAGAGCAAGTTGCTTACAAACTGAAAGAACTGAAGCGCGACATGGAAGCCATGCTGCTTTCCAATACTGCCGCGTCTGCTGGTTCTTCTGGCACTGCCCGTGCAACTGCTGGTCTGCCAGCCTTTATCACCACAAACACTGCGTTTGGTACTGGTGGTTCTGCTGGTACAACATCCGGTACAGGTGAAGCTGGTTTCCCTAATGCTGGTGCTACAGACGGCACACAACGTGCGCTGACAGAAAGCATCTTGAAAACTGTGATTGCTTCCTGCTGGGATAGCGGTGCAGAACCTTCTGTGGTTCTCTGTGGCTCTTTCAACAAGCAAGTAATGTCTGCTTTCACAGGTAACGCTACGCGCTATAAAGAAGCAGAAGACAGCAAATTGAACGCCGCAATTGACGTTTATGTTTCTGACTTCGGTGAGCTTCAAATCGTGCCATCGCGCCATATCCGTGCTCGTGATGTGTTCGTTCTTGATCCAAGCTATGCTTCGGTTGCTTACTTGCAGACTGCCAAGCAAGAGCCACTTGCCAAGACAGGCCACTCTGAGCGCCGATTAATTTCGGTCGAATATGGCTTGCAAGTTGGTTCGCAAAAGGCCCACGGCTTTATTGCTGACTGTACAACTACTTAATTAGATTAGGGGCTGTAATGGCCCCTTTTCTTCTTTTGGGAGTAAAAAGATGCCTAAAATAAAAATCACCACTGACACAACATGGGTTCATGGTTCTCGCGCTGTAAAAGGCCAAACTTATGATGTTAATGACGAAGAGGCTAAAGTTTTAATTGGAAATGGCTTTGCGGAAGCTGTTGAAGTTAAACGCGCTCGAAACAAAAAAGGTCAGTTGAAGTCTGATGATCCCAGCACTCTTGACGTAAATGAAGCATGGGTTGGCGGTAAAAAGCCAAAAAATAAAAAATGACAGAACACTTACAAACAAAAATTAAGGAAGAAGATAACAAAGTTGTTATTTCCCGTGTGCAAGATGTGCAGTCGATCCTTGATTACAATAAAGAAAAGCAAATTGCTGGCACGGTGGCTGGTAGTGAAATGCGCCATGTGGGCCAAATCCCGTTTGTTGTGGTTGAAAAATGGATGTCCGAGTCTGGTTTAAAACTAGGGTCGAAAGAGTTTGCTGAATATGTTAAAAAGAAATTGTTGAGCGGTGATTACGCGAAACTTTTGGTGCACGGTTACTGAGGGCGTAAATATGAGTAATAGAAGTACAGTCGCATCTGCGCATGAACGGATTGATGGTATCGAGCCGCGCATCACTAAGCTGGAAACCACTGTTCATTTGCAGTTCAAAGAGGTTTTTGCCCGTGTGAAGCGGCTAGAGGCAATTTTGATCGCTACTGCCGGAACAACCATCGCTATGCTTTTTGCGGTGCTGACGAA
>Ga0115549_1002070_pt1 | contig 11644 bp, 8 predicted proteins | sample COGITO_mtgs_1004_2_FD_87176 | JGI IMG/M metagenome (GOLD analysis project Ga0115549, IMG submission 87176) | Pelagic marine microbial communities from North Sea - COGITO_mtgs_100430 | ecosystem: Environmental > Aquatic > Marine > Epipelagic | place: Germany:Helgoland, sampling site Kabeltonne...
AAATAGCTTTACCTGAACTGAAGCAAGTTGCCAAAGCTCATAAGCTTGAAGTCAATATGGTATGACTTTACATTGCATCTAAGCCGGCTACTACAATACGTTTAAAACCAGCAGATCCATTGTGAAAGAGCCTGTCATCTAACCAATTACCTGCTAGTCTATAAAGATGGCATTTAGCACTTATTGTAGCAGGTCTATTTTGGGCAACTGTAGTCAGGTTAATCGCGACGGCATTCGATATCGAGCCACAATAGGCTTTTCACTTATCGAAGTGCTTATCTCTATTGCCCTCATTTCGACATTTTCATACGGTGTCATCTCACTTATAAAACAAAGTTCTAATGAAGTACGATTTCAAAAGCGCTTAATGAGTGCACGTGAGAGTCTACACTTTATGACCCGTCGTCTGGCCATGAACTTAGATGTAAATACTTTAAACGTTTACACCAGTGGCGGGGATGCTTCAACGTACACAACTATCGATTGTAGCGACGGCTGCACCGCGATGGAATTAGCACAGTGGGATATGTTTCAGTGGTCCCAGGGATTGGCATCAGATTTGCCAGAGCCAGTTTACAAAATTGATGTGCAAGGTGTTTCCCCTTGGGACGTGACCGTGAGTATAAAATGGCAAGTTACCAATAATGAGGATACTGCCTCGGATTCATGCCTTTTACCGGTCGAGCAAAATGAAGCGTGTATCACTGAAATGTTAACGGTGGCGGGCTAGATGCAGGCATCAAGCAAAGGGTTTACCCTACTCGAATTACTGATTAGCGCTGCGATGGGGCTTGTGCTTATTGCGGGATTTTCCAGTTTTTACGTAGATCAGCGGGTCACGAATCAAGTCTTAATTGATGAGCTCGATACTATGCGTCGCAGCCGCCTCATGCTCTCCTATTTTGAGCAATTTTTAAGTCAAGCTGGCTACCAACCCAAGCACACTATTGGTATGTTTTATTCGGATGTATTTCCTGTCGCCACCGATTTTACGGCTGGCCAATATTTTAAAGTCGAGCCTTCGAGTGCTGGCAATAGCACTGTTTGGCTGCGCTACCATCATGAAGATGCGCTGCGAACGCACGATTGCATTGGGAACGTCTTACCGGAGGCGTTGCTTTTAGAAATGTCGTTTACTTTTGCAGACGATGAGATTAGCTGCGCATCGTCAGCCACTGCAAGCGATGACGGTGCCCAGCTTTGGAATATGCAGCGAGTTTTGTTCAGGCAGATTGCGACCTTTAAAGTGAGCCAAATTGGTGTGCAGTCATCAAGCTCAAGTGGTTTTATCATTGGGCCAAACACTCTTGCAAGCGCTAATTTTCAGCCGGCAACAGTTATCTTAGAAGCCGTCACTTACTCGAAAAAGAACATCTTTCCGGAAGCAACAGCGCAAGTTGTACGGTTTATGGATGGTACTGAGCAGACGTTTATGTCTCGGCAACGACATCTTTACAGAAAAGTCGCGATTAATTTAAACAATCAAGAGTTTTAACACCTAAAGGTATTTGTAATGATTGTATTATCGGGTGGGTCCGTAACTCCTCCATGGCGTCAGGCTGGCTTCCAGCTTCCCGTTGTGCTGGGACTCATATTACTCGTTGCGATTTCCAGCACTTTACTGATCAATAGTGTGCTGACTTCCCAACAATTGGCTTCAAATCAAGCTGAAACTGAGCTCGTCGATACTCTATCAAATAAAGTACTACTAGAAGCACAAACGAATTTGATGCAAACCACGGCAGTGCCAAGTGTTCAATCTAACGTCGGCGCGCTAACAGTTGCTGTAGATGGGGCCATCAATACAGTCTGGTCACCAACTATTACTAATCGTCAGCTTATCGCTAGCGAAGATAGAATTACTGGTGAGCCACTTGTATGGTGGTATCAAGGCGATACGTGGTGGCAGATGTATGGAACACAATCGAAGCTTTATCCCCAAGCCTCATTTACAGTTGAATTTTACGGTCGACCCCTTGGTGGAACCGAAATAGGGCAACCAGAGACCTATACCAGTACCGGTTCACGAATTATTTTTACTGTTACGGCAACAGGTGCAGGACCGCGTCATGCCAAAGCGGTAAAACAAATCAACGTAACTCGGATTTTTAACGAATGATACAGCGTATAGCAGTAAGTCGTGGTTTAACGATGCTCGAAGTGCTCGCTGTTCTAGCCATTGTCTTTATTTCAGCAAGTATCGCAGTGGCGAACTTTGTACCTATTTTGGAAAAAAGAGCCCTCGACACTACGACCGACGATTTTATTCAAAGTATCGCTTTGGCGCAGCAACTCGCGCTCAAATCATCAGACTTTGTCGTGATCTGCCCTGGGGTTGAGGCCGGCAAATGCACTGGTAGCGACTGGAACAATGGCTGGGTCATCGCAATAACAGATCGAAATCTTCCGAGCCAACCTTTGGTTGTAGTGCGACGGAGTGAATCACTCAAATACAAGACTCGCTTAAAGTGGGATGAAGATCAGCTCGTGATCAACAGTAATGGACTTATTGTACTACCTATTGATACAAGCATCGACGTTTGTACCCCAAGCCTTAACAATTATTGGTCATCGCTTGAGCTCGAATTTACCCAAGCGTTGCGTCGCGATCAGTTTTACACAGGCGAAGTTGTCGATTGTACCTAGTCGCTGGCGCGAAATAGGCGAGCGACTCAAGATCGAGACGAAAATGTTCGAGAAAGCGCAGTTTACTTGAGGTAAGTAAACGTATACTTTTTCCATTTCGAGGTCATTTTCAACAATGCCTCTTAACACTGAGAGTGCGAGCGCAGCCATTTCGCGCAAGTGACTACCTAGCAAAAGAGTGTCAAAAAGAATACAAGGAAATTTCATGAAGCCACATGTGAAGTCCGCGCCAAAATTGACTCTAATTTCAAAGTTTCATGTAAACCCAGAACTTAGTTTGAGCCCGTATTCCGGTGTAAAACGAGCAGTTTCTGCTTTGCGAAGTATTACTATGCGCAGTTTTTGCTGCGCGCCAGTTTTCATAATTTGGACTGGATTCGCTATGGCTGCACCGCTCGATCTCATCGATGTAAAATCAAGCAAGAAACCACCAGTCAATGTTTTAATTACACTTGATAATTCAACCTCAATGTTGCAAGAATTTAACATGCAAAGCAAATGGCATGCAATTAACTACACCAAATACCGAACAACTGGTAAAGAGCAAAGCTTTTCAAGTATTACTGTGCATGACACCGGTCTCGAAGTGCCTGGCTGTGAGCTCTCGGCAAAGTATTGGTATTTATTTGGTTCGACGGATATTATGGATGTGCAAGCCGATAAAGGCACAACGTGTGATCGGATGGCGCTGCGAGATTTTAACAAGTTACTGTATATCGATTGGCGAGCATATTCACCTGATGCCAATACATTGTATTATGACCCTCGGAGAAATTACAATCCATGGCCTGGCTTTAGTAATGCCAGTTTTGCCTCGGCTCGAGAAAATCCTGATCCAGCGCACGTCGATTACAACGAGATTCACAATCTTGGTACTACGGCTTTGTTTGCAGACCCTGGATTTCATTTTATCATGTGGAATGACAGTGCCGGTATAAAAGGACCAGCCGGCAGTTATCCCAAGCCCAACAGCTACACGGCGGGTGCTAATGGTGATCAAGATCTTTGGGATGATCACAAGATTTATCGGATTACCGATACCCAAGCGTTCACTACCGATGTAACCTTTGCACCGGATGCTAGTTTGGTAAATTCTAGCAAAATAAAAGACGAATGTGATTTTGGAATCTCAGATCCCCGCCCAACTTATGCAAAATGCCTGGGCCGAACTGAAGTCACTACCACTGACTGGTCTTCGCCTTTTGGTCGGACGCTAACAGCAGAAAAACAAAACATCGCTAATTGGTTTCAATACCATCGAAACCGGGCGCTAGAAGCGCGCTTTGCGGTGGCTTCGGTTGTTGATGCCTTCAGTGATGTCAACTTTGGATTGACGTCTCTTGGTGACGAAACCCATAATAATAAAATTTTGGTACCTGTGCGATCTGAACAAGAAACTGGTACGGCCCACGATGACAGCTTAAAGCAGACACTATTTTCCTATTGGAAAAATGCCGACACGTTGCTCGCACAAGCGGTATTGTTCGCAGGTGATTATTTTCAAAGTGGCGCGTTGGGTGAGCCGTCGCCAGTCAACCTGGCGTGTGAGAAAAATTTTCATGCACTCATTACTGATGGCGATCGAACCCAAGACTGGGATCTTACTCGAGCCGGACTGATAGACTACGATGGTGATGGTCAGATTTCGAATGTAGACCCGAATGCGCTCTCGATTGCGGATATTGCAACCTATTTTTTTGAGCAAGATTTACTGCCGGCACTTGCTAACGATGCTTCTTCAGTGACTTCAGTGTGTGGTCGGCAAGCTCCAAAGACCCATCAAAACGTGACCACAATTGCAATGACCTATGGGAAGGTGCCTGCCGATTATATTGAGGGTCGTTGCTGGCCTGACGGCGTTGAAAGCCCTGGCTACGATTGGGGGCATCCTTTTCCGGTAGACGCCATGGACACAATTGCTGTCGATGGCTATAAGGATCTGTGGCATGCCGCTTACAATAGTAACGGTTTTTTCGCATTTTTCCCGAATTCACAAAAGCTTATCGATAATCTTTCCAACTATATCAGTAGCTTGCAATTGACAACTAATTTTTACGGCCAGTCAGCCGTGAATCGAAGCTCGATTGCCGAAGACACTTTGCTGTTCAATGCCCGCTACGATATTGGCTTGCAGCAGGGGACTTTGTATGCATCAAAGGTTCGTAGTAACGACAACATCGAGTTTATACAAACCTGGCAGGTTGGCGCTGGTAAGGCTAATTCTAAACCTCTGAGCATCTACACCTTTAATCCTGGCACCAACAAGGGCGTCGCCATTAATACGAATACTGATAATTGGCTCACTACAAGTCAGTTCGATCGGGTATTTCCTGATGCACCTAGCAATGCCGCGAATCAAAAAAGGCTCAACGCCACCCTTGCAAAAGCGCTTTTCGATCGACCCTTGGGGCCGATTGTGCATTCAAATGTCTTTGTAGTTGGCAAGCCGGATTTGAGCGTCCAATATAGAGGGCAGTCTACAAGTGAAGAGGTCTATGGACCATCGTTTAATAGTTTTGCCAAGCAGATCGACCGACCAGAGATGGTTTATGTGCAAAGCAACGATGGTATGGTTCACGGCTTTGACACGGCCACTGGTGTTGAGTTGATAACCTATCTACCGAACCAAGTGCTGCGGCCACAAGTTGCTAAAAGCGCATTTGCAACCACAGACGCGACTGCTGCTAATCCTTTATATGAGGCGGTATTGGATGGCCAAGTCTACGCTCGAGACGTGTATTTGGATGATGACAAACGCTGGGCAAGTGTACTTGTCGGATCTCTAGGCAAAGGCGGGCAGGGCTATTACGCGCTGGATATCACTAATCCAGAAAAGTTTAGTAAAGATGATGTGCTTTGGGAGTTTACCGATACAGACGACGCTGATTTAGGCTTGAGTTATGCACAACCTGCGATTGGCCGATTTGCAAATGGTCAATGGCTGGCGGTGTTCGGTAACGGGTACAACAGTAATACTGGTATCAACGGTGATTCCAACTTAAGTGATGATGCCGAGGCTGTACTGTTTCTCGTTAACATCGAAACCGGTGAGCTGGTTGCAAAACTGCGATCACATCAAGGTATGGCTCAAGATCCTTTAGGCCAAAATCGACCCAACGGCTTTAGTGAAGCCTCGTTAGTTGATGTAGACTTTGACGGCATCGTCGATCAGATCTTTGTCGGAGATTTCTTCGGAAACGTATTTGCTTTTGACGTAACTCAGAAATCTCCAGGCTTGTGGCAGACTTTAATTGGCCCAAAAGCGAGTCCGAAACCAGTGGTTGCCGGCGAGCTACTCAATAATATGCCAATAACCATTCGACCGTCGGTGACTTTTAATCCACTCGATAACAGCATTCACCTTATCGTTGGAACTGGCGAAGATATCACTCGTAACGGTACATCAGGTATTAATTCGCTTATTGGCTTTAAGGTAACCGATCAAGCAATTGACTCGTTGAATAGTTTACAAGAATACAAGCTCGTCACTGCGGGTAGTGATGGTTTACAAATTCAAGCGCAGCCCAATCCCGCACTGCCACCGCTTGGACAGGCTAGAGGCTGGTATATGCGACTCGAAGGTGTTGCAAATGCTATGAAAGTGACCACTAAGCCGCAATTTAATTTCGGCGAACTACTGTGGACTCTTGACGCTGAAACCAGCAATCCAGCTGCTTCGTGCGCAGCGACAAGCACTTTCTCGTACTTACTTGCCATGAACCCTATCTCAGGTGGTAGCCTCAACAAAATGTTATTCAGACCAAAAGAAGGTGACAAAGAATTACAACTCGACGGCATTGCTCTTGAAACCCATTTGACGTCTTGGTCGCTCATCCGCGCTGGTGATAAAGAGTATTTAACCGGCGGTTCAGACGCAGACGGCGCTGTATCATTGGAAAAAGGTGCCTCGCAACGGCTGGAAGGTCGCCAATCGTGGCGACGTCTATAGCAATATTTCGCGCCAACGACTACTAGCCCTTTAGACCCTGCTGCTTTATTCGCACTTATAACGCTATTTTTTAATACAGGATGCCAAACAGCAACTGATACATAACGCAATAGAGCCAAATAGTGATGCAGTCACGATAGCAAGCGTTTTCGTTGTATCTGAGCGTTGGCTCAGTGGTAGTTCGCTTTGGGTATTGCTATCAAATACTGTCCCCAAAAACATTCCAATCGTTGCGCCAAGACCTGTTAAAGGAACGATTATTGCGGCGCGCAGACAATTTAATTTTATATTGTTTGCGCTAATTCGCATCGAATTCCCATTGTCTGGGTTCGACGTTACCCTCGCTGGTGGCGCTGACGCAATGGAAAACGATACAACCGAGCTTTCACTCACAGCGTCAAGTGGACGAGCCGATTCGATGAATATCGAAGCTGGGTTTGAAGGGATACTGCTCATAGGTTTGTCCTGTAGTGGGTGTTAGGAAATTGAGTGCATTCATCGTTATAGGCGCATTATATTGAGTAAGGTTTACTCAGCATCAGCTCAAAGATAACTAGTCACTGGCGCGAAATGGCTGCGCTCGCAATATCTTTGTTGAAAATGACCTCAAAATGCTCATTTACCCCAAGTAAACTGCGCTTTCTCGAATATTTTCACCTCGATCTTGAGTCGCTTGCCTATTACGCGCCAGCGACTAACTACTGACTAGTACTTGGATCGAAACTATCTTTGTTCAATTGCTTATACGCCATAAATTGATCTACCAGGTCTGTAAGCTGTTGTTTTCTAAAGAGTATATTGATCCCCTGGTGCGTCTGGGAATTTTTGACACGAGTTGTTTGAGCGTGAACCGATTTTCTAAATGCAGTGACGGTATCGCGAATCGTTGTATCTGTAGGTGATTGTTCGTTTGCGAATTCTTTATCCAATAGCGCAAACAATCCTAAGCTCGCAGCTCGTCCAGCACCACCAGGACTCAAGAGCAACGGACTGTTTTTCGATATTTCATTTGTCGAGTTACTAACCAAGTTCTGATCATAGTGTACATTGTAAGCGTTAAACGCATCTATTAGTGATGGCGCTTGCATCGTTTTATTATCATCAATTGAAGAGTCAATTTCAGTGAATGCGACAGTGCGTTCCTGGTTTTGGGAATCTACAGCCGTCACCTTATAGCCTCTCGTGTTTTCACATGAATAGTCATCAATACTTTTAATGGTCCAATCGTGAATTTGAATGCTTTGGTTGTCAGGCTCGTCTAACGCTTTTTTAGCATCGCTCAAAACGGTAATAATACTTTTTTCACGAGTCTCTGGCGTTGTAAATTTTCGATCCAAGAATTGAATCGCACCGCTACCGCAATCTAGGCCATCAGCAATTCGCAGTTTTGTCTGGGTAAGCAGCGCTTGTTTTTCTAAGCTACCGGTTTGTTCCCTTGTGAGTATTGGTCCGGTCCCAAGTCGAAATTGATGGGGTGAATGGTTGCCAGAGCGAGGAATTTCTACGTCGATTGTACGATTAGCGTGTTGATCGAGTCGCGTAATGTTGATAATTTTAGTGCAAGGTGTTGGCGAAACATGGTTTGAAGAAGGTGGTTTTGGTAGAAGAGCTGCAGTGGTTGCGGGTTGTTCTGATGATAGTTTGGGAAATTCAAATCCATCTCCATTATGAACGTTATGTTGGCTCGAATCTACGTTTCCTTGTTGTTGTGAGTCTTGAGGATCGCTGTTAGTGTGTCCTGGCATAAGTGGTTGGATTTCGGGAGGTGGTTGGGTTTCGGGTAAAAATCCTGCATCGCCTGGGAATGGGCCAGAGTGAAGAGGGTCACTTTTCGAAGAATGTGCGTTGCTGTGCTCAGATGTTGAATTCTCTGCATTATTTGTGCTTGCAGTGGTGCCTAGCGCTACACTTGATCCTGGTGAACCGTCGCCTTGACTTTGGGGTTGCGTTGTTTGCCCAGACTTTGACTTGCCAGAGAGCCGTACTGGTGGTCTATCACCTTCATGTGCTCGAACCTGTGGGGGGGGCAGTTTTGCTGAACTGGGTGTTTTCTTTACTCGGAACAGAAACGGTAATAATCGCTCCGCAGCTCTTCGCATAGACCCCGCTTGTGATTGGTGTTGAACTTTGGGTTCTCGATTGCTCCCGCTCGGGCTTGTGCGTGCGAGCAATCTTCCTAATCTTTCAGAATTTCCATTAGGTGATTTTGGCTCAACTGGCGTGGTGTTGAGTTGTAACCGATGACGTATGTCCATGAGATACTTCCTTTTAATACACGCTGTAGTCCAGTTCTAAAGACTTATTGCTGGGCTACCACCAATCGAAGAGGTGGGGTTTTCGTAACAGTGCTTTAGCTCGGTCCAACACTGGATGTCCGCTTGCGCTTCTTTTGGCGCCTCAAAAATTAAGTATTGGTCAATAGCGGCGTAGAGTTGTTCTATCCCGGCTTGCTTGGTCGTTGGCGATACATCGGCCCGACCCAGATCGCGTTTGAGCTGTTCGATCGTGAGTGGTATGCTAGCATCGAGGGCGGCGCCTTGCGCAAAGCACGCTAAAATCTGCTCGCGCTTTGGTGAATAGCCTACAATCTCAAGCAAAGCATTTAAGCGAGTATGCAAATCATAATGCTGCCGCGCTGGGGTTGTGTTCATATGCATGAGAGCAATTCGATCACGCAATACTCCAAACGACTCGAGTACCCGCACAAAGCTTGCTGCGCTATGCTCGGTGTCATTTTCGAGCATAGCAGCATTGTCAAACAAATGGCTTAAGGCGGTAATTCGTAGCATTTCAACCTCTTTACCGAGCAGGGCAGATTGAGCGCTGGTGCTTATGGCTATACCTTGCTCAATGCGTTTAGTCGCCTTCGGGAGCGCATTGAGCGTTGCGGTTTGTATAGCTGCCAGTGTGACGCTTTTTAGCCCATGAGAAAACTGATCTTTGACTCTATTTTGAGCCCTGTGGAAAAAAAGATGTTTTCTATAATTCGCTGCAAGCATGGTTAAGTGGCTTGCCTGTGCGAGTTGGGCGATGCAGTCAACATGCTTTGGTAGGCGTTTCTTTCTCGCTTGAAATTGCTTGAGTGCCGAATTGTCAGCACCCTCATGCAGGTCTTGCCTGGAAAGCGCACCACCGAGTGCGCCGGTGAGTAATGCAACTGAACCGACCGCCGCTGCTTGGTGAGCGCTACATCCTTGCTGACTTATTATTTGTAAAATGCCAGTGCCGATTAATTGATTGAGGCAAGCGCCAAGAGTGATCAGGAGTAGATGGGCTTGCTTGTTGAGATGTAGTCGCTCGCCGATGCTCGCGAGCTGGCGGAGTTGGCTAGAGATTCTAGCTGGATTAGCGATTGCGCCTTGTCCTGGCCGTATTTGTAGTTGGGCTTGTTGGAGTTGCGCTCGGGTTTGCAACAGCTGAGCGCCGGCGTTTTTCAATACGCCACAGCTATGAATACAGAGCATGCAGGCTCCAATTAAACTTGACTTCTGCATGGCTTGGCTCAGCATAATATTGCTAAGCCCGCCGGCTAACAGCAAGCCATTATACCGGTGTTGATGTTGTGCTTGATCGAGATGTTGATCCAAGTATTGTCGAATAGGTTCAAATGCGGAGTTTACTTGTATGTCAGGATCGACTTGTGCAGTCGATTTATTGAGTTGGTGTTGTACGCTCGCAAAGCTTTGGTGCAGATCTAGAGCCGATTTGATCCCAAATGCGCTTGTGTAAGTAAACAACATTTGAAAGACACTGGCTTGGGAAGGCTGTAGACGGGTTGAACGCGGCTCTCGTAAGCTCAAAAATGCCTGCTGTAGTTTCCCTGGCGGAGCTTGGCTTGTGCGTAGCGAGCGCATGGGTTTTGAGTGCTCAGGAGCGCTTGATAGCGTCGTTGGTATTGAGTGGGAAGCAAGGTTGATCATACATAACCTACTAGGCCGAGTGAGTTTACCGGCCCGATAGTATCATGCTGTGAAGTATGCAGTGTGAAATTGATACTGAAAAAAATGTTGCGGGTCTAACGACACGCAACCAAGTCACTGTTCACGTGGCCTAGAACTGTTCTTCTTCGGTGCTACCGCTCAGTGCAGTGACTGATGAGCTACCGCCTTGAATGACATTAGTAATATCATCGAAATAGCCAGTCCCAACTTCTTGTTGATGGGAGACAAAGCTATAGCCTTGATCAGCCGCTGCAAATTCGCGCTCTTGCAATTTGACATAAGCAGCCATGCCGTTATGACCATAGTCTTTAGCGAGTTCGAACATGTTAAACCACATGCTGTGAATACCTGCCAAGGTAATAAATTGATATCGATAGCCCATAGCACCAAGTTCTTTTTGGAACTTAGCAATAGTGGCATCGTCGAGGTTTTTCTTCCAGTTAAACGAGGGCGAGCAGTTATAGGCCAAAAGCTTGTCTGGAAATTGCGCATGGATCGCATCAGCAAAGCGCTTTGCTTCCTCCAAATCAGGTTTGGCCGTTTCACACCAGATTAAATCGGCATAGGGCGCATAGGCTAAGCCCCGAGCAATGGCTTGATCGATACCAGCTTTCGTGTTGTAAAAGCCTTCAGCGCTGCGATCACCAGTGAGAAAAGGTGCGTCGAGTGGATCAATATCAGATGTTAACAAGGAGGCGGCATTGGCATCGGTGCGAGCGAGCAGAATTGTCGGTACGCCAAGGACGTCCGCTGCCAAGCGAGCTGCGATCAACTTTTGTACAGCTTCTTGAGTTGGGACTAGTACTTTACCGCCCATATGGCCGCATTTTTTGACTGCAGCGAGTTGGTCTTCGTAGTGAACACCAGCAGCGCCAGCTTCCACCATAGCTTTCATCAATTCAAATGCATTAAGTACGCCGCCAAAACCGGCTTCAGCGTCGGCAACGATTGGTGCAAAATAATCGGTATAGCCTTTAGTGCCTGGCTCGATGCCTTTTTGCCATTGAATTTGATCGGCGCGGGCAAATGAGCTATTAATGCGTTTGACGAGCGTTGGCACCGAGTTCACTGGATACAATGATTGATCCGGATACATGGCGCCAGCAGT
>Ga0115549_1002077_pt1 | contig 11626 bp, 8 predicted proteins | sample COGITO_mtgs_1004_2_FD_87176 | JGI IMG/M metagenome (GOLD analysis project Ga0115549, IMG submission 87176) | Pelagic marine microbial communities from North Sea - COGITO_mtgs_100430 | ecosystem: Environmental > Aquatic > Marine > Epipelagic | place: Germany:Helgoland, sampling site Kabeltonne...
ATTTGTTCGGCATTTCAAAAAGACCCCAACTCAGCTTGGTTAGTTTTGGCAACAGATTTACCATTTGTAGATAAAAATTTAGTGAAGTTATTATTAGAAAAAAGAAACCCAGCTAAAGTTGCTACTGCTGTCATAGGAAAAGGAAAACAATTTCCTGAGCCTTTGATAACAATATACGAACCAAAATCGTATTCAATATTATTACAATATTTAGCACAAGGGTACTCTTGCCCGCGTAAAATGCTTATTAATTCTGATGTTGAAATTGTAGAAGTAGAAGATAATTTGATACGAAATATCAATACACCAGAAGAATATGAAGCAGCAATAAAAGAATTAAATTAAAAATGTCACCTATTAGCACATCAGATTTATTTAAACGCCAAATCACTTTATCAGAAATTGGTGAAGCTGGGCAGCAAAAACTTCAAGAGGCAAAAATCTTGGTAGTTGGATGTGGGGGTTTAGGAAGCCCAATTGCTGTCTATTTAGGGGCTAGTGGAATTGGAAAACTTCATTTAATAGATTTTGACACGGTAGACATTACCAATTTACACAGGCAAGTTTTTTATTCTTTAAAGGATATTGGGAAATTTAAATCTGAATGTTTGTCAAATTTTATTAAACAAAGAGCTCCTTTACAGAAGTTAGTTTTTCTGGAGAAGCTATTACCAAAGAAAATGTAATTGAATTAATTTCTCAATATGATGTTATTGTAGATGGAACCGATAGTTTACCAACAAAGTATTTACTAAATGATGCTTGTGTTATTCATGAGAAACCACTAGTATATGGTTCTTTATATAAGTTTGATGGCTATGTAAGCACCTTTAATTTGAAACAAGAGGATGGTGGATTTTCATCCAATTTACGCGATGCATTTCCAGACATGAATACAGATGTTGCTAGTTGTGAAGAAGCAGGAACATTAAATGCAATTGTTGGCATGATAGCAACCGCTCAAGTGAATGAAGTTTTAAAAATTATAACAGGAGTTGGAAAACCTTTAACCAATGAACTCTTGATTTATAATGTGCTTGAAAACACGCAATTAAAGTTGAAACTTTTCACCGGTGTATTAAAAGAGGAAATTGTATCATTATTTAATACCCAAAATTATTTTGATGTCGCTTGCGGAACTCAAAATCCAGATTGGCAAATTTCTCCAAAAGAGTTGAAAAATAAAATTGGAGATTCAAATCTTGAATTAATTGCTGTTTTACCCAATTTAAAATTACCATTTAAAGTACATCAAACCATACCAATTCAAGAATTTGATACAAGTACTATAGAATTTGATAAAGAGAAATTATATGTTATGATTTGTCAAAGAGGGTTTAATAGTTATAAAGCTACAGAAAAACTAAAAGAAAAATACCCAACCTTACAAGTATTTAATTTAACCGGAGGAATAAGTAGTTATTGATAGATGATATAAAATTAAGGGTGTGCATTTACCCAAACTTTTCCATCAGAAAAATGTTCTTTTTTCCAAATAGGAACCGTTTCTTTTAAAGTATCAATTGCAAATTCACAGGCTTTAAATGCCGCTTTTCTATGTGGAGCAGAAACTACAATAATTACTGGAATATCACCAATTTGAAGCTTTCCTTCTGCATGATGAATAGCTATTTTTTTAATATCAAACTTTTCTAATGCTAGATTAGCAATTTTCTGCATTTCTTTAACTGCCATAGCCTCATATGAAGAAAAATCTAATTGGATAACATCTTTATTTTGAGTGCTATTTCTTACAGTTCCTATAAATGCAGAAACACCGCCACAAGAATCATCTTCAACAAATGTGTAGCACTCGTCTAAGTTTAATTTTTTAGAAGTAATTTTGATAGAACTATTGCTCATATATTTACAAAAATAGGAAATCTTGAACGTATCTTTGCAAGAATAATTTTAGATATTATTAGCTATGAAAATGTTTTTTAGAGTTGTCAGTTTTTTAGAGGGAACCTCTTATTTATTATTGCTCTTTGTGGCCGTCCCTATCAAGTATTGGATGGATGATCCTCAATATGTAAAATTATTAGGGATGCCTCATGGATTACTATTTGTCACTTATTTAGTGATTGCTTTTTTAATAAAACCTGAGTTGAAATGGAACAATAAAACCCTTGGTGTAGTGATTTTAGCATCTGTTATCCCTTTTGGCACTTTTTATGTAGATAAAAAATATTTAAGAAATTAGCCTCCGCTTACAGGGGGTATAAGTGCTACTACATCATTTTCTTTAAGCAACGTTTCATTGGTAGCATAATTTTCATTTACAGCAATTGCATAGGAATTGATTTGCGATAATTTAGGATATTGTCTTTGTAATTGCTCTTTAAAATGCAGAACAGATGAACTTTGTGAAAGAGAAAAAGAGATGTTTTTTTTCCCAACTAAATCGGACGATATTCCAAAAAAAAGTACTTTTAACACCATGCCTCAAATATAAAGGATATTTTAGTTAGAAAGAGATTCCAAATAAAAAACCATCCCCTTTTTTACCATTAAAATTTGATTTTACATAATCTATTCGTAGGAACCTCCATTTTCCAATTCCAATATTATCTAATCCCAAAGAAAACTCAGAATATGGTTTTCTTCCACCTGTAAATAACCCTTTAGCATTTGCAACAACATGAAAATTTAAAGTATTTAATAATGGAATATTTCTTAATAAACGTCCTTTAAAATTATGTTCTAAATGTACTTCGGCATATTTGTCATTTGTACTAAATTTATAGTAATTCAATAGCCCAAAACTACTATTTCTATTGGAAGGAGCCAACTTTAATTGATTACCGTTTGCATGTAAATAATCCATAAAAGCAATGTCTTTTTTTTCAAAGAAAATACCAGATCTAATGTTGTAATTGAATTCTCCTAAATTCCCTATTGAGATATTCTGACGAATATTACTTATCAATACATCAGAATTATATTCACTCACATTAGAACCAAAATTTTTACGATATCTAATACTTAAAGAAGGGTATCTAGAGTTTTCAAAATTAATTTTTCTATTAGGGTACGATACATATTTTTGATCAAAAACAATGGAAGTGCCAATATTTAATGATGCTATGTTGTGAGTATTAAAAGGAGCTGTAAAATTTGTAGGGTCTATTGGATTATTAGACTGAAAAGGAATATCTCTTCCAAAAACAACAAAGTTTGAGGTATTAAAGAGAGGTTTTCTGGATGCATATTCTAAAGAGCCGGAAATGTATAGCCCGTTTAATATCTCTTGAGAATAGGAAATTTTACTGAAGGATTTTTCATATATTTTTAAATAATTTTCTTTGAGAAATAATGAATAAATGGTGTTGTAAAATTTTGAAATAGGGTTCCTTTCATTAAATTGATTAATCTTCTGACCCACAGAAATAAATATTCTGGGTCTTTGAATGCTGTTCCATTTTTTAGTAAAATAAAAAACAGGTCTAATTTTTTTTTCAGACATGCTATAATTCAAATTAGCACCAGCTTGAATCCATTTCCCAGTTTTATTTAAGCTCTTAAAGTAATTAATGGTTGTAGTTGTATTTCTACCCTGAACGGTATTGTAACTAATTGTTGTTAATGGAGAATTGATAGAAATAGACCAATCTTTGAAAGAGTTTCTATAGGTATACCCTGTGAAAAGGGATGTAATTTTAATAGGATTATTTTCTTTATCTAAAGAATCTAAATATTTTTTTGATTTTCTTGTTTCCTTAATACTGTCTTTCAATAGGTAATCTTTTTTTTCTTCAGATGTTAGAGCAACTGGTCTAAGATTTTCCCAGAATAAACTATCCTTTTCCGTAGCTCCCTTTGCAAACGATAATACTTCATTAGAAAAAGTTTCTTTTTTAAATTTCGGAGAGAAATTATAGTCTGAATAAGCTCCAGAAAATCGGCCATCTACATTAAATCCAAAAAGCCCAAATTTAAAATCTATTATTTGAGAAATTTTAATCCAAGCCTTATTGCTTTCAGAATAATTATAATCTTGTTTAAATTTTAATACCTCTATAATTGGAATTCCTATTTGCTCTCCAGAAGCTTTTAAATCTACTCCATATATTGCCCAATCTTCCTCTACAATGTAAATGAATCCACTAAAAACTCGGTCCTTACTTCTTTTAGGATTTACTTTTATTTTATTTATTAATCGTCCGTTTTTCTCATAAAAAGACCCTTCTAATTCATATCTGTAATATCTAAACGCATTGTCAGAAATTGGAGACACTAAGTTATTTTCTGCTATTAAAACAGCATTACTGTAAAAATCAAAGTTTGCTTCTTCAGCCCTGTTAAAACTTATCCCGTTATCAGAACCGCTTACTTTTGAGGCAATAATTTTTTCTTTAAATTCAGCTGGTTTTTTTTGAAAAGTAATTTCAGAAACAGTTTCAGACAAATAAATAATCCCAGTTCTTGTAGAGTCCAGTCCTCCACCTAAATCACCTAAACGTTGCCCTAATATTTTCTCAGGAGCATTCTTTACTTTGAATAATCCACGTGAATAAAAGCTTGAGGTGTATTCTTTGAATTTATCAGTATTATTACTCTTATTATTAATCGCTTTTCTGATGATTTTATTTGCTGGATTTTCACCAGTATTTATAGAAATTTCGTCTAAAACTACTTTTTCATCAACCATAACAACATTTAATTGAAAAGGGAAATCTGTAATTGAAACTGTTTTTTTTATTGTTTTATACCCTAAAAATTGAAAAACTATAGTATAATTTCCGGGTGTTTTTATGTTTAGTTCATAGTTACCTGCATCATTAGAAGTGGTTCCCGTAATAGTTTTATCTGGATAAATACTTACAAAAGAGATTGGGTTTTTATCAGAATCTGTAACTTTTCCTTTTATCTGACTAAAAGAGGGAAAGCTGTGCAATAAAAGAACTAGTAGGACAATTTTTTTCATAAAAGATCTGTTAGTTTGGATAAAGCAAACATATATGATGCCAAAGTATTAGAGTGTGTAAATTTTGTTAAGCAATTTACAACAAAGTCTTAAATTTCTTTGAAGTTCTTTATATCATAAAGTCTATATTTGTATAGTATCAAATAAACAAAGATTAGATGAGCGATTCTAGAAAAAGGCATGAAGCTTTGCTATACCACGCTAAGCCTAAGCCAGGAAAAATAGAAGTAATACCAACAAAAAAATATGCCACTCAACATGATTTAGCTTTGGCATATTCTCCAGGAGTTGCCGAGCCATGTCTAGAAATTTCAAAAGACCAAAAAAACGCATACAAATATACAGCCAAAGGAAATTTAGTTGCTGTAATAACCAATGGAACAGCTGTTTTAGGATTAGGGGATATAGGACCTTTAGCTTCTAAGCCAGTTATGGAAGGGAAAGGATTACTTTTTAAAATATTTGCTGATATTGATGTTTTTGATATAGAAATAGATGCTACAGACGTAGATAAATTTGTAGAAACAGTTAAAGCGATTGCTCCTACATTTGGAGGGATTAATTTAGAAGATATAAAGGCCCCAGAAGCTTTCGAAATAGAGAGAAGACTTAAAGAAGAATTAAATATACCTGTGATGCATGATGATCAACACGGGACGGCAATTATTTCTGCAGCGGCATTGAAAAATGCTTTAGAAATAATTGCGAAAGATATCTCTAAAGTTCAAATAGTTGTTAATGGTGCTGGTGCTGCTGCTATTTCATGTACCCTTTTATACTTAAGGTTAGGAGCAAAGATTGAAAATATTATTATGTGTGATAGCAAAGGTGTTATCAGAAAAGACAGAGATAATCTAACTTCTCAGAAAAAGAAATTTGCTACTAATAAGGATGTAAATACACTTGAGGAAGCCATGCAAAATGCTGATGTTTTTATAGGGTTGTCAAAAGGAGATGTGGTAACACCAGAAATGCTGCTTTCAATGACCAAAGATCCAATAGTATTTGCCATGGCAAACCCAGTACCAGAGATTTCATATGATGTTGCATGTGCCACAAGAGACGATATTATCATGGCTACAGGAAGATCAGACCATCCAAATCAAGTTAATAATGTTTTAGGATTTCCTTTCATATTTCGCGGAGCTTTAGACGTTAGAGCTACGAAAATAAATGAAGAAATGAAAATGGCAGCTGTTCATGCTCTTGCAGACTTAGCAAAGCAATCGGTTCCAGAACAAGTAAACATTGTTTATGATGAAGTAAGCTTATCTTTTGGGAAAGAATACATTATTCCAAAACCATTTGACCCAAGATTAATTTATGAAATCCCACCGGCTATTGCTAAAGCAGCTATTAAATCTGGAGTTGCCTTAGAACCTATAGAGGATTGGGGCAAGTATAGAGATCAACTGATGGATAGATCTGGTGTTGGAAGCAAAGAAATTAGGCTATTACACAATAGGGCAAAAAGAAATCCAAAAAGCATTGTGTTTGCAGAGGCAGATCAATTAGATGTTTTAAAGGCCGCTCAAAGAGTTTATGAGGAGAGGTTAGGACATCCAATATTATTGGGCAGAAAAGATGTAATTCTGGCGCTTAAAGAAGAGCTGGGTTTTACTGCTGAAGTTCCAATTTATGACCCAAAAACAGATGAAGAAGCAGAAAGAAGAGATTATTTTGCTGTTAAATATTGGGAAACAAGACAGCGAAAAGGGATTAGTTTACATCAAGCAAAAAAATTAATGCGAGAGCGAAATTATTTCGCAGCTATGATGGTAAATGAAGGTGAAGCAGACTCTTTAATAACTGGCTATTCTAGACCTTACCCTACTATTGTTAAACCAATGATTGAGTTAATTGGAAAAGCAAAAGGGGTAACAAGAATAGCTGCTACTAATTTGATGTTAACAAATCAGGGCCCAATTTTTTTAGCAGATACTACCATAAATATCAATCCATCTGCAAAAGACTTGGCTAAAATTTCCCAAATGACTTATAAGATTGCAAAAATGTTTGGAATGAAGCCAAATATTGCCATGTTATCTTTTTCTAATTTTGGATCATCAAATTCTGAAAGCTCAAAAAAAATTCAGGATGCTGTTTCTTATATACACAGGCATTTTCCAAACGTTAATATAGATGGAGAACTTCAGGCAGATTTTGCATTAAATCCAGAAATGTTAGCTAAAGAATTTCCTTTTTCTAAATTAAACGGCAAAAAAGTTAACGTTTTAATTTTCCCTAACTTAGAATCTGCTAACATTACATACAAGTTATTAAAACAAATAGACGGATCTGAATCCGTTGGGCCTATAATTTTAGGGTTTAAAAAGCCAGCACACATAATCCAGTTAGGTGCTAGTGTTGATGAAATGGTTAATATGTCAGCTGTAGCAGTTGTAGATGCTCAGCAAAAACAACGAAAGGAATAAGCTCCTTCATTGAAATAAGAAAAAGAAAAAATGATTACACAAATAAGAGGGAAACTAGTAGAAAAGAACCCAACCTATGCTGTGATAGATTGTGCTGGAGTTGGGTATTTGTTACACATTTCATTACAGACTTTTTCAGCGCTTCCAGACAACGAAAATGTTAAATTATTTGCTCATCTCTCAGTTAGAGAAGATGCTCATACTCTTTATGGTTTTTTTAGCAAAACAGAAAGAGAAGTTTTTAAATTATTGATTTCTGTTTCTGGAGTTGGGCCAAGTATAGCAAGAACAATGCTTTCATCTATGAGTTCAGAAGAGGTGCAAAATGCAATAGCCTCTGAAAATGTGCAATTAATTCAATCAGTAAAAGGGATTGGAGCAAAGACAGCACAAAGAGTTATTGTAGATCTTAAAGATAAAATTCTAAAAACGTTTGATATTGACGAAATTTCACTAAAAACAAACAATACTAACAAAGAAGAAGCGTTATCTGCATTAGAAGTTTTAGGGTTTAATAGAAAGCAGTCTGAAAAAGTAATTACTGCAATTCTTAAAGATTCTCCGAATGAAACAGTAGAACTGTTAATTAAAAAAGCACTTAAGAATTTATAGTCAATTGAAATTATTTCATAAATACATTATATGGATTTTATTTTTTGCTGGTTTTGCGAATGTTACATTTGCACAAACAAATTCTAAAAGTAATGACTCTATTGCTGTAAAAAATGATTCTCTTGGATTAACATACAACTTCAATCACTCTCAAACAGGGAACATGTTACTAAACTATCCTTCAAAAATTGAAGTGATATTTGACAAGGTTCTTAACAAATATGTTTTTGTAGAGAAAGTAGGTGATTATTACATTAAAACACCTATTTACATGACGCCAGAAGAATACGAAAAATATCGATTACGCAGAGATATGCTCGATTACTTTAAAAGTAAAGTAGCTGCTGAAAAGAGTAAAAATTCCTCTGATAAAAAAGACTTACTCCCCACTTATTATGTAAATTCAAAATTTTTCGAAACTATTTTTGGGAGTAATGAAATAAAAATTACTCCAACAAGAAACATTAATCTTAAGCTTGGTTTTATATATCAAAACACAGAAAATCCACAATTATCAGAACAAAATAGAAGTAGTTTTACTTTTGATTTTGACCAACAGATCAACGCCGGAATTCAAGCTCAAGTTGGAAATCGATTAAAGTTTACCGCACAATACGATACTCAGTCTACTTTTGATTTTCAAAATATAATCAAAGTTGAGTTTATCCCTCCATCACTCTCTGATGTTAAATATGGTGAAGATGGTATTATTCAAGGAATAGAGGCTGGTAATATTTCTATGCCAATAAAAAATTCATTAATTAATGGCGCTCAAAGTCTATTTGGATTAAAAACGAAGCTTCAATTTGGAAAAACAAATATTACAGCAGTCTTTTCTCAACAGAATTCTGAGAGTACTACTGTTACTGCAGAAGGAGGGGCGGAAATTCAAGAATTTGAGTTAAGAGCTACTGATTATGACAATGATAGGCACTTTTTTCTATCACAATATTTTAGGGAAAATTATTCAAAATCTCTACAAAATTACCCCCTTATAAGTAGTCCAATTAATATTACAAGAATTGAACTTTGGATTACAAATAGAAATGCTTCTGTTGAAGATTTTAGAAGTATTGTTGCATTGGCTGATATTGCAGAACCTAATTCTGAAAACTTTGTAAGTCTAGATGGTCTTGTAATTCCAGCACTAACAGCTCCAACTGTTAATGGTGTTGCCCTCCCTTCAAACGAGTCTAATAATATTTCTGGGGCATTGTCAGGGCCTCAGATAAGAGACATAGCAACAGTTGACAACTATTTATCTGGCACTTATGGAATGAGCCAAGGCTCTGATTATAGTTTGTTACAAAACGCAAGAAAATTACAGCCAAATGAGTATACAATCAATTCTCAATTAGGATTTGTTTCATTAAATAGAAGATTAAATGATGGTGAAGTTCTAGCTGTTTCTTATGAGTATACTGTAGTAGGAGCATCAAACGGGAAAACATCTTTTAAGGTTGGAGAATTTTCAAATGATGGAATTTCTTCACCTGAAAACCTAGCTGTAAAATTATTGAGAAGTGAAATTTTAACTACTAAAAGAACAATAGCAGGGGTAGAGGAAGCATTTCCTACATGGAAACTAATGATGAAAAATATTTATGCTCTTGGAGCATCGCCATTAACACCAGATGGTTTCCGTTTTGAGATTCAATACAGAGATGATCAAACAGGAGTTTCTTCAAATACACTCCAAAATGCCCAAAGTGTAGATATATCTACTAAACCACTTCTACAAGTATTTAATTTAGATAGACTAGATCAAACTCAATATCAAACCCCTGACGGTTACTTTGATTATGTAGATGGAATAACGATTAACTCTCAAAAAGGATATGTTATTTTTCCTGAAGCAGAGCCTTTTGGAGATGATTTAGAATCATCTTTAGATGTCCAATCAGATGTTGATTTATACGTCTTTGATGAATTGTATTTAGATACAAAAATTAATGTAAAAAACAACAATCAGAATAAAGATAAATTCCTACTGAAAGGGTATTTTAAATCTGAGGATAGCGGAGGAATACCACTAAATGCCTATAATGTTCCTAGAGGATCTGTAACTGTCACAGCTGGAGGAAGACAATTAGTTGAAGGGATTGATTATGTTGTTGATTATTTAGCAGGGCGCGTGCAAATATTAGACCCAGGACTACAATCATCAGGGATACCAATTAATGTCTCAACTGAAAATAATGCTGTTTTTAATCAGCAGAGAAAAACATTTATGGGAGTAGATGTTGAACATAATTTTAAAGAGAATTTTATATTAGGAGCAACCATTTTGAATGTTAATGAAAGGCCTTTAACTCCAAAAGTAAATTTTGGTGGTGAACCAATAAACAATACAATGCTTGGTATGAACTTAGACTTCTCTACAGAGATGCCTTTATTTACTAAGCTAGCCAATAAGTTGCCTTTTGTAGATACAGACGTCCCCTCAAATCTATCAGTAAGAGCTGATATGGCCTATTTGATACCTGGCTCTCCAAAAGGAATAGATGTTGTGGGTTCTGCAACTTCTTACATAGACGATTTTGAAGCTTCTCAAATTCCTATAAGTTTATTAACTCCATTACAATGGTACACATCAAGTACACCAGACACTCCAACCTTTCCCGAATTTAATGGGAACTTGAGTAATGATAAAAGATATAATTATAAGAGGGCTAGGATGGCCTGGTATACTATAGATCCAATTTTTTATGGTGCAGGAGACACTCCTGGGAATATAGATGCAGATGCTCTTTCAAGATCAGAGACTAGGCAAATTAATTATGATGAATTATTTCCAAATCAAGAGTTGGATGTTACTCAACAGTCTTTAATAAGAACCTTAGATTTAGCATATTTTCCAGGTGAAAGGGGTCCTTATAATTTTGAACAGCCTGTAGATATTTCAAATCCAACAAGATTAGAAAATCCAGAAGATCGTTGGGCAGGAATTATGCGTCCTTTAACAACTAATAATTTTGAACAAGCCAATGTAGAATATATTCAGTTTTGGGTAATGGATCCTTATACAAATTACTCTATTACTAATTCAGAAGGTTTACCATCAGGAATAAATCCACAAGATCTTCAAAATCAAGTAGGAGATTTATACATTAACTTAGGAAATATCTCTGAAGATATTCTTAAAGATAATAGGAAAATGTATGAAAATGGATTGCCAGAGGATGAGCTATCTACAAATACAACAGAGACTATTTGGGGGAAAGTTCCAACAAATCCATCTATTATATATGCCTTTAATGAAGATGATAATTCAAGAATTATACAAGACTTAGGATTAGATGGGCTAACTGATACAGAGGAAAGAGAGAAATATCCCGAATTAGCAAGTTTAGATGATCCAGCATCTGATAATTTTAAGTATTACAGAGGGGGTGATTTAGATGATTTAGATGCTTCGATAATTTCTAGATACAAACTTTTTAATAATACTCAAGGAAATTCACCAACACTAAATCAATCTCCAGAATCTTATCCAACATCTTCTTCTACTTACCCTGACGTTGAAGACATCAATAAGGATCAAACAATGAATACAGTTGAGAGTTATTTTGAATACAAAGTTTCTCTAAATAGTTCTGATCTAATAGTTGGGCAAAATTACATAGTGGATCAAAAAGACACTCAAGTTACA
>Ga0115549_1002082_pt1 | contig 11608 bp, 10 predicted proteins | sample COGITO_mtgs_1004_2_FD_87176 | JGI IMG/M metagenome (GOLD analysis project Ga0115549, IMG submission 87176) | Pelagic marine microbial communities from North Sea - COGITO_mtgs_100430 | ecosystem: Environmental > Aquatic > Marine > Epipelagic | place: Germany:Helgoland, sampling site Kabeltonne...
AAGTTTGCGTGGATGTCTTCCAATAGTCCTTTGAGCCGCAAGACATCTTCAGGGTTTTCCGGACGGAATGGGTCAAGCATGGATTTTGATTTTCCCGCTGTATAAACTCTTCGCTCGACCCCTTGGCGAGCCAGCAATTCATGCGCTCCAAAGCTGGCTGAGATCACACCAATAGATCCAACAACCGATGATGGATCGGCATAGATTTCATCAGCCGAAGCAGCCAGCCAATACCCCCCCGACGCGGCCACGTCTTCGACAAAGGCAATCACGGGGATTTCTTTTTCATCAGCAAGGCGGCGAATACGCGAACCAATCAAAGAGGATTGCACAGGGCTGCCCCCAGGCGAATTCACCTCAAGCGCCACAGCAACCGGTTTGCCTCGCGAAAATGCTTTTTCGATAATCGGGCCGAGGGCCTGATCGTTTAACGCGCCACGCGCACCGCCCGCTATCACCCCCTGCAACCGGATCACGGCAACAGTTGGGTCGGACTTAACAAAAGGGATCCATCTTTTCATCTGTGTCCATGTAGATTGGAGCATGGCGACAAACAAGGCTGACGCGCAAACGAGTTGTCACACGTGGCGTCATTGCCGAATGCGCCATCCACTTTTAAAGATCCACCAAACAGTGCCCAAACACAAAGCCGTAAAGCCACCAATCGCCAACAAAGAAAGGGTAACAGGAACATCACTCAACCCAAAAAAGGCCCACCGAAACCCCGAAATCAAGTAAACAACGGGGTTGAACATAGAAATCGTCTGCCAGACGGGTGGCAACATCGAGATTGAGTAAAAAGAACCCCCCAGGAAAACCAGCGGCGTCACAATCAGCAAAGGAACAAGTTGTAACTGCTCGAAATTACCCGCCCAAATGCCAATGATGAACCCAAAAAGCGAAAAGCTGACACAGGTGAGAACCAGAAAAACGACCATCGCCAACGGATGCGCTATCTGGATGTCCACAAAAAAGAAAGAAGTGGTTAGAATCACAATTCCGATAAACATGGCTTTGGTTGCAGCGGCCCCCACATAGCCCATGACGATCTCAAGGAAGTTGACCGGCGCTGACAGCAGCTCATAGATGGTGCCGATGAATTTAGGAAAGTAGATCCCGAAGGACGCATTCGAGATGGACTGTGTCATGACCGTAAGCATAATCAGTCCGGGAACAATGAATGCGCCATAGCTGACTCCGTCCACCTCATCGATGCGGCTGCCGATTGCAGCGCCAAAAACCACAAAATAAAGTGAAGTCGACAAAACCGGTGATATCAGCGACTGCGCGAACGTACGAAAGAACCGAACCATTTCGTGCAGATAAATGGCTTGAATAGCAGTCCAGTTCATTGCGTCACCTCAGCTTGCTTGTGCACAAGAGACACAAAGATGTCCTCAAGGCTTGATTGCCGTGTCACCACGTCCCTCAACTGCAAGCCCGTGGCGGCGACATCGGTCAGCAACTTGGTGATGCCGGTACGCTCACCTTTGGTGTTATAGCTATAGACGAATGACCAACCATCCTTAGCTAAGGTGAGGTTGTAAGCAGACAAAGCCTCGGGAATATTGCTCAAGGGGGCGGTCAGTTGCACTTCAAGCTCTTTGCGACCCATGCGAAGCATCAGCTTGTCCTTGTCCTCGACCAACAGAATTTCGCCGTTTGCGATCACGCCAACACGATCAGCAATGGCTTCGGCCTCTTCGATATAATGCGTGGTCAGGATTGTTGTTACGCCATCAAGACGCAGCTGTTTAACAATGTCCCACATGTCCTTGCGAAGTTCCACGTCGACACCAGCCGTGGGTTCATCAAGAAACAGGATGCGCGGCTCATGCGCCAGGGCCTTGGCGATCAGAACGCGCCGCTTCATCCCACCAGACAGTTCCCGGATCTGATTGCTGCGTTTGTCCCAAAGCGACAAGCGTTTCAGGATATCCTCGACAACTGCGTCTTTGCGCCCCTTGCCAAACAGCCCACGCGAAAATCGGACCGCATTGATGACAGTTTCAAATGGTTCTAACGCAATCTCCTGTGGCACTAAACCAATCAGACTGCGCGCCTTGCGATACTCTGTCAGGATGTCAAAACCTGCTACGGTGACAGTGCCGGACGTCGGCATAGTGATGCCGCAAACGGTCGAAATAAGTGTTGTCTTGCCTGCCCCATTCGGACCAAGCAGCGCAATAATTTCACCCTCTTCGATATCAATCGAGACGCCTTTCAGCGCTTGGAAACCGCCTGCATAGGATTTCCACAGGTCTTTTATCTTTAGGATTGTGGGCATTCATTCTCCAAACGGCTCGCAGCCGCGCATCTTAGATCAGACGTTCCACTAGAACCAAAGCGGATGCCCGTGCGGTGGCCTGTGCTATTGCTTGCCCGTCAAGCGACCAAGCCAGCCCTTCTTTGCTTTTTCGTCCGAACCCTCGGCATCGGCAGCTTCTTCGGTGCCCTCTGCAGGGCCTTCTAGGGTGGCCTGCAAATTAACAAAGAACTGATCAGCCATCTTCTTGGCAAAACCATCAATCAGGCGACTGCCCAACTGGGCGATCTTGCCACCCACTTTGGCCTCTACGTCATAACTTAGTTCAGTGCCGCCATCACTGGCCGACATGCGCACTTCTGCGCCGCCCTTGGCAAAGCCTGCGGCGCCGCCCTTACCTTCACCAGTGATCGTCAGGCTTTCGTTCTCGACCATGTCCGAAAGGGTGACCTGACCTTTGAATGTCGCTTTGACGGGGCCAACTTTCTGCGTGACCGAGGCTTCAAACCCATTTTCAGGATCACCAGACACAGCGGTCGCGCCGGGAACACAGGCCTTCAGAACCTCTGGGTTCAAAAGCGCTGCGTAGACTTCAGAAGGCGCGGCGGCGATCTGGCGGGTGTCGGACATTTTCATCTTTGCACTCCGTATTTTGGCTCGGCGCAGTGATAGCGCAGGATTAAACCAGACGCTATGTGTGATTGCCAGTGACAGAACCCAAATTCATGATAGCACTTGGCCATGAGCCAGCCTGCACAGAACATACCCAACCTCGCTATCCTTTTCGTATTGATTGGAATGGCCTGTATTTCGGTCAATGATTTGCTGGTCAAGCAACTGTCCGACGGCTACCCGCTGCATCAGATTATCTTTGTCCGATCGAGTATAGGGATCGTTTTCAGCCTTGTTATGGTGCAAGTAGAGGGTGGATGGGGCATCTTGCGCACTGATCGGCCATGGTTGCATGCAACGCGAGGGCTTATGATCGTGATCGCAAATATGACATTTTTTCTGGCCTTGGCAGTTTTACCGCTTGCTGACGCGACAGCCCTATTTTTTGCCGCCCCTCTTTTCATAACCCTTCTGTCCATCCCGATTCTAGGTGAAAAGGTTGGACCCCTGCGATTGTCAGCAGTGGCAATCGGCTTTTTGGGTGTTGTAGTCATGCAACGTCCGTGGGCCGACAGCAGTGCGCTGGAGGTCAACCGCATGGTTTTGCTGCTGCCCGTATTGGCGGCCCTGACATATGCATTGAACCAGTTGCTGACGCGCAAATTGGGTGTGACAAGCAAGGCAAGCGCCTTAGCGGTCTACATCCAAGCCACATTCATACTTGTGTCAGCCGCGTTTTATCTGGTTGCCGGTGATGGCAGGTTTGCCGAAGGTTCAATCAACGCTTCGGTCACCTTTTTGCTGCGCGCCTGGGTGTGGCCTGACGACAGCGACATTTGGATCTTTGTCGGTTTGGGCATGAATTCTGCGATCATTGGCTATTGCTTGAGCCAGGCCTACCGGCTGGCAGATGCGGCGACTGTCGCGCCTTTTGAATATATTGGCCTGCCTTTGGCCGTAATCTGGGGTTTTGTCGTCTTTGGCGATATACCCGTTCTCGAGGTCGGGATCGGTATCCTTCTGATTCTGGCCGCGGGCCTGTTCGTCTTTTTTCGGGAACGGCAAAAAGCGCGCGTCATTGCCCGAGGTCAGATCAAGGCGCGCCATTAGCTGCGCCAGAAAATAGCACATTTTCCAGGCGGGTTTCCAGATCGGGAAACGTCATGCGTCGACCTGGATCACGACTTTGCCAGTCGCTTGGCGACTGCGTAGCAACTCCAGACCCGCGTTGGCTTGGGATAATGGCAAGACATGACTGACATGCGGCCTTAACTTGCCCTGCTCATACCAGTCAAACAGCACCTTAAAACTGTCAGTCAGCACCTGTGGGTTTACCCTTGTATATCCCCCCCAATAATAGCCGATCACAGTCAGGTTTTTTACCAGCAAAATATTTGATGGGATTTGCGGCACCTTACCACTGGCGAAACCCAAGGGCAGCAACCGCGCCTCAGGGTTACAAGCGCGTAGCGCGGCATCAAACAGTTCGCCGCCCACGGGGTCATAAACCACGTCTGCTCCACCAAGTGCTTTGACCTCGGCGCGTAGATCAACCGTTTCACTGTCAAGCAAATGATCTGCCCCTGCATCCCGTGCGACGGCAAGTTTCTTTGCGCCGCGCGCACAAGCAATCACCTCTGCCCCCATCAACTTGCCCAACTCCACCGCAGTCAGCCCAACGCCACCTGACGCACCCAGAACCAAAAGTCGTTCTCCAGATCTCAAATGCGCCTTATAGTCCAGCGCAACATGGCTTGTGCCATATGCCACGAGAAATGCCGCGGCCTCGACCGCCGTCATCGCATCCGGGATTGGAACACAGATGGAAGCCGGCAGTGCTGCGTATTCTCCCAACCCGCCAAAGCCCGCATAGGCCGCCACGCGCTGCCCCGGTTTCAAATGGGTAACGCCTGCTCCTACCGCCTCGACGATGCCACACATCTCCATACCAATGGTGGCCGGCAATTGTGGCTTCTCCTGATAGGTGCCCTTTACGATCAAAGTGTCACCAAAATTGAGACCGCAAGTCTGAATACGAACAAGAACCTCGCCCGCAGCGGCGACCGGTCTATCCACCTCACGCATTTCGAGGGGTTGCCCCAACTGGGTGACTTGCATCGCTCGCATATGACGTCTCCAATCTTTCCGGCCGTCGTCACGGCCCATTTGCCAAACCGCATAGTCGATTAATGCGCCCTCGAATAGAAGCCCCTTGGAACAACGACGAGATAAAGGCCGAAAGGAACGCGTCGTCATTTGCCTGGCAACGGTCTAAGTGCGTGCGATTTTCGCCATTTGACTCGAACTGAAGCCGTTTTCAAACACACCAGCGAGACATTTGCGAATGCCTACGGCTGGGCGGTCGCCCAGATATCGAGCAACGCATTCGACGGCCCATCAGTTTTGTTTGCATATAACGTGACCTTTAGGGGTTCTTTACCCAAGACGTTTGCAAGCGAAATCAAGCTGCCATTTTCAATTTCGCGATGCGCCATGCTAAATGGTATCCAACCAACCCCAATGCCATCCAAAACCAGTTCTTTAACGCCGCTCGAAAACGCAGACTCGCAAACCGGGTTCTTACTGAACGCAGAGGTACCAAAGGGTCGCGCAGCAGATTGCAAGAACTCGCCAAAGTAACTGCTGACAGGGTAGACGATCGAAGGGCTGTTGGCCGGTATATCTCCGTCCACTTTCACGGTGTATCGCAATTTTCCACCGATCACAGGAACCAAGTAATCCAAGCCCCACAATTCGCGACGGATCGTATCACCAAAAGGCAAAGGACCCGCATTTTCAGATTCGTAGCACAGCAGCATGCTCACCTCTCCTCGCATAAACATGGATACGCAATCGCGCAGATTGCCAGCCCTCAGGCGGAACTTCATGGCTGGAAAATGGTGTTGCGCGTGAACCATCATGCTGGGAAAGGTTGAAATGATGGGCGCGTGCTGAGCGGCGATAGAGATTGTTGGACCGGTTGGCGAAAATTGCGCAATCTTGCCTCGCAAATCTTCGATCCGGCCAACAAGGGCCCGCATCTCGATTTCATTTTCTGACAGAGCCTGGCTGATCTCGACCGAATTGACGCCCCTGTCTAGAACTTCGACGCCCAACCAGGTTTCAAATGCACGAATCCGGCGGGAAAAAGCGGGTTGCGTGATATTCCTGCGCGCTGCCGCGCGGGTCATGTTGCCTTCTTCCAGTAAGATCAGAACGTCTTCTAAAAATCTGAGATCCATGCAGTGCTCCGTGCGGTTGCCATACAAATTATATGGGCAGACCAAGAAAAAAGCATTATTTTTTCCCTTTGGCATAGGGCAGGCTTTGGGCGATGCATCTCAAAGGACCCCATTGAATGACCCAGTCTCCGCAGATCTCCGACCGTGACATCGACCCGGCTCCGGCTCTGACAGTCAGTCTGTGCAAAGAGCTGTCGATCGCTTTGGCCAAATTTCCCCGCGTACGTCTTGGGCACCTGCCAACGCCACTCGAGCCGATGGACCGTCTAAGCGAGGAACTTGGTGGCCCACGCCTGTGGGTAAAGCGCGACGATTGTACGGGGCTATCGTCTGGTGGCAACAAAACACGCAAGCTTGAATATTTGATGGCCGACGCGCAACAAAAAGGCGCGGATACGATCATCACTCAAGGTGCCATTCAGTCCAATCACGCACGACAAACAACGGCAGCCGCCGCCAAGTTGGGCATGCAGTGCCACATACTGCTCGAAGATCGCACCAATTCGAACAACGAAAATTACATTATGAACGGCAACGTACTGCTGGATCGCTTGCACGGGGCAACAGTGTCCAAGCGCAGCGGCGGCACCGACATGAATACAGAGATGGCCACCTTTGCCGAGACCGTTATTCAGAACGGGCGCAAACCATACATTATACCCGGCGGAGGCTCCAACCCGATTGGAGCCTTGGGCTATGCCAATTGCGCACGCGAGCTTGCCGAACAGGCCGCTGATATTGGCCTAAAGATTGATGCGCTGGTGCATGCAACAGGCAGCTCTGGCACGCAAGCTGGCCTTGTTGCTGGTCTGGCAGCCATCCAAAGCGACATCCACCTTCTGGGTATCGGTGTCCGTGCACCGCAAGACAAGCAAGAGCAGATGGTATTCGATCTGGCGCAACGGACAGCGGACCACATGGGCACCGGCCTGACCATCAATCGTGCAGACGTACGGGCCAATTGCGACTACGTTGGTCCGGGTTATGGGATGCCGACACAGGGGATGATAGACGCCGTCAAACTGCTAGCCCAGACCGAGGGGCTTTTGTTCGATCCAGTCTATTCAGGCAAAGGGCTGGATGGCCTAATCGACCAGATTCGCAAAGGATACTTCGAAGGCATGGACAATGTTGTGTTCCTGCACACCGGCGGCAGCGCCGCCCTATTCGGATACACGGATACGTTCGACCTTCCCGGGTATACCGCTTGAAAGTAAATAAATAAACCAATCCACAAGGAGACTACAAAATGTCACTGAAAAAGACCTTTAAGTCGGCCACGATCGCGTCGGCGATCAGCCTGCTTGCAGCACCCGCTTTTGCGGCCGAAGAAGTCAAGATTGGCGTGCCATCCTGGACTGGCGCGCAGGCCATTGCGCATCTGTTGGGCGCAGTCGTTGAAATGCGGATCGGCGGCACCGCCGAAATGGTTCCCGGAAATAATGCTACGATCTTTCAAGCGATGGATCAGGGCAAGGGCGACATCGATGTACACCCCGATGTATGGTTGCCAAATCAGGAAAGCTTTACCAACAAATATGTAGACGGAGCAGGCACTGTCACGCTGTCGTCCAACCCCTATGAGGGCAATCAAGGCTTCTGCGTATCGCAAGATTTTTCCGACGCCAATTCCATCACCGATATTGCCGATCTGGGCCGCCCAGACGTCGCGGCTTTGATGGACAGTGATGGCAATGGCCAAGGCGAGATGTGGATCGGGGCCCCCGGTTGGGCATCGGCAAACGTCAACGAAGTTAAGGTGCGCGACTATGGCTTGCTAGACTTCATTGATCCGATCCGCGCCGAAGAAAGCGTGAAAACCGCGCGCATCAAGGATTCGATTGCCAAGGGCGAAGGCTATGCGTTCTATTGCTACAAGCCGCACGCAGTTTGGTTTATGTTTGATGTAAAAATGCTAACCGAGCCCAAATATGATCCAGCAAAATACACCATGATCCAGCCGTCAGACGATGCAGACTGGTATGCCAAGTCAAACGTCGAAACCAAAGATGCTCTGAAGCAGGTACAAATTGCCTGGTCAAACTCCCTCGCAGATCGTTCGCCTGCGATTGCCGAGTTCTTTGAGCGGTTCTCGTTGAACGCGGATGATGTGTCGAACTTTGCTTATGAAATTAGTGGCAATGGCCGGGATCCTGCCGAGGTTGCGCGCGAATGGGTTGAAGCCAACCCTGATCGTGTGGATGCTTGGCTGGGCCTCTAATCCCATTATTCTATAAAACAAAAAGGGGCGCCGATATCGGTCGGCGCCCCTCGGTAATTCTCCGACGTAAGAGCAGCACAAAATGAGCGATGATACCGTTATAGAAATCTCCAATGTCTGGAAGATTTTCGGCAATCGCCCAGAAGTCGCCTTGCGCGCCATTCGCGAAGAAGGTTTGACCAAGGCCGAAGTGCTGGCAAAATATAACGCCGTAGTAGGTGTGGCCGATGTCAGCCTATCTGTGAACCGGGGCGAGATTTTCTGTATTATGGGCCTTTCAGGCAGCGGAAAATCTACGCTCGTACGCCACTTTAACCGCCTGCTTGAACCAACTTCTGGTCAGATTCTAATCGAAGGCACAGATGTCATGGGCCTTGGAAACAAGGACTTGCAACAATTCCGCAATCAAAAGATCGGCATGGTTTTTCAGAATTTCGCGCTGATGCCGCACCGGTCGGTGCTGGACAATGTCGCAATGCCGCTCGAGATCCGGCAAGTCAGTAAAAACGACAGAATGCGACAGGCTGCGGCTATTTTGGACATCGTCGAGTTGGGCGCGTGGGGCTCTAAATTTGCCCACGAGCTTTCAGGTGGCATGCAGCAGCGCGTCGGCCTTGCGCGTGCATTGGCTGCGAATCCGGATGTGTTGTTGATGGATGAACCATTCAGCGCCCTTGATCCACTCATCAGACGGCAATTGCAGGACGAATTCATTCGCCTATCACAGATCCTCCAGAAAACTACAATATTCATCACGCATGACCTCGACGAGGCCGTACGGATTGGGGACCGTATTGCCATTATGCGCGATGGTCGCGTTGTTCAAATCGGCACGGCCGAAGATATCGTGATGAACCCTGCGGACGACTATGTCGCTGATTTCGTAGCAGGCATTTCAAGGCTCAAGGTGGTCCATGCCCATGCTGTAATGCAGCCCATCGCGGCTCACATTGAAACATTCGGACCACTGAGCGCAGATGCGCCGCGGGTCGACAGCAACGAAACACTAAGCGCCTTGATAAATCTCGCAATCGAGAATGACGGTGCCATTTTGGTCGAAGATCAGGGTGTCGACGCAGGCGTTATCACCCGCGCAGATATCTTGCGTACCGTGATCGAAGGAACAGAGATGTCATGAATGACACCGTCGAAAACCCCCTTGATGCCAGAGACACCGAAGCGGCTCTTGCCTATGCGGCCGAGCGACGCGAGAATATCCAAACCTTTGTGCGCACCAATCCTACCTATTACATCGCTCAGTTTGATAAAATCGGGGAAAGCGCGAAATTCACCGCGACATTCAACCTTTTTGCAGGCCTATTTGGCCCCATCTGGTTCAGCGCTCGCGGCTTGTGGTCATGGGCTCTGTCCTTTCTGATCATCGAAGCACTGGCTTTTGTCCAAATCGCACGCGGTTTGTTTGGTGATCTCGCCGCTGACGCCCGCGACCGCATTGCATCTATCGAAGGCACGCTTGAACTGCGCCGCAAACAACTGGCCGCTGCAACCGAGAACGGTTCGGAAAAGGTAGATGTCTATCGCCGCACGGTTGATTCTCTCGAGGCAAGCATTGACGGAATCCGCGCCGAAGCGGATGTTCTGGCCAGCCAAGGCCCTTCTATCGCACTGACCGGTCTTGTGATCTTGCTGGTGGTCAAGGCCGCGCAATCCACAGTTGCCAACTGGGCGCTTGAGGCGCGTTTTTCCGACTGGCTGTCGGACCGCACCATTCGATCGGGCATGCCGCTTTCGCATATCTTGTTCAGTACGGTTTTTATGATCCTGCTGGTGGCTGCGGCGATGTTGCACTACAGCTTTCCAGGACAATATGCTCTTCTAAACGACTTTCCAACAAACCCGGAATACCGTCTGCAAAGCATTGCATGGGTCGAAGCCTTTTTTGCCTATTGCGTCATCAATGGCGAAGCACTGTTTGACCTGATCACCTATGGTATTCGTCTTCTTCTCGATGCGCTCGAGCTGGTTTTTGTCAGCACACCCTGGATCGTTGTGGCCAGCTTAATCGTTCTGCTGACATGGCTAACGGCAGGCGTTCGCACAGCCATATGGTCTGGTGCTTTTCTTTCCTATATGGGGTTGCTGGGCTTTTGGGAAAAAGCGATGACCACCCTCGCGCTGCTGGGTACAGCCGCTTGCCTGTCAATTGTCATCGGCATTCCCTTGGGCATGTTTTGTGCGCGTCGCCACCGGTTTTATTCCTTTATCCAGCCGATCATGGACTTCATGCAGACCATGCCCGCCTTTGTCTTTATGATCCCTGTCATTGCGTTTTTTGGTACCGGAAAGCCAGCGGCTGTCGTTACAACAATGATCTTTGGTGGAACACCCGTTGTGCGCCTGACGGTTCTGGGCCTGCGCGGAGTACCGGAAAACGTGCGTGAGGCCGCGATCGCTTTTGGAGCGAACAAATGGTATCTGCTGACACGGGTTGATCTGCCCCTTGCCAGCCCATCAATCCGGGCGGGGATCAACCAGACGATCATGTTATCGCTTGCAATGGTCGTCGTCGCATCACTGATCGGCGCAAAAGGCTTGGGCGAAGACGTGCTGGAAGCTTTGCAATATGCCAACGTTGGTCAGGGAATTCTGGCAGGTTTCTCGATCCTGTTCTGCGCGATGATCCTCGACCGTATCGTGCAAGGACAACGCAAGTGACACCGCTTGTGATGGTGCATGGCTTCATGGGTGGCAGTGCGCAATGGGATCCGATCATGCCAGAGCTGCAGGGCCAAACAGACCTCATAGCCGTTGACCTTCCAGGTTTTGGATCAAACGCAAACATGCCACCGATCAACACGATTGATGGCTTTGCAGACTGGGTTTTAAAGGATTTGAACGCCCGCGGCATCGACAAGTGTCATCTGCTCGGTCACTCGATGGGCGGGATGATCGTACAAGAGATGACACACAAGGCACCCTCACGTATTGCCAGCCTGATCCTTTATGCAACCGGCGCGCAGGGCATTCTGCCCGGCAGGTTCGAAACAATCGCGGAAAGCAAACGCCGCGCGCAGGTTGATGGCCCCCAAGAAACCGCACGTCGCATCGCAGCAACCTGGTTTTTGAACACGGATCAGGCCGCGAACTATGCCATTTGCGCAGGTGTGGCCGAACAGTCATCCTTGGGCGCGATTTATAGCGGCCTTGATGCGATGCAGGCGTGGTCGGGCACAGACAAGCTTGCAGAGATTTCCGCACCAACTCTCGTGATTTGGGGCGATGGCGACCGAACCTATGCTTGGCCGC
>Ga0115549_1002085_pt1 | contig 11601 bp, 6 predicted proteins | sample COGITO_mtgs_1004_2_FD_87176 | JGI IMG/M metagenome (GOLD analysis project Ga0115549, IMG submission 87176) | Pelagic marine microbial communities from North Sea - COGITO_mtgs_100430 | ecosystem: Environmental > Aquatic > Marine > Epipelagic | place: Germany:Helgoland, sampling site Kabeltonne...
ACTCGCATAATGGCTTTTTTCTAAAGTGAGCACTGAACTACCATTGCTTTGTGTATTTTCTTGTAAAAATGTGTCGCTACTGAATTTAATCCACTTATGCTCTAGTCCCAAAGAAATGGAGAAAGCGTTTTTATACACGGTCTGGAGATACATTTGATTGGTAAAGTCTGTAAAGTCCATATTCACCGTATTTAAATTAGGATCATCTGGCACCCTAAAATTATTTTCTAATACGGTATAAGGGATGTCAAAATTAAAATCGTTCAACTTACTTCTCAATCCAAAACTCCAGTTAAACCCTTTGTCTACGTAGTAATCTATTTGGTACCTTAGGTAGTCTCCAAAAATAAAATCCAAGGAGAGTACGTCGTCTTTTCGCAATAAATTCTTTTGGGTAATATTTAGCAAAGCAGCGCTTTTATACAACTTATCATAATGGGCCCCAAACCTAATATTGGTCTTGTTGTCACTTTCTTTCAAGTTTAAAATTAAACCCAATCCAGTGGTCTTTTCAATTAATTTATACCGAATGGTATTAAAATTATTTGTTGCTGCTAAATTATTAATTCCACGCTTTAAATCTTCGAATAAAATTTGGTCACCTTTCTTAAATCGCAGTTTCCCTTTCACATAATCATCCGAATAATTAACTATCCCATTCACCTCTATATAGTTAATTTTCAGGGTATCTGCCCTACTATCTCTCCGTCGAAAGGTTTTATCTAAAGGTGTTTTTTTTAATTGGTTTTTAGATAATTCCAGCAATGCGTTCTCTTGAAGCAAAGCTGCTCTGGCTCCTTCTGCTACAATTGCCGCTCCCTTGTCAAAATCTATGATAGAATAAGGGGCCATATTTGGTCTAATGTATAGGTCTGTTTTATTAGACTTACTTTTCATTGCTTCTACCGTCCTGAAATTGTTAATCTGTAACAAAATATCCGTAGCAGATCCCAAAGACCCTCTTTTGGAAAGATCCTGCTGAACGTCTACACCAACAATGAAATTTGCCCCTAAGGACTTTAGTTCTTCTATGGGATAATTATTTAACACGCCGCCATCTATGAGTAGCTTACCCTCTAATTCCATAGGTTCAAAGAGGGAAGGAAAGGTGCCAGAAGCCATAATAGCCTCAGGAAGGTAACCATTATCTAAGCGAATGGCAACACCGTTCTCTATATCTGTTGCCATACAAAAAAAGGGAATGGGCAATTGGTTAAAATCTCTCACGTCTTTTACATGAAATAATAGGGATACCAATTCATTATATACCTTCTGTCCTCCAGAAATAGCTTGTGGAAAAGAAATTTTATACCCGTCAAAAGGCAAACTAATGGCATAGCGCTCTGCGTCTTCCTTTTCATAAAAAGTCTTACTTTCCCTTGAAAAGTCGTCTTGAATAAGGCTGTTAAAATTAATTTGTCTAAAAATAGAATCCAGCTCTTCTGCCCTATATCCAGAGGCGTATAAGGCGCCTACTATAGCCCCCATACTCGTTCCTGCTATATAGTCTATTTGAACACCGGAGGCCTCAATCACTTTAAGCGCGCCTATGTGTGCCAATCCCTTCGCACCTCCACCACTTAAGACCAAACCTACTTTTAAAGGCTTATCCCTTGATTGTAAGGCGGTTGAATCCCTTGTCGCGAATGCTTTCGAAATCTCATTGATTGATGCTGTTTGAGCTCGAAGGTTGAATACACTAGCTATTAATAGGGCGAAAAGGGAAAAACGCAGGAATAAAAAATAAGGATATTTAATGAAAATGCTCATACAATATGCTGGCTTTTGCTGGACCTACTTGAGTGATTAAAGCATCTAAGTTAGCTTCTTTTATCTTAGCGACTGTTTTAAAATACCTTAATAATTGTGTCGCTGTTTTTTCTCCTATCCCTTTAATTCCGTCTAATTCTGAAACTATAGCACCTTTACTTCTCAAATTTCTATGAAAAGTAATCCCAAATCTGTGGGCTTCATTTCTCAATTGTTGGATTACTTTTAGAGACTCGGATTTCTTATCTAAATACAAGGGAATAGGATCTTCAGGGAAATAAATTTCCTCCAAACGCTTTGCAATACCTACTATAGCAATTTTCCCTCTTAAGCCTAATTGATCAAGGGCTTTTAAAGCAGCAGATAATTGCCCTTTACCTCCATCAATTACAATAAGTTGTGGTAATGAACTGCCTTCTTCTTTGAGCCTTTTATAGCGCCTGTAAACCACTTCTTCCATAGAGGCAAAATCATCAGGTCCTTCTACGGTCTTAATATGAAAATGTCGGTACATTTTTTTATTGGGCTTGGCATTGGTAAACACCACACAAGCAGCCACCGGATTAGACCCTTGAATATTAGAGTTGTCAAAGCATTCAATATGCACTGGAAGCGAAGAAAGCCTTAAATCTTCTTTAATTTGAGCCAAAATACGCTTAGAATGACGTTCAGGATCTACAATGCGCATTTGACTCAATTTATCCTGTCTATAAAAACGGGCATTGCGCTCAGACAACGCTAACAATTTTTGTTTGTCTCCCAAAACAGGTATAGTAGCCTTTATTCCTTCTGGCATTAATACTTTAAATGGGATGATCACCTCTTTAGAAATAGATTTAAAACGCTCCCTTAAGGACACAATAGCCAATTCTAAAATTTGTGCATCTGTCTCCTCCAGCTGCTTTTTAATTTCCAGGGTGTGAGACCGAATAATGGCGCCATGAGAAAGTTCAAGAAAATTCACATAGGCATGGGTTTGGTCTGAAATAACAGTAAACACATCTACATTGTTTATTTTAGGATTTACTATTGTGGACTTAGATTGGTAACCAGCCAATACGGCCAGCTTTTCTTTTACTTTGTGGGCCATTTCAAAAGCTTCCTCAGCGGCGTAACGATCCATTTCTATTTTAAAATGCTTCATTGCTGCAGCTAAATTGCCCTTTAATATATGTCTAATGGCTTCTATATCTTTAGCATATGAGGTCTCAGATTGTAAATTCTCACAAGGTGCATGGCAATTCCCTAAATGATACTCCAAACAACTTTTATACCTGCCTTCTTGAATTTTTTCAAAAGAGAGGTCATAATTGCAGGTTCTCAAAGGATAAAGCCCTTTAATGAGCTCCAGCAAAACCTTCACCATTCTCTTATTGGTATAAGGCCCAAAATATTCTGAACCATCTTTAATTAACTGACGGGTTAAAAAGACCCTTGGAAACCGTTCTTTTTTAATACAAATCCAAGGAAAGGTCTTGTCATCTTTTAATAATATATTATACCTTGGCTGGTATTTTTTAATCAGGTTGTTTTCTAATAAAAGTGCGTCTGACTCTGTGGGAACCACTATATGCTTGATCAGTACAATTTTCTTGACCAATAAGCGTGTTTTGGCTATCTCGTGTTTTAATGTAAAATATGAACTGACCCTTTTTTTAAGGTTTTTGGCTTTTCCTATATATAAAATCTTATCTGAGCTATCATAAAACTGGTACACTCCCGGAGTTTCCGGAAGTACACTGAGTTGTATAGAAATGCTATTGGCCGCCATAGGTGATTTACAAAGGTATAGTAGAAATTATTATTGGGCCTTTATTTTATCTGTATTTTTATAAGCTTAAAATGCCCAATTTATGAATAAAATAGCCCTTAGAAGTGCTTACCTTGAAAAAAGAAAAAAGCTCCAAACAGAAGAAATTGCTACATTAAGTGCCGCTATAGGGAATCAATTATTAAACTGTCCTATATGGGATGCCTCCTATTACAGCCTATTCCTGAGTATTGTTTCCAAAAAAGAAATAGATACCGAATTCATCCTCACATTACTGCATGGAAGAGATAAAGAAGTCTGTTTGCCAAGAATACAAAACGATACTGAAATAGTGCATATACTACTGACAGACAATACCAAAATAAAAACAAACCATTGGGGGATTCCAGAGCCTCAAAATGGATTGACTGTTCCCCCTTCAGAAATAGAAGTAGTCTTTATTCCTTTATTGGCATATGATAAAAAAGGGCACAGAGTCGGATACGGAAAAGGATTCTACGATCGTTTTTTATCTAAATGCAAACCAAATACCCTAAAAATAGGCTTATCCCTATTTGAACCTGAAGAAAAAATTGAGGGCTTAGACGCCACAGATATTCCATTAGATTACTGTGTAACACCAGTTAAGGTATACGAATTTAAATAAACAATTCTGAGTCTTATGATACAGCTCAGATCTAATTCTGACAAATGATGCAGAAAAGAAGACAAATTTAGCGACTTTGAAAATTCGCAAAACACCTATCCCTGTGGAAAAGCTTTTTTGTTGAAGACCAATAAAAGACCTACTCCAGTACTAATAGCGGTGTCTGCAATATTAAAAACTGGTTCAAAAAATCTTAATGAATTTCCTCCTAAAACTGGCACCCATTCTGGCCATGTAGTATCTATGAGCGGGAAATAGAGCATGTCTACCACCTTACCTTGTAGTAAGCTGCCGTAAGGCTGATCAGAAAATAGGGTCGCTACTTGGTACATACTGTCATTAAATAGTACCCCATAAAAAACAGAATCAATAATATTACCCAAGGCCCCTGCGAAAATCAAAGCTTGGGCCATTTGCAAAAAAAGTGGCACACCTTTTTTAACAGAACTTACAAACCACGCACCAATTCCCACAATAGCAAACAGTCTAAAAACGGTGAGGGCAATTTTTCCACTTACATCTGAAATGGGTAAAATATCACTGAGTTTGGCCCCCCAAGCAGCGCCCTCGTTTTCGATAAATAAAATTTGAAAACCAGAAAAGACCTCTACTGATTCTCCTAAAAAAAAGTGTGTTTTAATATAAATTTTTACACATTGGTCCAGAATCAATAAAAAATAGGCGAGTAAAAAAGGCTTTTTAAACATAATAGGTACTTAGGTGGCTAAAATAAACATTATTATTAAAATGAAACTAGTCTAGAGGAACCACTTTAATGTCTCCGTGTATGGACCGCAATACAATCTCTGAAAGCCCCTTTGGAACACTGGGTAAAATTAGCGTTCCATAGGTTGTTTCAGCATTTACAATGGCTTTTTTTTGCTTTAAAATAATAGGCGCTCTAATGGTATTTACCCGCACTTGATTCCCTACTTCTTTTAAAACACACAATCCGTCATTGAGTTGGATCTGAAGTTTCTCAAAAATACCCTCAGTATTTATTTGGGTATTTCCTCCATCTATATAGACTTCTAGATATGTTGGTATTTCAATAGCCAAATCAACCGACCATATTTTGTGGGCACTGAGTTTGTCATTGGGAAGTTCAAAAGTTGCTGAAAGGTCTGGTTCAATAAATAAGGTATTTCCTTTTCTAGTAAACACGATCATCTGATGGAGACTGTACTCTCCATTTAAACGTGCTGAAACAAGAAGTTCCTTGGAGAAAGATGGTTTTAAATGTAAGGTATTGACTTCTTGGGCCAATACATGGATTTGGGTGAGAGAAGGGTCTTCTAAAACTTTAGATAATATCTTTTGAGACCAGGATAAATGAAGGGCTAACACCAGAAGTATCGCTGTGTATATAACCTTCAATAACGACTACTTTTGCATGTTCTTAGCTTCAATACTTAGGGTCGCGTGAGGGACTAGCTTTAATCTTTCTTTGTTGATTAATTTACCCGTTACCCTGCATATGCCATAGGTCTTATTCTCAATTCTAAGCAAGGCATTTTTTAAATCCCTGATAAATTTCTCTTGACGAATAGCCAATTGGGTATTAGCTTCTTTGCTCATGGTCTCAGAGCCTTCTTCAAAAGCCTTGAAAGTTGGAGAGGTGTCATCTGTACCATTGTTTCCATCATTCATATATGAACTCTTTAAAAGTTCAAGATGAGACTTAGCCACCTCTATTTTCTCAGAGATAAGGACCTTGAATTCTGCCAAATCTTTATCTGAATATCTGTTTTTTAAATCTGTTTCCATATTAGTTTTGTTTTTCAATAAATAACACTGAGCGTACCTCATCAAATTCAATTGGAAGTCCCTCGTTTAGAGTTGTTTCTACCAATATTTCTGTCGCCAATGTTTCTGTTTTAATATATTCTAAATTATCTAATAAAGCCGAATCTATAAAGGGGTCTTTTAGAAATTTAATAACAATTTTGTCCGTGACTTCAAAGCCACTGTCTTTTCTTAAGTTTTGAATCCTATTGACCAGCTCTCTCGCTATTCCTTCTGCTTTTAGTTCAGGGCTAATTGTAGCATCTAAAGCCACTGTTAATGCGCCTGAAGAAGCTACCAACCATCCTTCAATATCCTGAGAACTGATCTCCACATCAGACAACTCCAAAGCTATTTTATCCCCATCTACAAGCAACTCAATAGCGCCATTTAGCTCCATTTGGTTAATATCTTTTGATGTTAAGGATTGTATCGCTGTAGCAACCGCTTTCATTTTAGGACCAAATTTAGGACCTAAAGTCTTAAAATTAGGCTTGATCTGTTTGACCAAGATATCTGAAGAATCCGCCAAAATTTCTAATTCTTTTACATTTACTTCAGATAAAATAAGTGAAGCAACTGCTTTTAAATCTATTGCTTTTACTAGGGCAGAAACAGGCACCATAATTTTCTGAAGGGGCTGTCTTACTTTAATTTTTTCTTTTTGTCTAATAGACAAAACTAGCGAACAAGTTTGCTGAGCCAATTGCATTTTGCGCTCTAAATCTGAATCAATAACAGCACTATTGGCCTCTGGAAATTGCGCTAAATGAACACTTTCTTTTAAATTAGGGTCACACACGCCAGCCAAATCTAGATAAAGTCTGTCCATGAAAAATGGAGCAATAGGTGCAGATAATTTAGAAACCACCAAGAGACATTCATACAATGTTTGGTAAGCGGCTATTTTATCTGGTCCGTATTCTCCTTTCCAAAAACGCCTTCTACACAAACGAACATACCAGTTGCTTAAATTTTCTTGCACAAAATCTGAGATGGCTCTCGCTGCTTTTGTGGGCTCATAGGTTTCATAGGCCGCTTCTACCCTGATGATTAAACTATTGAGTTCGGAAAGCACCCAACGGTCAATTTCTGGCCTGTCTGCTAATGGAATCTGAGGAGCACTGTTGTCAAAATGATCTAAGTTGGCATACAAACTAAAGAAAGAATAGGTATTGTACAGGGTGCCAAAAAACTTACGCTTTACCTCTACAATCCCTTCTGTGTCAAACTTTAGGTTGTCCCATGGATTTGCATTGGCGATCATATACCAACGCGTGGCGTCGGCCCCATGGGCCGCAATAGTTTCAAAAGGATCAATCGCATTGCCAAGGCGCTTAGACATTTTCTTTCCGTCCTTGTCTAATACCATCCCATTAGAGACTACATTTTTATAGGCTGGCCTGTCAAAAACCATGGTCGCAATAGCGTGAAGGGTGTAAAACCACCCCCTTGTTTGGTCTACGCCTTCTGCAATGAAATCTGCAGGGAAGGCCTTGTTCTCATCTATGAGTTCTTTGTTCTCAAATGGGTAGTGCCACTGGGCATAAGGCATAGATCCAGAGTCAAACCAGACATCTATAAGGTCTGATTCTCTGTGCATTGGTTCCCCAGTGCTGGATACTAAAACCACCTGGTCTACAATGTTTTTATGAAGGTCTATTGTGGCGTAATTCTCCGCTGAATAGTCTCCTACTTTAAAGTCTTCAAAAATATCTTTAGACATAAGTCCAGCAGCAACAGAAGCTTTCATGGCTTCTTTAAGTTCTGCTACCGAACCGATCATGATTTCTTCTTTGCCGTCTGCCGTTCTCCAAATAGGCAATGGAATTCCCCAATATCTAGATCTAGAAAGGTTCCAGTCATTGGCGTTGGCCAACCAGTTTCCAAACCTACCTTCACCGGTGGCTTTTGGCTTCCAGTTAATTTCCTGGTTCAAAGACACCATTTTATCCTTTACTTCAGTCATTTTAATAAACCAAGAGTCTAAGGGGTAATATAAAATAGGCTTGTCTGTTCTCCAGCAATTTGGATAGGAATGCACATATTTTTCTACTTTAAAAGCCCTGTTTTCCTCCTTGAGTCTAATGGCAATTTCTACATCTGCAGAACGTTCTGGCGCTTCTCCCTCCGGATAGTACTCATTTTTAACATACTTACCTCCTAAGCCCGCAACTTCAGGTCTAAACTTTCCTTGTAGGTCTACTAGAGGCACTTTGTTGCCCGCTGAATCTAAAACCAACATTGGCGGGATTTCTGGGCTAGCTTGTTTGGCTACCAAGGCGTCGTCTGCACCAAAAGTGGGGGCCGTATGCACAATACCGGTTCCATCTTCTGTGGTCACAAAATCTCCTCCAATCACTCTAAAAGCGTTTTCAGGATGATCACAAGGCAATACACCAGTCATGAGTTGTTCGTATGTGACACCGATAAGGTCTGCCCCTTTAAAAGACGCTAAAACCAAATAAGGTATTTTCTTGTCTTCTTTGTTGTATTGTTGAATGGCTTCTTTACTTTCCACTGCTACAAACTTTCCTGCAAATTGCTTTCCTACCAATGATTTGGCGAGCAATACATGCATAGGTTCAAAGGTGTACTGATTAAAAGTACGCACCAAAACATAGTCAATTTTAGGACCTACGGTTAAAGCAGTGTTGCTCGGAAGGGTCCAAGGGGTAGTGGTCCATGCCAAGAAATATAAAGGTGCGTCTAAAGATTGTAAGCCCTTTGGTAGGGTCTCTTCTATGGCTTTAAACTGTGCCGTTACTGTGGTATCTGTCACATCCTGATAGGTGCCTGGCTGGTTCAACTCGTGTGAACTCAATCCTGTACCAGCTTTAGGAGAATAAGGTTGAATGGTATATCCCTTATAGATTAGGCCTTTCTTGTATATTTCTTTCAACAACCACCAAACAGACTCCATGTATTTTGGCTCATAGGTAATATAAGGGTTTTCCATATCTACCCAATAGCCTATTTTATCTGTCATGTCGTTCCACACATCGGTGTAGCGCATCACAGCGGCTCTACAAGCTTTGTTATAATCTTCTACAGATATCTTAATGCCAATGTCTTCTTTGGTAATTCCCAAGGCTTTTTCTACACCCAATTCAATAGGCAAACCGTGGGTGTCCCAACCTGCTTTCCGCTTTACCTGAAAACCCTTCATGGTCTTGTATCTAGGAAAAATATCCTTGATCGTTCTAGCCATTGCATGGTGAATTCCAGGCATGCCGTTGGCCGACGGCGGCCCTTCAAAAAACACATAAGAAGGTTGCCCTTCTCGTTGCTCCACGCTTTTTTGGAATACCTCTTTGTCTTTCCATTCCTGTAAAACAGCTTTGGAAATACCAGGCAAATCTAATCCTTTATATTCTGCAAACTTCATAGTATTAAGGTCTTGTATGCGGTATGAAAGGGGCAAAATTAAGCAATTAGAACGAAACCATCCTCATTTTAAAGGGATGTTAAAAATGCGGTAGATACTGGCCCTTAAAAAACAATACAAACCCTTTAAAATTGGTAACTAGCGCCCAGAATAAGGTTGCTCCCTGGAGCACTTAAGCCAGAAGCATACGTCCTGTACAACTGATTGGTGATATTCTCCCAAGCCAAAAAAGTTGTAACGGCATTGGTCAAGGTGTATTGGGACCTGAAATTAAGGCTGTGCCATGAGGGGCTGTATGGATTCCCAAAGCGGTCTAAAGCATACATATAGCTTTTTGATTGTTCTGATACAGCCAGCTGATCTGCACTTATTTCTCTATTAAAATTGAGCAATATACTTGCTTTAAACCTGGAATTTTTATAAAGCAGCTGTAGGTCTCCAAAAGAAGGTGCCACATGCCTGCCTGGAGATAGCGCCCCATTGTCTTCTTCCTCTGTGCCTTTAATATAACTGTAATTTACCGCAAATGACAAGTAGGGACTCAGCATAAAATCTGCCCCTATTTCCCAACCGTATACATAGGCATTTGCAGCGTTTTGAACTGCTTGAACCTGACTTAAAACACCCTGATATACTATTTGAGACTGACCGTTTAAGGCAAAATTTCTTCGCACTAAGGCGTCTTTTAGATGGGTGTAATACCCTGCAAGTCTCCAAACTACTTTATCTGAAAAATTCTTTTTAAGGCCTATTTCTGTTCCATAAGCATATTCTGGTTGCAAAGCTGGGTTTGGCACAACAACAGACCCGGGTTCTGAATCAAAAACCTTTCCAATGTCGTCAATATTAGGGGCCCTAAATCCTGTAGTAGCATTCCAACTCACTTGAAAATCTTCCGCCACAAACCAACTCCAACCTAAGCTTCCTGTTAAAGCAGCTGTATTTAGGTCTGCCTTTTCAAAAGGGAAATCATAAAATTCATTGTCAAAAGAGGCATTTACCCAAACATGAGTATAGCGAATACCACCTAAAAATTTAAAATTTTCAGAAGCCTCAAAAGTGCTGTTTAAATACAATGCAGCGGAACGCCACAGCGCATTATCTGGATACCTAGAAGCGGCTGGTAAAATCATGTTGCTGCTCACTATGTTTTCAGATCCCTTTGAGTACACTTTATTCCCTACATATTCAGCCCCATAAAATAACCTAAAGGCGCCTGTCTTTTTGTGTTCTATGTCTAGGTTAAATGATATTGCGTCTACTTTTTCCTCAGTACCGAAAAGAGAAACCGCTCCAAAGTCTCTGTCAAAGCGGCTTTCATTAAAGCGCTGGTATGCCGCTGTAAATTTAAGTCCCTCATAAAATGTATTTAAGGGGGCATGAGAGATATTAAAATTGGTCATAAACCATTTTTGTGGGCCGTAATCCCAAACTGCGGAGCGTAGTCCAGTACCTGCATTATCTGGTCTTGTGAGACGGTCGTATCTGGCGAAATGAGAGGTCTCAGAAAAGTAAACGCCCAACTGGAATTCAAGGTTTTCATCTGCTTTATACCGTACTTTCTGCAAACTGTTTATCTGATTGTAACCTGTGGGATTTTGAAGCCTTGGATTGGGATTGTCTACCAGTAGGTCTGCTCCGCCACCTTGTAATACAAATTGAGGTCTCAAGTATGCCTCTGGGCCGTTTTTACCCATTTGTAAATCTTCAAAATTACTGTGCGTTATACTGCTTAAAAAACCCCACTTTTCTGTTCCTACACTAAGGTCTAGATGGGCTGTCCGCTCTTGGTTGGCACTCGAATACCTATATTGGGCATTTCCGGAGTATGTTGTAGTCTCATTTTTGCTCAATTGTGGTTCCTTTGTATAATAATGCACCACACCACCTATGGCGTCACTACCATAAATAACAGATCCAGAGCCAAAAATCACCTCCGTGTTTTTTATACTAAAGGGATCTACAGCAATACTGTTTTGTAAATTTCCCCCTCTAAAAATAGCATTGTTCATTCTCACCCCATCTACAGAAAGCAACAGTCGGTTTGCTGCAAAACCCCTAATCATGGGGCTTCCTCCGCCTAATTGGCTTTTCTGAACGTAAACCTTGCCTGTTTGCTGGAGCATGTCTGCCGCCGTTTGGGGCTGGTTGAATGCAATGCTTTGTGCATTTATACCAACAATCTTCTGTGGTACATCTTTTCGCTGCTGTTCCCATTTAGACACAGACATCACCACCTCA
>Ga0115549_1002097_pt1 | contig 11579 bp, 9 predicted proteins | sample COGITO_mtgs_1004_2_FD_87176 | JGI IMG/M metagenome (GOLD analysis project Ga0115549, IMG submission 87176) | Pelagic marine microbial communities from North Sea - COGITO_mtgs_100430 | ecosystem: Environmental > Aquatic > Marine > Epipelagic | place: Germany:Helgoland, sampling site Kabeltonne...
CGGCGGTGGAGTGTGGTGTGGCCCGTAAAGGGTATCCATCACACTACCCGTTGAACTCGCTGGACGAGATTTTCCCGGAGCTTTAAGGAAGAAGCGCCAGCCATAAAAAAACCGCCTTTTGGCGGTTTTTTTATGGCTGCACATTTCAGCTTGAGCGCGACAGGGGTGCGTGCAGAACCCGAATCAAAATATTTGCTCCGGTGCACTGTGCCCATTCGGGCCGCGAGCGGGTTCCAGGTCGGGAACCTGGCTGCGGATAAAGTATTCACGAATAGAGTCTGGATTTTCCGGCCGGGCCAGCAGGCCGCTATCTGGATCGATGCGCACGGTAGCGATGCCGGAGGGCTGTTCCAGCTGGTGCTCGGGTACGCCTTTCAGGGCGGGGCCCATGTAGTCCATCCAGATGGGCAGGGCGGCCTTGCCGCCATATTCACCCCACCCCAGCGTGGCGGGATTATCAAACCCAACCCAGACGGTGGCAACCAAGTCCGGCGAGTAGCCAGAAAACCATGCGTCTATCTGATCGTTGGTGGTGCCGGTTTTGCCCGCCAGATCCCGGCGCCCCAAGCCGTTAGCTTGGTGGCCGGTACCGCGGCGAACGACATCCTGAAGTATGGAGTTCATCAACCAGGCAATGCGTGCATCAATCACCCGGGGGGCCATGACAGGGGGGGGCTGGAATGGCTCCGGAGCACTTTCAAGGCTGCCGGTGTCGCCAATGTAGCGGTCTGCGCTGTCGTCAGCCGGGCTGTCGTCGTCGGTTGCGGGTGCCTGACAGGGGCTTTCGCAGAAGATGATTTTGGGCGCTTTCCAAAGTACCTCTCCGTTACCCTTCTCTATTTGCACGATGCTCCATGGGGTCACCCGATAACCGCCATTAGCAAAGATACTGTAGGCAGCGGCAATATCCATGGGGGTGACGCTGGCGCTGCCCAGTGCCAGCGAAAGATCTCGCTGGAAGGTGTCTGCCGGAAGGCCAAAACGTTTCAGTGTGCCCGTGGCCTGGCTAATCCCGATTTGCCGAAGGATACGAATAGAAACCAGATTCAGGGAGCGATAGAGGGCTTCGCGCATGCGGGTAGGACCAAAGAATTTACCGCTGGCGCCGGTGGGTCGCCAAGCGGTTTCCAGCTTGTTGTCGTCAAAGACCACGGGAGCGTCGTTGATGATGGTGGCTGGGGTGAAGCCGCTTTCCATGGCTGAAGTATAGATGAAGGGCTTGAATACGGAGCCGGCTTGGCGCTCGCCCTGTACGGCACGGTTGAAATTGGAGGTGGAGAAGCTGTAGCCACCTTGCAGAGCAACAATGGCGCCGCTGGTCGGATCAAGGGAGACCAGCGCAGATTGGGCTTTGGGTAGTTGCGCGAGACGCCAGTGCCGATCCTCGTCACCGCCGGCTGGGCGGACATAGATGACGTCGCCCTTGCTGAGTACGTCGCTGGCCCGCGTTGGTTCCTGGCCCACATATTTGTTATTTAACTGTGGGCGGGCCCAACGGATGTCATCCCAGGCGAGTGGGCTGCGTTTGCCATCCCGGAATAGGATTTCTGCGTCTTTATCTCCCACTGAAGTAACGATGGCAGGCTGCAGCGGGCCGATGCGACGTTGGTCCTTGATGCGTTCCGCCCAGTTGGCTATATCTGGGTCAAGGCCGGTGATGGTTTTCTCCAGCTCAGCCTCTTCCGCCGCGATCGGTTTGTCAGTGCTGCCCTGCGGGGGCTTTTCACTGTCTGCAGCGGACGGAGAGGGCAGGGCTGGGGCGTCGCTGATATCCAATTGTGCTAGAGGGCCGCGATAGCCGTGGCGTTCGTCATAACTGTGCAGGCCTTTGCGCAAGGCATTAACGGCAGCTTGCTGGCGCTTGCTGTCCACGGTGGTGATGATGCGAATACCGTCGGTGTAAATGTTGGCATCTACTAGCTCCATGGCCTGTAAGCGCGCCATTTCCCCTAGGTAACTGGCGTCTACTTCCGGTGAAGCTGCGTGGAAGCGGGCGCTGACGGGCGCCGCCTGCGCCTGCTCTTTCTGCTCAGCGGTAATGGCTCCGGTTTCCTGCATGCGATGAAGGATCCAGTTGCGTCGTATCTGGGCGCGCTGAGGGTTCGTAATGGGGTTGTAGGCGGAAGGGGCTTTAGGCAAGCCGGCAATCATGGCCCACTGGGGCAGGCTGAGTTCACCCACGGACTTGCCGTAGTACACCTGCGAGGCTGCTTGGGCACCATAGGCGCGGTGGCCTAGATAGATCTTGTTTAGGTAAAGCTCAAGAATCTCTTCTTTGCTGAGAACCCTTTCGATCTGAATGGCCAGTACGATTTCGTTGAACTTGCGCAAAAAACGCTGTTCACGGTCTAGAAAGAAGTTCCTGGCGACTTGCATGGTGATGGTGGAGCCGCCGGAACGGATTTCCCGATAGCGGGCCAGTTCAACGACGGCGCGCAGCAGGCCTTTCAGGTCGACGCCGTTGTGGCCAAAGAAGCGTTCGTCTTCCGCGGCAAGTACCGCCTGGATCAATGGCCGCGGCAGTTCGTCGAAAGTGACTGGCTGACGGCGCTTTTCTCCGTATTCTGCAATCAGCTTCATGTCGCGGCTGTAGATGCGTAATGGGATCTGGTACTCCACCTCGCGAATCTGGCTTGCCGGGGGCAGTTGCGGGGCCAGATAGAGGTAGCAGGCGGCAAGGGCCATCAGGCCGCCACCGGCGCCGGTAATAAGGAGTAACAGCAGGTATCGGATCCAGGAGGGTAAACGCATGTTTTCGGCAACTACTGGCTGGGATCGGTAGAAAGGCCTAGCCGGCCCGTGAAGTGGGTCATTATATGGTGGAATGCTTGTTGTGATCTAATATCTGTTCTGCTATTACTAACTCCTAAAGTGATTCGACATAAAAAACGTGTAAGTGTATCTTTAGCAAGAAAAAACACTTCAATAATAACCAGACGGGACGACGACAGTGCTGCCTTTCCTCAGAAAAAAGGCCCAGACACTACTGGGGATCGACATCAGCTCCACGGCGGTCAAGCTGCTGGAACTGTCCAAATCAGGGGGCCGCTACAAGGTCGAGAGCTATGGGGTTGAGCCCCTGCCGGCCAATGCGGTTGTCGAGAAAAACATCAGCGACGTGGAAGGTGTGGGCGATGCTATCGCCCGCCTGGTCAGCCGTGCGCGCCCCGGGGTGAAAATCGCGGCGGTAGCGGTGTCCGGTTCCGCGGTGATTACCAAACTCATCGAAATGGATGCCGATCTGGACGAGGATGCGCTGGAAATGCAGCTCAAGTCCGAGGCGGATCAGTACATTCCGTATCCCATGGATGAAGTTCGTATGGACTTTCAGGTTGTGGGGCCGGTTGAGAATAACGATGAGCGCGTCGAGGTGTTGGTTGCAGCTTCGCGTACAGAGAACGTGGAGATGCGCACCGATGCGTTGGAAATCGGCGGTCTGCAACCGAAAGCCGTGGATGTGGAGGCGTACGCGATGGAGCGTGCCTTCCAGCTGATCCAACCCAGTTTGCCGAACGCGGATGAGCTGGAAACTGTGGCGGTATTCGATATCGGCGCCACCATGACCACCCTAAACGTGTTCCATCAAGGGCGCAGCGTCTATACCCGCGAGCAGCTTTTCGGGGGCAAGCAGCTCACCGAGGAAATTCAGCGCCGCTACGGTATATCCATGGAAGAGGCGGGCCTGGCCAAGAAAACCGGCGAGCTCCCTGATGATTATGAAAGCGAGGTCCTGCAGCCGTTTAAGGACGCTATTGTTCAGCAGGTGAATCGCTCCCTGCAGTTTTTCTATGGCTCAACGCAATTCAACGAAGTGGATTACATCCTGCTGGCGGGGGGGTCTGCCTCAATTGCCGATTTGGGGGAATTGATTGAGGAGAAAGTGGGGGCCGGCTGTTCCGTGGCCAATCCTTTCAGTGACATGGCGTTGGCGAACAAGGTGAGTGCCTCTGCCATTGCCAATGATGCCCCGGCATTGATGATTGCCTGTGGCCTGGCATTGAGGAGCTTTGACCAATGACAACAACAATTAACCTGTTGCCCTGGCGCGAAGAGCGGCGAAAACAGCGCCAGCAAGAGTTCGTCATGATGCTGATCCTCGCAGCGATTTTGGGGGGCGGTATATTTTGGGTGTGGAAAGGGCATGTGGATCAGCAGATTACCGACCAGCGCGCTCGTAATAGCCATATCCAGACTCGTTCTGCAGAGCTGGATGAAAAAATCACAGAGATTAAGGAGCTCAAGTCCCGGCGTGATGAGCTGGTGGCGAGGATGGAGGTTATTCAGAGCTTGCAAGGCAACCGTCCAACCATTGTGTATGTGTTTGATGAGCTGGTGAAGACGCTCCCGGCTGGCGTTTTTTACAACGAGGTTAAACGGGTGGGGGACGTGTATACCATTGATGGCGTGGCCGAGAGTAATAACCGTATTTCTCGCCTGATGCGTAATCTTGATGAGTCATCTTGGTTCCAGAGTGCCAACTTGCAAAATGTGACGGCGCTTGAAGATGGTTCTCAGGCCAACAGTTTTTTGTTAACCGTCAAGCAGGCCTCTCTAAACAGCAATAAAGAGGGAGAAAAACAATGAAAGCCTCTGAGCTGAAGAATTTGGATCTGGGTGAGCTGATGGATGAGCTCAACAGTCTCGATTTCGAAAATGTGGGGGGGTGGCCCACGCCAATAAAAATAGGCGCGGCTGCTCTGGTGTTGGCTGCCGTGGTGGTTCTTGGGTATTTTTTTTCGATCAGTGATGCCAATCAGGTGTTTGAGCAGCAGAAAAGAGAAGAATCCACATTGCTGCAAGGGTACGAAAAGAAAGCGTTCGAAGCTCATAACCTTGATCAGTTCCGGAAACAGTTGGCGGAAATGGAGCAGACCTTTGGTGCCTTGCTTAAACAGCTTCCCAAAGATACTGAGGTTCCGGGTTTGCTTGAAGATATTACTCATACGGGGCTGGGGAGCGGGTTGGAATTCGAAAACATCGAACTGAGAAATGAAATTGAAAAGGAGTTCTATGCGGAGCTTCCAATCAATATTCAAGTGGTCGGGGACTATCACGGTTTTGGTTCTTTCGTATCCGGTGTGGCGTCTTTGCCTCGAATCGTGACGCTACACGATTTCACCGTTGCGCGGCCAGCGAACAATAAGGAAGCGGCTGCTCTGGGGTTACTGAGAATGGATATCACGGCGAAGACTTACCGTTACTCCAGCAAAGATGGTGCAGCGGGTAGCGCCAGTTCATCTGGCAAGAAGAAATAGGGGGCGTAAGATGATGAGAAAAATCGTTTTCCTTTCTGTTGTTTGCGTCGCCTTGTTTGGGCTTGCGGGTTGTGGTTCCAGCGCTAACCTCTCAGAGCTAGACGCGCGTCTTCAGGAAATCAAGGCAAGGCCTCGAGGGCGGATTGAGCCACCACCTGAGTTCAAGCCGATCGCTTCTTATTCCTATGCAGCGCACAAATTGCGTTCTCCATTCAATCATCCACAGGACCAAGAGCTATTGGTGGTGCCAGATGGCCGTAAGGTTGAGCCGGACATGGGGCGTCCGAAAGAGTATCTGGAACGTTTTGCGCTGGATGCACTGGAAATGGTCGGCACCATTACCAAGCCTGGTCAAGCACTTCAGGCGCTTGTCGCAGACCCTTCCGGGGCAGTTACTCGCGTCAAGCCAGGCAGTTATATGGGGAAGAACTTTGGTTTGGTCAAGCAGGTTAACGAAGCCAAAGTAAGTTTGATTGAAATCGTACCGGATGGTCGGGATGGCTGGGTGGAACGCGCCAGTAACGTCTCGATCTCCGAATAACAGTCGCTGGGGACCCAGTTATGAAATGTGCAAAATCGACAATAAAAAAGAGCGTTTCCCTGCGTCTGGCGGGGCTGGTTTCTGCGGGAATGCTGTCGGCTCTCTCTATGGTTGCAGGCGCAGATACGCTGAAATCAATTGAAGCGAACGCGCTGTCTGGTGATGGTATGGAGGTGCGTCTTAAATTTGTAGGGGGCGTGCCGGAAGTGAAGGGGTACAGTATCGAGCAGCCTGCTCGAATTGCCTTGGATCTAGTGGGCGCCGATACGGATATTGCGAGCAAGCGACAAAATCTCGGTTCAGGCAACGCTCGTAGCGTAACCATCGTTGAGGCAAAAGACAGAACGCGCCTGATTTTTAACCTAGAGTCGTTGACGGGCTACTCCACTCGCACTGAGGGTGATGATCTGGTCGTACTGCTGGGTAATGATCAAGTCGATAAGCAAAACCAGATTTCCCAGGGTGATGATTATAACGGCGAAGCAGCCGTAACAGGGGTTGATTTCCGGCGTGGAGATAGCGGCGAAGGCCGCGTGATTATCACGTTGTCGGAGCCGACCATCCCGGTAGATGTGAAAGAAGACGGCGGCAAGATTGTGGCTCGATTTGTGGGCGCCGGAGTGCCTAACGATCTGGTGCGTAAACTGGATGTGACCGATTTTGCGACGCCAGTCAAAATGGTGGAAACGCAGTCTGCAGACGGCAGTACCATGGTGGTTATTGAGCCGACAGGGGTATGGGAATATTTGGCATATCAGGCGGACAGCGAGTTCAGCATTAATGTTAAACCTGTTAGCAAGGCTGAAGCGGCAAGAAAGAAAAAAGACGCTTTCGAATATACTGGCGAGAAGTTGTCCTTGAACTTCCAGGATATTGAGGTGCGCTCTGTTCTACAGCTGATTGCGGATTTTACCGGGCTTAACTTGGTGGCATCCGACACCGTGGATGGTCGCATTACGCTGCGTTTGCAAAACGTGCCCTGGGATCAGGCTTTGGAGTTGATTCTTAAAACCAAGGGGTTGGATAAGCGTCAGGTGGGTAATGTCCTCCTGGTTGCTCCTGCGGACGAAATTGCTGCCCGCGAGCAGCTGGAGCTGGAGAGCCAGAAAAAAATTGAAGCACTGGCGCCTTTGCGGACACAGTACATCAACATCAATTATGCCAATGCGTCTGAGTTGAAGGGGCTAATTTCCAATGCCGGCGGTAAAGGGGAGGCTCTGGTCTCTGCGCGCGGCTCGGTCGTTGTGGATCAGCGGACCAATACACTGATTGTTCAAGATACCCAGGCCAAGCTAGAGGAAATTCGTGAGCTGATCGATCAGCTGGATGTGCCCGTTCAGCAGGTGCTTATCGAGGCTCGAGTTGTTGTGGCGACCAATGATGTAACCGACGAATTTGGTGTGCGCTGGGGTGGGCTGGGTTTTGACACGGAGGGTATGCTGGAGGATGGTCGTACCTTTGGTGTGTCGGGTCGTTTGCAATCACTGCGTAATCTGCATCAGACCAATATTGATGCAACTATTGCGTACCCTGACTCTACGGGGCACCCTAATGACGTGGAATTTGGGCCCGATGACTTTGAGTTTGAGGAGGCCGAGAACGGTGATGACCTGATTGTCGATCTAGGTGTCGATTCCGCCAATGCATCCCGGTTTGCTGTAGGCTTCACCTCTCTCGCCTCCGGGCTGATTGAGCTTGAGCTTTCTGCTTTGGAAGCTGAAGGGCACGGTGAGCTGGTGGCAACGCCTAAGGTGTTGACGGCCGATCAGCAGCCCGCAGTAATTGCGTCTGGTCAACAAGTGCCTTTCGAAATAGCAACTTCTTCTGGTGCCACTTCCATCGATTTTGTGGAAGCTGAGCTGCGCCTTGAGGTAACCCCGCATATCACCCCGGATGGCAATATCATCATGACACTGAAAGTGAACAATGACTCCTTCAGTTCTGATGGTTCTTCTGCGATCAACACTAACCGAGTTGAGACGTCTGTGTTGGTTAACGATGGCGAGACAGTGGTGCTTGGTGGTATCTTCCAGCAAGAGAAGATCAATTCTGTGACCAAGACGCCTTTCCTGGGTGATTTGCCGTGGATTGGTGCCTTGTTCAGGAAGACTGTCAATCGTGATAACAAGCAGGAACTGCTGATCTTCATTACGCCACGATTGATGAAGGATGCTTTGGCTAATCGGTGATCGAGACTAACTCTATTGTTCCTTTGATTCTTGTCGGGCCCATGGGTGCAGGTAAAAGCACCTTGGGCCGTCATCTTGCTCAGCTGCTGGACCGCCCGTTTTTTGACTCCGATCGTGTGATCGAGGAAAAAACCGGGGCGGACATTCCCTGGATCTTCGACATGGAAGGCGAAGCGGGATTTCGGCGGCGCGAGCAGGATGTGATCGACGAGCTAACCCGGGAGCCTGGCATCGTGCTGGCTACCGGCGGCGGGGTGGTGGTTACCCCGAAGAACCGTACCTTTCTTCATGAGCGCGGCTGTGTGGTCTACCTGTGGACTCCGGTAGAGATTCAGTTGGCACGGACTCGCAATGACAAAGGCCGCCCGCTGCTGCAAACAGCAGATCCCAAGGCGCGGCTGGAGGCCCTCTTCGCTGAGCGTGATCCGCTCTACCGGCAGGTGGCTCATCATGTAGTCTCGACGGCATCAGGAAACCTGAAAAAAGTCGCAGATGACGTGCTTGCTTGTTTGGACTCTCACCCACAAGGATAATGCAGGCAACTTTCAGGCTGGTGTCTAGCCTGTTTTACTGAATTATCGTTTGTGGGAGCTGTGATGCGCACACTTCAGGTAGCCCTGGCCGAGCGGAGTTACCCTATCCATATTGGGGCCGGCTTGCTGTCGTCTTTCCCTCTGGCTGAACAAGTTCGCGGCAACCAGGTGATGATCATCACCAACGAAACTGTTGCGCCGCTGTATCTGGCATCACTGGAGGCACACTTTTCTGCTATTCAGTGCGATACCCTCATTCTTCCTGATGGTGAAAAATTCAAAACCCTTGAAACCCTTGAAACTCTTTTTGATGCCTTGATGGCCAAGCGTCATTCCCGCACCACGACACTGATTGCGTTGGGTGGCGGCGTTATTGGCGATATGGTTGGCTTTGCGGCGGCCTGCTATCAGCGAGGTGTGGACTTCATCCAGGTGCCAACCACGCTGTTGTCTCAGGTGGATTCCTCCGTTGGCGGTAAGACCGCGGTCAATCACCCCCGTGGCAAGAATATGATCGGTGCCTTTCATCAGCCGCGCTTGGTGCTGATCGATATTGAGGTGTTGGGCACATTGCCGGAGCGGGAATTGGCTGCTGGTTACGCAGAGGTGGTCAAGTATGGCTTGATTCGTGATCCGGATTTCTATCAGTGGCTGGAAACCAATAACGACAAGTTGTTGTCCAGAGAGGAGGCGATGATTTCTGAGGCGATCTTCCGTAGCTGCGAGAACAAGGCGCAGGTCGTTTCGGATGATGAAACTGAACAGGGTAACCGCGCGTTGCTGAACCTGGGCCACACCTTTGGGCATGCCATCGAGACAACCACTGGCTACAGCCAGTGGTTGCACGGTGAGGCGGTGGCGGTGGGCATGCTGATGGCCATTCGCCTGTCCGCCGATTTAGGTTGGGTGCCGGCCGCGCTGGAGTCAAAAGTGGCTGCGTTGTTGTCCTCCTGGGGCTTGCCAGTGGCGGTTCCCGAAGGGATGAGGCCGGAACAATTTATGGATCTGATGGCTATGGACAAGAAGGTTCATAATGGCCAGTTGCGTCTTGTGCTGTTGCGCGAGCTGGGTAAGGCTGTGGTAACGGCCGATTACGATGACGCGGCATTGCAAAAAACACTGGAGACTTTTTGTGGAGCATGATGACGAACGTTTCTATAGCGGTGCCTCGCGTGGGGACTTCCTGGATGCCATGACGGCCCACGCCGAGCTGGGCTCTGTGGTCGCTATAGAGGGAGACACTGGCAGCGGTGTTTCTACACTGCTCGGGCAGGCAGTGATGACATTAATCGCTGACATGGAAGTGGTTCGCATTGATGGCAGTGAGCCCCATGATGCCACTGTGGTGGTTGAGGCTCTGCTGCGACATTTCGATATTGACCGTGCTGACCTGCCCCAAGTGTTGCGCGAAACGCTGTCGACTGGTCGCCTGGTTGTGGTGGTGGATAACAGTGAGGACGTGAGGCCAGATGCGCTGACGACCATGGCGGCCCTTAAGCAAAAGTTGGGAGCACGATTGTGCTATTTATTTGGCGGGCTGCCAGGCACGGTTGAGGCACTTAAATCCGTGGACTTTACCGTGGATGATATCCTGGCTCTGCCTACTCTGAATGCCAACGATGTACAAGATTTTGCTTGGTTTGTTGCCGGTGCTGAACTGGATGAAGAGGAATCCGAGCAGTTAGCGCACCGCAGTGAAGGGTTGCCGGGTGCTTTGCTGGGGCTGCTGCAGGGTACCAGAGATAGTGCAGCAGCAGTGCCGGTGGGGGCGATGACGGCAGAGCGCAATAACGTAGATGAAACCGATGGGACGGAAGGCGACATGAGTAATATGTCGGGTTTCTCCGCGCGTTCCAGCGACGATGATGATGAACAGCTGGCGGCAACAGAGGAGGCGGTGCCGAGTGGTGCAGCGCCCGTTTCCCGTACCACTGCGCCTTGGCGCCATGGGGCGGCAGTGGTCGGTCTGTTACTGGTGGTTATCATTCTGTGGTCGGTATTTGCCGGTGACAAGGATGAGATCGCAACACCTGGTGCCCGTGAATTGGCCTTGCCGGTGCCGGAATCGGTACCCGCTGAGCAAGCCGTTACGCCACAGGAACAGGGGGTGACGCCGCTGAAGCCGACCATGGAGCCGGTGGCTCGCCTTGAGGATCTGGGTGCCAAGGACGAAGAGGGGGCTGATGAGGCCAAAGAGGCTCAGAGCGGCAGTGTGCAGTTGGCACCAGTGACCGACCCGGTGATGCAGTCTTCGCCCGCTCAGGCCCAACAACAAGTTAAAGTGGCGCCTGCGCCTGATATAGAAGGGGCGTCTGTACCCGCGAAGCCTGGGAAAACGGAAGCGGTTCCATCCGCGCAGAGGGAAAAATCGTCAGGTTATAACCAGACGTCCTGGTTGGCTGCGGTGAGTGACGACAGCTGGTTCCTGCAGATTACAGCCACCAGCCAAGAGGCTAATGCTCGTGGAGTGTTGGATCAATTGGGGCGCAAGGGCGCCTATTATCCGACCAAACGGAATGATAAAACCGTGTTTGTGGTGCTCGCTGGAGACTATTCCAGCCGCCAGGCAGCGTTGGATGCAAAGTCGACGTTACCGGCGAAGTTGCGTTCAGCGGGGCCTTTTCCGCGCAAGATGGCCGATATTCGCGACGAACTTTAAGTATGAAAAGCGCCTTGGGTGATGGTTCAATTTGTCGCCCAAGCGCGCAATGTGTAGAATGTGTATCCCTTTTTTGCCGTCACCATTTTCTTGACGCCATTTTCCTTCTGTAAGTCTCTGAATTTCAAGAGGATAGGTTTTCATGCAGCAGAACTCAACGCTGGTGCGGGGGCTCACTGAGCCCGGAGAATTCCGGGACAACTGTGGTTTTGGTCTGATTTCCCATATGGAAGGTCAGCCTAGCCACGAGCTTCTGCAAACTGCTATTGAAGCACTTACGTGCATGACACACCGGGGCGGCATCAATGCCGACGGAAAAACCGGTGATGGCTGCGGTCTGTTGCTTAAGAAACCCGATTCTTTCTTCCGCAAGGTCGCGGAAGAGCAATCCATTACGTTGCC
>Ga0115549_1002098_pt1 | contig 11578 bp, 11 predicted proteins | sample COGITO_mtgs_1004_2_FD_87176 | JGI IMG/M metagenome (GOLD analysis project Ga0115549, IMG submission 87176) | Pelagic marine microbial communities from North Sea - COGITO_mtgs_100430 | ecosystem: Environmental > Aquatic > Marine > Epipelagic | place: Germany:Helgoland, sampling site Kabeltonne...
ATTGTATGTGTTGTCGCCATGTTTAAGATGCACACCACCGATTGCTTCTATTTCTACTAAACCTTTGACACCATCTCCATTGAGATCAACGTTAAACTTTACTTCATCTTCCCATAACTTAGTTTGAATATACGAAAGGAAGTTGCCTTCAGAATTGACCTTCCACACAACATATTTCCCACCAGTATGAGACCAAAGTATGTCATAGCCGCCGCTCGCGCTTGCAATAACTTGGGTAGCACTCCAGCCAGCATAGGAGGTTGAACCTTTTGGCCCTCCGTTTGTTAAACCAATAGGGGCGTCAGTGCCGTCAACGATGTAGTATTGAGGGGCGCCATTATATGTGTTGTCGCCATGTTTGAGATGAACATCACCATTGTCTTCTATTTCTACTAAACCTGTGTCACCATCTCCATTGATATCAATGCCAAAATTTTCTTCATCTTCCCATAACTTAGCTTTAATACTCGAGACGAAGTTGCCTGATGAATCAACCTGCCAGACATCATATTTTACGTTTGTATGTTCCAATAGCAGCTCATAGTGGTCCCCATTTTTCTGAACTTGGGTAGCATTCAAGCCACCATTGGAGTTTGGGTTTATTGTAACATTATCTCTTTTTAAGATTAAGCTATCGCTGCCATGTCCATCATCGAGGTGATGTTCGTAGCCGTTAATGTCAACTGAACGATATGTCTGATTTGCTTTAATTATTGTGCTTCCATTAGCATCTAAATCTACTCGAAAGTGTGACTCAAGATTAGCCAAAGATGTATTCCAAAGAGCAGTTTGATCACCGGATATATTGTTAATACTTGCAGAGTAACCATTATTTAGTTGGTAGAAAAAACTTGGACTATGCCACAACAGCGCATAACCTTCTCCTCCCAGCATTGTGGAACCTGTTGCTTCAACCTGAATTATGCTCCACGGACCTGTAGGATTGCCAGGGGCAAGACGGTTAGCTATGTCCTCATCATCCAATCTGGTGCTGTTACCATTGCCATCTAAGACATAATATGTGTCACCTCCCTTGGCGAGGCTATAATAGCCATTGGCCTCTATGATGTTTAGACTGGTAGCATTAGGATTAATAATATGATATGATGTATTACTCTTTGAGAGCCAATAATTTCCATTTTTTTCAATACTTGTGAGTTCATTACTGCTCATGTTTTTATTCCGATTATCTATATTTTTTCAGTTGGTTTGCAAAATTACTCTGAATTTTGTTTAATAGAGAACAGACTTGTAGCTTTGGTAAAATTTCACATTACCATTACCAAAAGCCTTTATCTAAAAGTAAACGGTTAGAATTTAATCAAAAAAGGATAGGTGAAGAAACTAATTAGTATAGGTCGCACTTTGAATTGTTTAATGTAGAGATTTGAAGGGAACGTTTCGAAACGTTACTAAATTCAGACACTAGGGTTTGAATCAAACCTTGGCCATATTCTGCACAGAAGATATTTAGCAAACATAATGAGCTTTTGATGAGTCCATCTTTCTGGCATTCAGCGTTTGAAGCATAACAGCCGCTTTGCTATTGGGCTGCACATTTTATCAACAAATGCGTGGAATAATGACACTGCTTCTGCCGGTCATTCGGTACGCGAGGAGATCGACCCATTGCTTCACGCCAGTGTTCAGGCCTGCGAGGTTGTTTACCAGGCTCTAACTTACTTGATACCAAAGCTACCAGTGTTAATCGTTGGGATAGGGTGCTAAAATGCGCCATCCTGCTGCACAAAAGATGTTTATAGCACGTTGCATTTTAAATGCACTTGAGACGAGTATCCTCGGCGCCTCGATGTCTGCCACTATGGCGCGTGAGAAGGTGGCGTTTTCTGCCTTCGTGCGTTAGAGACCCTCGACAATGACTTTGTCATATGAGAGCCCCAACTGCTTAAGGATTTCAACGCCCATTTAATACGCTTTTGATAAAAGGTGAAAGTGCCACTTTGCCTCGCTCGTATAAGACGTTCGCCTCCGGAAACTGCCGAGCTAACTGCATTGCGCTAATCAGGCGGTCGTTGGCGTTGTTAACTTTCGCCATAGCGCCCGTATAATCTGGTGCTATATTTTCCGCGCCGCCCAGGATAAGAATTCCCACCGGTTGTATGACAACTGGATTTTGCGGGTAGGCGCATCCCAGAGTGTTTAAGACAAAATTATCAAGGGGCAAAATACCAATCAAAAGCGTGATGCACAGAGCCGTTGCAAGGCTGCGGAATTCTGCAACAGCACGCCCGCTCTGCAAAAGATGAGGGCCATGCTAAAGAGCAACACAAGAAGAGTTTCTAACTGGATCAGCAGCTAGACAGCCTTGCTCGTGAGAAAAGTAGTTAATTTATTGAATTTGTCTCTGCGGATAGATTTTTCTGGAATGAATACGTACTCAAGGGGTGTTACTAGTCACGACAGTGAACCTTGATCCATCCAGACAAGACACATGGACAATCAAGATCGTCGTCCTTTTTTATGAGTTTTTCCCCTCGTTATCAAAAACCAAACGGGTCTCCTCCAGGAAAGCCGAACAACCAGCTCTGATAGGGGAGATAACATCTCTGGAAGTGTGTGCCAAGTTGCCACCACACGATGAAGACGATCCATAATCCCAGATAAGGTAGAACTGAATGCAACGCTTTGTTTATGTGGAATGGTAAGTAGGGTAGGCGCGCAAACATCATTGTTTGGATGGGGATGAGATAGTAGCCAAATCTATCGCCGATCACAGTCGATACTGGGAGTAGCAAGAGCGCCATAAACATTCCGATCGAACCAATATTTGCTAGGGGGTAATCTTGTGGAAATGAGCGCTTCAATTTATTGACTGCAAACTTGAAAAAATACAGAGCAGAGAGCCCAAGGATGCCTAGGCGAAATATAGCACCGGCAGCATCCTTGCTTGCCATATAACGGCTCTTTGCGATCTCTGCAGTTTCTCCTGAGGCAAGAAAATAGACACCCGGTAAGGCAATGACCGCAGCTAACACCAAACGGTTTCTAGTATAGCGCCCTGTTACGAGTGGCAGTAGTAACATGAACACTAACGCACTGCTATGAAACCCTGAAGCTACAATTACCCAGAATGCACACCAGCCGAGGCGTTTATCAATGAATGCCGTAAAGGCGATGCATAATAGACCAATTGCTGCACCTTGCCGAATACCGGACATCGGCATGTTAATAATCAGTATTGGAAATAACAGCACGAGAAAGCCTAGCGGGTCAGGCTGACGTCGCGCTAACACATGCATACCGAGGAAGAAAACTGCGCTAGAGGTGACATTGGCAATCGGGTAGGGCAAGCCTTTGTCCTGTATCCAGCCAAGGATCACCCACCATATCAGCTCTCGCTTGGCCATGATTGACGACCAGTCCAGCTCCAATGCGCTCAGATACTGATAGTAATACCCATACCAGTCACAACCTACCTGATAGCGAAAAGCTGAGAACAGAAAGAGACCCATTAGCACGATAAAATAGACCTGCTTGCCAAGTTCCGATTTGCCCGCAAGCGCAAACCGCAGCAAAAAAAGGGCAGATATCAGTCCGAGGTAGAGCATCGGATACTCCAAAAATTGAGCGCCAAATAGTTTGTAATATGTTGCATTTTTATTGTTGAATATAGAGGTGAAAAAATGCTTAAATGCTTAAATGCTTAAATGCTTAAATGCTTAAATGCTTAAATGCTTAAATGCTTAAATGCTTAAATGCTTAAATGCTTAAATGCTTTTGGAGAGAATTGCTTAAAAGTTATAATCAAAACTTTTTGATATCTTCAGTGTAGCAACGCGCTAATGTATCATGCATTTCCTTAGTGTAGACTTTGCGATAGCTAAAAGCCTCAGTGGTGCGATTGAGAACCTGGATTTTTATCTTACGTCCAAGTGTATCTTCGATAAACGGCTGGTAACTGTAAGCCTCTTCGGTCCGGCCTAGGTGGTGGACTCCAATCCCGCCCTTACTACTTAAAAGAGAATGACTCTGTGGGCGAAAGACGTAATCCTCGCTGACAAAGTTTCGGTTTGGCTGCCAATTTAGTACGAAGCGTTCGAAGCTTTCAAAATCAGCATTTTGATAGTGTTCTGGTTGGTGGATTTGCGCACCATCGGCCATTTCCGCCCCTTGCGCGGGAAGTTCCACGCAGAGAAGGTCTTCGCACAAGGGTTTCGGGTTACTGCCAGCTATGGAAGTGTGCTCAGCAAGCCAGCGCGATGGCGCTCGGTATTACTTATCCGGTAATGACCCATGAACTCTGTCCATAAATAGTGTTGTTGATGGAAGTACCGTCGTTCTTAGGCACATGTACGAAGATCAATCCAGTCTTCCGCGAAGCAGCTGAACGGCGAAATACTAGATAGCCCAATAATACGTCTTCGGGGATCATATTCATGACAAGAGTTTTAAGCAGTTAAGCTATTTATCAACGCCTCATAATTTTGTTAATTACTTGCTTGATGTGATTGCGCAAGCGCCAATAAATGATATTGGCGTGGCATGCAAAGTGTTTAGCCTTAACTCTTTTAGGTGTAAGGTATCCGCCCTGTATCTCCGCGATGCTTTCGCACCAGACTTGCGTGTATCCAGCGACCATATGTTCAAGCGTGAAGTTTTGCAAGATATGGTCGCGGCAGGCGGTTTGCACCGCTGGGTCGGAGATATGGTGGCTTACATCGAGTATCGCGGCGGCTAGCGCGTGGCTATCCCTCGCAGGCACAACGCACCCAGTCTTGCCTAAAATGGTCGCGCTGTCCCCAACGTTTGTGGCTACGCATGGCGTACCGCAAGACATGGCTTCGGAGAGAACATTGGGGAAAGCCTCGCCGTAAGCGCTGCCCAACACGTGCAGGTCGAGCCCATTCATAACCATTGGAATGTCAAGCCGAGGTCCTAACAAAGTTACGTGGTCACTCAGGCCTTTTTTTGAAATCTGCGCTTTGATCTCGGTGTTTTCAGTGGTAAGGCCAGGGCCGATTAGTAGCAGATGCGCATTAGGCCGCGCTTTTATCACTTTGGTAAATGCTTGGAGTAAATTGTGGTGATCCTTTTGTGGGTCGTAGCGCGCCACACAACCCAGCAGGAGTTGATCGTCACCGATGTTAAATTCAGCGCGAAAACTAGTCCGTGCGGTATCGTCGGGTATGAAGGCGGCGGTATTGTAGCCGTTGTGCACCAAGACCATTTTCTCAGCTGGGAAGCCAATTTCACGGTGGGTCACGCCCCCCTTCTTCGAGCAAGTGATGATGCGGTGTGGCAACCAATCGCTGACCCGAACATTGAGCAATACCAGCTGGCGGGTGGTCCACTTGGAACTTTGTACATCAAGCGTCGTATGATGCAACCCCCATACGATTGCTCTTACATCTGCATGCCAGGCAGCATATCCACCAAGCAAATCGGCGTGGTACATCCAGCATTGCACAACGTCTGGTTGAGCTTGGCGTACCAAGTTAGGCAGTTTCAACAGCTTCATTGGTGAGGGAATAGATGACCGCAGTCTAAGGCAAAAGACCTCGAAACCTTCGGCTTCCATCATGGGTCCATATTTTCCCGGCCCTGAAAGTGAGATAATCTTGTGCTCAAAGTTAATAGCGCTGCGGATCAGGTTGTATAGGACGGCCTCGGCGCCGCCGTCGCCAAGGCCGGTGATGATGTGTAGCACAATGGGCTTTCTTTTGAGGCGTTCAGAAGTCATGGTTGAACCTTTCGAGGTTGGCGGCTCAGCAGCAGTATATTGATCTGGCCCTTTGTTCGCTTGGTCATGACTCAGCGTCCTGTCACGACGTAAAATAGCTGTCTTGTTCTGTTGAGCAAGTGACGGCGAAAGATCTCAGGCCGGCTCATCAGCTGATCTTTGGTAGCAATATCTAGGAACTGGCGCTCGATGCGTAGCCTTTTGCCGCCGGTGCAGCCGCGAGTTAGAGAATTCGGGATATAATGGCGGTGAAAGCCAGGTATGTTGCAGCCAATCACCCGCGCACCATCTGCGATGAGCCGAAGGATTAACTCCATATCCTCGAACATGATCAGCTCTGTGCGGAAGCCGCCACTGGCTAGAAGCGTCTCTCGACGAAAGATGTATGAAACTACACCACCAGGAAAGCCTCCAGTCAAACAGATACTGTCAGGATCGACTAGGTTCATAGTCTCAGCAAAGTGCTCCACGTTGCCGCTATCGCTACGCATGTAGCTACCGTAAACTGCGTCGACAACATCGGGATCAGCACAGCCTGCAAGGAAGTCTTGCTTGCTGGTGATCGCCTCGGGCAGCATCTCATCATCGGCATCGAGAAAGATGATCCAATCCAAACCCTCAGAGGCTGCGTCTATGCCGGTATTGCGCGCGGCCGACGCACCACCATTCTTCTGTTGGATCAGACGCACTGGTATGACAGCGTCTTGCGCTAAAGCCTCGACCCGTAAAGCAGTATCATCGCTAGATCCGTCATCAATCACAATTACCTCGCCTATGCCGGGCGTGCGCAGTGCTGAATCCAGCGCCCTATGAATAGTTTCGGCGGCGTTGTAACAAGGGATCACGCAGCTTGCGTATATAGTTTCATGTGGCGAGGGCATGCATGTTTCCTCTTGGTCTACATCATCCATTTGAATTCTCCTAATAGCTAGAAACCCGTGACAGGAGTTGCGCGAAAGTGCTCAAAGGCCAATTTTTTGAAACGCTACAATCATGGGATAGTTGTGGTCCTCAAAAGTTGTGACTGGCGTGACCTTACAAACTGCGAGCCTGGGCGAGAGCAACCGCTCCATCAACCGCAGCGGACGGCGTAGCACGCTAGGAAACTTCTGTGGAATGATCGAAGCAGGCTGCTCTATGCTCAAAAAGCTGTCGTAGCCCACCTCTCGCAAGGTTGTTAACAGCCGGTTTGCCGACTTATTCCCGGTCTTGCGATTACATTCGAAAACTACCAATGGCTTGTCGCGGCGCAGCATCTCCAACATGCCATTAACAGTCTCGGGTTCATGACCTTCTACGTCGATTTTCAAGAGACCTACCGGGTCTTGCAAGAGCGGCAGATCATCGAAGCGCTTTACCTCGAAAGAGATTCGTTGTTCGCCGGCGGTATAAGTCTTCTGGTGCTCGGCTTCGATGCTGGCACCACCTGCGTTTGTCAGCGGGATTACTGCTTTCAGAATAGCGTCCTGCTCCGATAGGCCAAAGTCATGCACTGTTACCTGCGGGTGGCGTTCAGTGTTGAACTTCAATAGCTGCAGAGTCCGTGGATTGGGCTCAAAAGCATGAATATGCTGGAATCCCTCATTCACGAAGAACAGCGTGTGATTGCCGATGTTGGCACCAACATCTAGCACCCTTTTCGATCGGTCGAGCTCGGCGATCAGCACCGACAGGGCCGTCAGTTCCCTGTGTTCATAACGACCGTAGACGTTGATTTCCATTCCTATGAAATCATGTGAGAAAACCGCCATCTGCGGTTGCGTTCTACGGTAGCTTTGTGCCCGTTTTTGCAGAATGATGGCAAGGTATTCAGATATCAGTCTTTGAAAGGCATTGGGGGGCTGGTTGGGCATGGGATTTCCTGGTGGTTGGGGCGGGTTATAGTATCGGGTTGGGGCCAAAAGGGTGCGAAGGGTAGCGAGAGAAGCCCCAGCGTCCGGTGACAGAACCACAAAGCTAAAAAATTGCGTACGATCATGCCAAGCCCACTGGCGGCGGCAGCGGCCAGCGCACCGTACTGCGGAATAAACAGCCAGGCCATCAGCAAGGTGACCGCCAAAGCTAAAAAATTACCATAAATGAGTTTTTTCTCTTGCCTGGCCGCGATTAAAAGAAGTCCGACATTCCCCGTCAACGCGTTGAAAAGCTGCCCACACGCCAGAATGCAAAGGGCTGGGAAGGCAGCCGTAAAGCTTTCATCAAAGAGCATTGAGAGTAGTGACTGTCCGAAGATAAACAAGAAGACCATGACCACCGCCGACATCGCCACCCCGAAACGGCAGCTTTGTTGCAAAAGGTCATGTAGGAGGCGCACATTGCCGTCTTTCCAAGCGCGAGCATATGCCGGCGCCTGAACTGTCTCGATCGCACTCAGTCCGAGTCCCATGATTACCACTGCCTGCATTGCAATACGATATAAGCCAACCTGTGTGTAATCGGCCAGTAACCCGGTCAGGAAGATCAGCAGTTGCGCATTGCCGACCACCAGCCACCCAATCAAACCGAGGCGAAAGAAACTACCCAGCCAGTCAGTATCAGGGGCTTCCTCAGGAAGCATGGGGCGTGTGGCAAGGCCGCGCACGAGATGCAGGGTAGCCACTAACCCAGCGAGAGCATAGGCAGCCACCAGCAGGTAGATCATGATGACTGGACCAAAGTTGGGTCGTAACAACATCGCCCCGCCAATCAAGGCCAGAAAGAGCGTCGGTTGAACTAGCATTTCAGGGACCTGACCCGCTTGCAATAGTCCAATGCCACGGTTGGACGATGAGACCAGCACCAGCGCGAGATAGCCTACCGCTAACAACCCCAGTGGCACAAGCAGGTCGACTGATATGCGGTCCCTGTTGATAAGCGCTGCCACCCCGGTCATCACCACCAATGTCCCGCCCGAGATCATCGCAGTGCGACGCAACAAGAGCGCTGGCACCTGCCGCCCGGAACTGCGCGAGGTCTCACGCACCACTAGGCTGCTGCCGCCTGCCTGCGCCAGCCCTGCCAGAAGAAAGACAATGCTAATCAGCCAAGCGTAGCGGCCAAAGTTTTCCACGCCAAGGTATCGCGACAAGGCAATGGCTATCAGCACCGAGGAGAAATTGAAATAAAGCCGAAAGACTATCGCCTCCGAGATGATCTTCAGTCCTATGCCTCTGATTTTGGTCATATCCGCTCCTCAGAGTTCGTAGTCCAACTGTTCGACGACGTCGACCAATTGGGTATACTCGTGGAAGCTCCGGAAGCGGCTCTCCATGTCGTTTTTGGAGCTCGATTTGACGGATGGTTCGGTGTTGGTATCGGCGGGCAAGTCCATTTTTGGCAAAGTTGAGGCGAACCAATAATTTGTCCTGCGAGGGTATCTACTCCTAAATTATCAATCACAGCCTAAAGTCACTTTCATCTTGCGCAAAGATACTTTTCAAGTCAAAGAACACATGATGTGGTCGGCCGAACCCGCGCAGTGTGTTTGCTCCGGCCTGGCGATAGCTGTCATGCGCCAAGGAAAGGATCACACCGTCATAGGAATTGGGCTCAGGTGTCGCAGTCAATGGCAGCCCATATTTCTTCTGTACATCTGTCGCATTCACCCATGGGTCATGCACGTCTACGTGTACTCCGTAGTCTTGCAGTTCCGCGACTACATCCACCACACGTGTGTTGCGCAAGTCCGGACAGTTTTCCTTAAAGGTCAGCCCTAGGATCAATACCCGCGCGCCGTCCACCTGAAGTCGGCGTTTCAACATCGCCTTGACCAGCTGGCTGGCCACATACGCGCCCATCCCGTCATTGATACGCCGCCCAGCCAAGATGATCTGTGGGTGATAGCCTATCGCCTCGGCCTTGTGTGTCAAGTAATACGGGTCCACCCCGATGCAATGTCCGCCCACGAGCCCTGGCTTGAACGGCAGGAAATTCCATTTTGTGCCTGCCGCTTTCAAAACCGAATCGGTGTCGATCCCCATCTTGTTGAAGATCATTGCCAGCTCGTTGACGAGTGCAATGTTTAGGTCGCGTTGAGTGTTTTCTATCACCTTGGCGGCCTCGGCAATGCGAATACTCTCTGCTTTGTAGGTTCCGGCGGTGATTATGCTAGCGTAAAGCTGATCGACCTCCTCTGCTACTTTGGGCGTGGAGCCAGACGTCACCTTGCAAATGTTGGGCAGGCGGTGCGCCTTGTCGCCGGGGTTGATCCGCTCGGGTGAGTATCCTGCAAAGAAGTCGACGTTGAAGGTAAGGCCGGACACATGCTCCAGAACTGGCACGCAGTCTTCTTCGGTCGCGCCTGGGTAGACTGTACTTTCATAAATGACGATGTCGCCACGCTTCAATACGCTCCCCACCATTTCTGTGGCTTTAAGCAAGGGGGTCAGGTCGGGGCGCTTATGTGTATCGATCGGTGTCGGCACGGTCACGATGTAGATTGAGGCAGCGGCCAGATCAGTGGGGTTGCTGGTGAATGCAAGTTGATCGGCTGCCGCCAATTCATCTTTGGAGACCTCTAGAGTGGTGTCATGCCTAGCGCGCAGTTCATTAATCCGGCTCGCGTTGATATCAAACCCAATTACCGACCGGTTTTTACCAAACTCTACCGCAAGCGGCAAGCCTACGTAGCCAAGGCCGATTACGGCGATGTTTTTACTCATCTAATTCCACCAATGTCATGCGGGATCGAGCGTGAATTGCTACGGTTAGGTTTAAAACAGGTGGAAGCCATTGAAATGGAAGCCCTGTAACAGAAATTAATTCAAACCTATGATCAATTTGATCTACCAATTGATTGTAGTCAAATCCTTTGTGCTCGCGTCGAGCAACGCGTTTCATACGTCCAATGGAAGCATAAAAGAGTTCAGCCAGGGAATAAGGATCGCTCCTACTTCCGATAATAAGCTTAGCCAATTTCTTCATTAAAAGTATTGGGCCTTTTTCGTTTGGGACAGTAATTATTAAATCGCCATTTAAAACCCGTGATACTTCGTCCAAGTAAGTATCTAATTGATCTGGATCGATATGTTCACAAGTTTCGAGAGAGGCAAACGCGGAAAAGCTATCACTTTCAAAAGTCAACAGATCTTCCGGATTAAGCGACTCAATGAAAACCTTTGATGAATCATCGATATAGCTTTTTTTTGCGAGGTCGAGACCACCCTCCACATTGGCATCTATACCGACATAATGATCTGGCTGCGGTATGTGCTGTAGAAGCCGACCGTCAAAACATCCCAGCTCTAAGAATTGCTCAACATTTATTTTCCTTCTTTTAATCAGATTGGCAACGAAATTAAATCTGGCCATATGGTAAAAGCGACGAATTCTTCCCGTATTAAAAAGTCTAGAATTATAATCGGTAATGTTTCTTTTCTGGGTCATTTTTTTACTCCGTGATACTCAAGATACCAGTCCACAAATTTAGCAATGCCGTCGCGGAAGTTCGTCTGTGGCTGATAACCTGTCAAGGTTTTCAAGAGATCCGCATTCGCCCAGGTCGCGGGTACGTCGCCTGTCTGCATGCCCATGTAATTCCGCTCAGCCTTCTTTCCGAGACAGTCCTCGATCGCGTCGATAAAATCCAACAGTCGCACCTTGTCGGAATTGCCGATATTCACTACGCGGTAAGGGGCGACTGGTGACAAGCTGACTCCCTCGGGCACAACGCCATTCTTTGGGCGTACGGGCGCCACATCAATCAAAAGACCTATTGCGCGCACCAGATCGTCGACATAGGTGAAGTCGCGATACATGTCGCCGTTGTTGTATATGTCGATTGGGCGTCCATCGAGGATCGCATCCACAAATTTGTAGAGTGCTAGATCTGGACGTCCCCAAGGACCGTAAACGGTAAAAAACCGAAACATTGTGGTCGGCAGATTGTAAAGATGGGCA
>Ga0115549_1002108_pt1 | contig 11531 bp, 6 predicted proteins | sample COGITO_mtgs_1004_2_FD_87176 | JGI IMG/M metagenome (GOLD analysis project Ga0115549, IMG submission 87176) | Pelagic marine microbial communities from North Sea - COGITO_mtgs_100430 | ecosystem: Environmental > Aquatic > Marine > Epipelagic | place: Germany:Helgoland, sampling site Kabeltonne...
GGCAATGGAAATAAATAGATTAATTAGGTAAGATTAAACGGGGTACAATCGAATTATATTATGTAACAATATCGTTAACCCAAGATCCAACATATTATTAAGGTTAATCTCTAACTACTAGCATCTACCAACTTAGGATATTTTATACACATTAACAGATCAATAATCAGCCAACACGCATAGTTATACAAACTGTGGATCAATCAATAAGTTAGATAATATTTAAGAGCTATACTGAACTTTCTTATTATACTGGACCCCCCCCCTTAAAGGGGGGCCCCTGGTTGGTGTTAAAGAAATCTATTTGGACATCGTATTATCTTAATGGCTATTTCCATCTTGACTCTGAAAGATAACGTCCAGAGTCCTATGTATACACATTCTTATCTATTGTCACTAATATAAGACCCCTAGTTGTAATCTAAGTATTCTTAAGCATACACATATTGATGAATCAAGAAAGAAATATAGATACTCATGTCAACATAATTATGAAAGCTACTTGTACACATAATTTTATTAGGTATATAGTCCACTCATAATCAACCCCCATTGAGGGGCTAGGCGTATGAGGTATACATTGAGTCTAAAACTGATTGGAATTTATGGGTTATCATCTAATCTTATATTTCACTATTAGCTACTTATCAATCTGATTAGTGAGTACTGTAGATATCAATAGTAGTTTTAAAGCATATTTCAATTGAACCTCACGGTTGGATAGATTGAGAGTATAGTTTTTCATTCAAAGAAAGATTATACACTACTGCCTAATATAACCCAATCGCCCAACCTATGGTTGGAACTGGTGGAAGTTTGGGGTGATAGGAACCTTGGTTAGAAATAAATACAGGTGTCTACTGTTAGATAGTTTACTACCTATATAAGATGTGAACAATTAGAAATAAATGTACCCTAAGCATACCGACTATAATTATTTCTATATACACTCCCTCAGCACACAAGCCATCTCCCCCCCCTTAGGGGGGGGATTATAAAACTATAAATAGACACGTGGATACATTTAAACATAAAGAACAAGAATAATGAAGATTCAAGAATTGATCTCATCTCACCTATTAGAAGGCAGCCCCCCCCAAAGAGGGGGCCTGGGTTGACATTGTTAATCGGTCTTTGATATATGAAATATATATGTGGGCCAGTTATTTACACCTCTACGAGTTGTATAACCTCTTAGGTTATTTACACCTTGGAACACTCTTACCCCTAATGCAGGGGGGGAATTAAGAATAACTTAATTTAAGAATTGAACCTCTTCATTTCCTGATTAGCTTAATTCATAGACTTCTCAGTCAATCATAACGAGACTTTATTTAATTATTATGATATTGCCTAGCATCTGTTTACTATCCTATTATACACGAGATCCACTTAGTTGATAGAGGGGGTGAATCACACACTAATCTAATTCTAATGACTACTATAGGGGGCTATCATAGACTCATGATAACTAATATAGGTTTGAATTATTGAAAGCTGTTTATGAAGCATTAATATTTCTGTGAATGAAAGATGAACACCAACATCATTTTTGTTTATAGGGTAAAAGAGAATATATTATAAGAAGAAGGGGGTACCAATTGGAGTAAGGAGTGGGTTTTTAGGGGAAATAGATAAATATTCTTATTGAGTCACTCAGATTAGAATTTACTGTAAGATTGATAATAATGTTAAGACTGTTAAGACTGAACCTAAACTTGAGATATAATTCCAACCGTTTAAATAGTCTGGATAATCTAATACTCTTCTTGGTAATAAGTTGAAACCTAAGAAGTATAATGGGAAGAATGTAATATTCCATGATACTAATAATGTTAATAATGTAATAGGATTTAATACGTTATACATATTATGATATACTACAACACCTGAAATTAAACCTAAAATAGCGGCAATTGATAAGATATAATGGAAGTGTGATACAACATAATATGTATCATGTAAAGCTAAATCAATAATGTTGTTGGCTAATACTAAACCTGTACAACCACCACTTACAAAGATAACAATAAATAATAAGATAATATTAATTAATGGTGTTAAATTAGCTGTATACATTGATAACCAGTTATATAACTTTGTACCTGTAGGAACAGCAATAATTAATGTAGCAATTGTAAAGTAGATACTTGTCTCTACCTCTAAACCAACTGTAAACATATGATGTGACCATACTAAATTACCGAATGTGGCAATACTAATAATGGCTAAAATCATTGACTTATAACCAAAGATATAAGACTGTGTAATAATTGATAAGACCTGGTTAATAATACCAAAAGCTGGGATAATTAAAATATAAACCTCTGGATGACCGAAGAACCAGAATAAATGCTGATATAATACTGGATCACCTGAGTTACCATTAATGATACCCTTCCAGAAAATTGTATTAAAGTACATATCACTAATAATTAATAATAAAGCACCTGTTAATACTGGTAATACAAAGATTAACATAATTGATGTAATGACCATAGCAGGAACAAATAAATCGGCTAAGATTAATGTATGGAAGGCTGTTAAAACATAATTAATTGATGTAATTAATGTACCTAAACCACTTACAGTTAAACCTAAAATTACTAATACTGTTGTATTAACAGGATATAATGATAATGGTGGATATACTGTCCAACCTGGACCAATTGAATACTCTGTTAATAAAGCTAATAACATAATTACTAATGATAATGATGTAAATACTACTGAACAATTATTTAATCTTGGGAAAATAATCTCAGGACTACCTACGTAAATTGGGATTAAATAGTTACCTAAACCACCAAATAAACCTGGCATTAATACAAAGAAAATCATAATTAAACCATGTAATGTAATATCTAAGTTATAGAAATTTAAATTATCACTACTAATGATTCTATTACCTGACTCATATAACTCAATCTTAATGATTAATGAGAAAATTACACCAGCAACTAATGAAATAATTGAGAAAGCTAAATAATATAATGATAAGATCTTATGATTTGTTGTCTTAATGTTTGATAAAATATAGAACATATTGAATTTATATTAATTTTCTTCTAGGCCCCTCCGTCACACAACCTCTGGCTGGTTCAAGAGGGTATTGGGCCAGTATTGGAGAGTTTGGTCCTTCATACATATCTATATCTACCCCCCCTACCCCCCCTAGAGGGGAGGGTGATAGTCAAATAGATTTGAAGTAGAAATCAATATAATTACTGGGCGAATTTACTTAGAACCTTATCTCCTCATAAGAATTAACAGTGCTTAATGTTTGCATCGAACAGTTACCATACTTACTTTGCACTTCAGACCCCCCCCTTATACCAACTAAAGGTTGGGTGTCAGGTCGAGATAATCTTAAATATATTTTTGTATACTAATATCTTTACCATGAACAGATTTCTAACCCTCTTACACTTATGCTATTACTGGGATTCTCTATTGACTTATTGTTTTATATTGTTGTTCATATGCACTTTCTTTATCAATTAGATACTGTCCCATCTTTTATTATTTTCATTCAGAGATTAGTGTCTTACTATAATTATTATGTATACCAACGCCCCTCACTCCCCCAAGGGGCCTCTGGCTGGTAATAAGGGAGGGACTCTCGTTGGTGCAAGCGGGGATATTAAGGAATTTATATTTGCATTGTATCGTTGTCTGATAGTAATCTTATACACACCCCCCCCTCAAGGGGGGGCTCAAAACAAGTAAAGGACTCATTACTCTAGGTTTCAAATATTGATGTCACCCCCATATCATCATTATACCAAACATTCAGAATAATACTTAGAGCAAGGAATCAAGAAAGAAATAAATAGAAGCCTTACTTATCTTAGTACGAACTTATACACCAATATCACACTACTAGCCACACCCTCCCATAAAGGGTGGCCTCTGGTTGGTAGAAAGGTGGGATCTCAATCAATGAGGTAATTCAATTAGTTATATCAAAAATAGTATCCTACTGATTGATTGATATTCTTGCTTCTAACTAACTTTGGAATCTATATTCTTCCTATTAATATTCATTACTCTATTATCACTAGTAATTACTTACGATTACAACTTCCATCTTAGAACTTATACACCGACTGTTGGACCCATTTTGATACTTGTTCGAACCACTAGTCATTTATGTGAATTCGGATTCATTCGTTCCTTTATAACCAACCAGGGGTTAAACTACACAGATATTGATCTAGAAATGCCTCACGGTAATCATATTCATAGAGCTTATTGATTGATTGATTGATGGTCATTCTTAGCATATCTTACTCAACTCCTTAGAAAGGCAGGCAGGCAGGTGAAGAAGCATGTATAGAAATTAGAAATAAACATATCGGGTAGGGAACAGCTGACATGGAGGTTCCAGAAGTAATATTATATATGAACTACAATATGACCTTGGCCTGTTATCCCTGGAGCCTTTTGATCTATTATCTGTTGACTGTATATACACAAAATTCTACTATAGGGGACTAACACATAATCATAAATCATTCAATCGATCAATCAATATCACACAACTAATCTTTCAATGGGTAACAAGGATATAGACATTATTCAAAGATTGATATCTTTGCCTAAGGAATGAAGGGAAATAGATTGGAGAAAGGAAGTATAATACTACTACCCCTTCTAGGGCTTTTAGAAATAGAATAAGTAACTAATGTATGTCCATAAAATATCAATAAAGTACCAATAAATTCTAACTGTTAAGTATGAACCTAATAAAATATGTAAACCATGAATATTAACGACATAATAAACTAACTCATCTGTTAATGTTAATGTTAAACTATAAATCTCTGTTGTTAATGAGAAAATAATGTTATGTAAACTGTTATTATAGAATGATAATAATGTTAATAAGATAGCCTTTGAACTGTTCATTACTGTATAAATACTAGCATTATGATAATAACACCAGAAGAATACTACAAATAACATGAACTCAGCAATAATGAATAATAATAAACTAAATACTAATAAATAAGAAGCGTTGATATCTCTATCTAAGATAACACCTCTTACCCAATAAGCTGTATAAATAATGTTGTAATCAAACTTCATAATCTGAATAACCTTTAAGATGAAATTGAATTTATATTTATGGTGATGTCTAAGTCTGATCTCTAATGTGTTCCTATGAGTTTAAAAAGGATATATATAGAAATCTCTAGAGGGTGTGGGGTGGTGGAACTGAAATAGATCTGGAAAAATAATTATATCAATGTTAGATTAGAAATTATAATCTTGAATGTGTAACCTTAGCAGCTGGTGTTGTTAAGATTAAGATAGCAATACCTAATAAGATATAAGCAACTCTACCATAATAAATATAAGTAGGTACTGGATACTGAGCACCAATCCATAATAAGTAGATATATAAATAGAATACGAAGAATAATAATGGCTTATAAATTGTTAATGGTGTAATATAGACATCACCTAAAGCAATAAAGATTAAGAAGACTAAGATCATTGTCATGAAACCAATATTCTTTGAAGGAATAATCTTTAATAATGAATAATATGATAAGAAGTACCACTCAGGAATAATATGAATTGGTGTCTTTAATGGATCTGGATAAATTAAATTATCTGGATGTGATAATAAGAATGAATCCCATGTTAAGAAGATAAATGAGAATAAATTAATAACAATATGAATATCCTTAATAATTACAAATAACATCATATTTGTTAATAATGGTGATGTTGATGAGACTGGATTACTTGAACCTAAATCATGTAAATAGTATACATGAACAATAAAGAATACTAATAAAATAAATGGTAAGATGAAATGGAAGATAAAGAATCTTCTTAAACAAATTACTGTAATATAATAATTACCTGAAATTAAATAAACTAATAATGGATGTAATAAATTTAAAATGACTGTGGCACCCCAATATGAAATCTGACCCCAAGCTAAAACATAACCTAAATATGAAATAACTGAGACTAAACATAATAAGATAATACCATTATACCAAGTTAAAATGTTGAAACTATTAATATTATAATATAATGATCTTGATAAATGTAATAACATAAATAAGAAAATTAATGTTGGTGTATTATTATGAATATACTTAATAACATAACCATGATATACCTCTCTTAAGATATAAATAATTGAATGATAATTATTATCTACTGAATAGAATAATGTTAAGATTACACCTGTTAAAATCTGGATAATAATACAAATGAATACAATAAAACCAATGTTCCAGAAATAATTAATTGATACTGGAATTGGGTAAATGAAGAAGTGTGACTTAATTGTCTGGATAAAGTTTAAGTTAATATTGAATTTATATGTTCTTACAAAATAATTGATGCTTGGGAATACTCTAATCTTTATTGATTGATTGATTCACCGAAACCTTTATTAATGAATGATCCTCAATTCTCAATCTTCAAGTAGAAAGATGTTTGTGAGTAAGAAAGAAAGAAAGAAAGAAAGAAAGAAAGTAGAGGACTAGTCAATAGGAAATATATACGTCAACTTTACAAGATGCCAAATTAAATGATATACACTAGGCTTATAGAGTCAGGGTATATACTGTTGATTCTTCTCCTATTTTTATTGACCCAGTAGAAAAATAATTGTTGATAGAAATATATAAGATGCTCACGTCCTCTGTTAATGTTATTATTCAGCTTCTTATATTATATATGACTTGTACAATGTTATTACATATTCTGTTTACACCATAGGCTCCTACCAAATTTGGATGGATTACCTAAATAGTTTGAAATATATGCAGTTACTGGTTTACCATTAACTACCTTGTTACACCTTATCAGACCATTTACACTTTCCTGCCTTTAAATCAATCCCTTTTTCTAACGTTATCAACAAAATGACTAGAGAAGGTGAGATCAATTATCTGTAGTAGCGTTATCTTTCTCCCATGGAGATGATAGCTGATAGAATCTATATTTATCTGATTAGTGGGCAGTTTGTTTAATCTTGGGTTTATTGAAGATTAGGAATACGAATTATCAAACACTGACTCACTTACTAACTGACATTTATATATTGGGCTAGGATTAAGAATGGAACTTTAAATCTATATTTTGATCAATATCTCTTCTTACGTCACATAGCATAATCTTTAATTACTCAGTTGTTCAACACCCACTGACATTCAAAATACAATTGAAGTGCCCCGCCCTTTAAGGGAGGTGGGGTTAGAATATTAAAGATAGGAGCCCTAATTATTATTTCCTTACGGAACTTGGATCATCATACTTATTGGCTAGATATTATACACTTTACATCACCCACTCCAGATACCAACCAGAGATTAGGTGTTGGGCTAGAATACACTATGCAAATTCATATCACTTCTTTGGTATTTAGAACATATATTAATCCCCTCCATACTATAGGGGGAGTGTTAGTCTCATGAGGGTTTACTGTTAAATTGTTTGTTTATTTGTTTGATAAATATATACTGATTACATCTCTTTCCTTCCCCCATAGGGGGGAAAACATCAATTTGCATAGTATAATCTAGCCCTCTTCACCACCCCCCCCTTTAAGGGGAGGGGATCTGAAAGTTTGATTTATTGCTAATTAAATATCTGTTCTATTAGGTTTTCTATATATTTCACTATACTTCTGCTTATCGCTTTATAATCTACTTAACATTACACATCCCCCTCCATCTTGGAGGGGGTCCCACCTTTGGTATTAGTATTCTCTTTGTTTTTATTATTTGTTGTTTTCTGAGATACTTTCTACATTTATCTTGAACCCACGCACCTAACCCCTCTTTGGGGGGGGAGGTGGGCTACGAGGGGGGTACGTACTAATGTTATATAGAAATCTATATACCATATATTTAACATGTATTAATAAGGTTAGGATCATAAATAAATGTTCTCTCCGTCTTGAAGTCTTGCGACTTATATTGTTTGAGTTCTAATTATATACACATATTCTCACCTCAACCTAGGGAAGGAACAAAATAAATATATGGCTTCCTAATTAATGGAATTAATATTTAATAGAATCATACTACTCCAATCCAGTATTTTCAGGACATGGATATCATCTAATAACTAAGTTGAAATTTATCTAGTTATTAGAAAGTTCTGATGGTACCTATCACCTAATACTAACCACAGATTGGGTGTGAGGGGGGAGCTTTCGATGGTAAAAAGGGGTAGTGGTGGATGGAATAGATATAATGCTTGTTGAGTTCCTTTACTAGACATATATACTAGAATATTATTATTGATATTATGGTTTATTAGCTTGAGATTATTGGATATTATTCCACTCCTGTATATTTACCTTTAAAACTGTAGTGATTGAAACTTGATTAAATCAAATCTTAGAGCTATTACGCTTTCCCTGTTAAACCATAACTTCTTTTAATACACTGTTTGCTTTTCTGCCACAATTTACAAGAGGGGATAAATATTGGAGAGAAAAACAATTATACTAACCAAAGGTCGGGTTATAAGTGGACACCTAACTTATATCCTCAATCAAAGGAAGATGGGAATAGATATTATAGGACACTACTCTTTACTATATTAATGATACCAAGCTGCTGGATTACTTTTATTATTGAATAGGCCCAGATAGCCACCTTCTCATATATTCATTACTTTCAAACATATTTTCAATCAAATATGAGTAAGAGTTATACTTTTCCTACCCACGCCCTTTAAAGGGGGGGGGGGTGGTATGAGGGCGGCAGTGGGAATCAATATATGCCAACCGCAATGCAATACCAAATATTCTTAATACACTTATCCCAACATCCATCCCTAATAAAGGAGGGGACTCTCAATGGTTAAAGGGAGTATACCCCACACCACACCCAACCTCCGGTTAGTAGAGTGAAATATATATATATGGATATCTATAATAGTCAGCTAAGATATGGATTTAGATACTTGGTCTATCTCGTCTCACCGCTATTGCTGGAACGGTTAACTTCAATTTCTATACTATTATATCAATTCGAGGGGCAAGCCTATGCTTTTATACACTTATCACCTGAATTCACTCTCTCCCAAGGGGCCTCTGATTGGCCGTAAACACATCTAGATCCTTGTGGCGCAAATCAATACCTATTACTATCTATAAGTAGCTATGGTTGACAAATCCACTGTTCTCCTACTTATATTATAGACTTCTTAGACATAGAACTCTGCTCTGTCTCTTTTACACATTACTATGACTCTGAAAGAGGGGTTTATTACACTTTATTGAGAAAGAAAGAAAGATCTATATGACCTGGGGCTATAACCTACATTAATAAGTATATTTATACACTGATGAACCTCATACCAATCAGAGGCCGACCCCCTTAGGGAGGGGGGGGGGTTATTGGGCGTTACTATTGACTATAGGGGGGTTTCCTATTCCTTCATGGGATAGCATACCTACTAGAGGTCCAATTGTAGGGAATGGAAAAAAACAATAGAATATTTCTGACATAGGAGTTGTTGGAGAATTCAATTGGGATGAATAGACAAAAATATATAAGCACGCTATTAGGAGTATATTGTTGACTCTTGGGACAATAAGATTAACTTACCTACTTATACACCATCGTACTCTTTCAAGTAAGATGCAACATCCCGACTACAGGAATGGTAGGGAGTTTGGGAAAAGGCTACTGATTGAGGCTCAGTTAAATATATGTTTAATATGAAAGATATAGAAAAACCTGCCTCTCGGCGGTCTGAACCCGGCTAAGAGTTCCCTTACGTGGTCGAACATACCAACCCTATTACTATCTACTCTTATCTAGATTTACACTATGAATTCATTACTCTTGTACCAGCAAGAGGATGGCCCCCCCTTAAGGGGGGTCGGAAATAAATATTAATTCTGAAATATAATAACATGAAAGGCCTCAGGGTCTTACTGTCTGATCATTACAACTTGGATATAACAAGATATAGAATTTCAATGTAAATCTAATAACGACATCGGTATGGGCATGTTACTCTTATCTTCAGGAATACTGAACTTGTTACCTTAGGACCGAGAGTGGAATAGTTTATTACTGGCCTCCGTTTAATTAAATTATATACACCCCATTATCTTTGACCCCACCTTAATAGGGCTCTCTGAGGGTTACCTTATTTCTATTACCATAGGAGTATCCCTTAAATTGGCAGGATGTCATTGATCAATCTTTGAGTGAGAATTCAACCACCGACTCACAATCCTATTCTAAAGATCAGTTAATATTGGAATCTATTTACCACATCTATTACTTATTTAACTTCCTTATATGAAAGGATTGCAACAGCCACCAACAAGTCATGAACCCAACAACACCCAACCTTTAAAGGGCGTGGGTCTAGTTAGTTGAAGTGAAGGTGGGGAATGTTACTTATAAGGTTAAAGCATCTAACATAGCAATTAATTATACTACCTCATTTCTCTTATAGCTTATCCTTTATCTTAATGTAACCCTCAATTACCAACCAGAGGTTGGGTTTTAGGGGAGTATCCTGTCAAACAAGAATCTCAATATCAAGATTATTAATTAGAACATTGGCTATCCCTTAAACTACGACTTTCGACGTGTTCGGATAATTATTATTTTGTTGAAAGATATATCATTCTATACACAGCCTCACCCCCCCTTAGAAGGGGGGGAAATGTCCTAAACCCCTCGACCTCACACCCAATCTTCGGTTGGTAATTAAGCTAGAATCTATTGAAGGAATCTATATACTAATATTAATAATCTTTCATAAACTAACCGTCCATTCCTAAGTCCGAATGATTTTTAATCCCTAATAATGGATCTACTAATCTAGAAGTTGATACTTAAGCCTATTGTGATTAATAAATCACACCATCTTACTATTATTTAGTCTCTAATAAAGATTCTATACCCACCCATCCCCTTGAAGGGGGGAGTGGGGGATAGGGATGGAAAGGCATCGATATGGTCCATATATTAGATCACTTATATTATGGCATTACTCTAATAACTATGTATTTACTCAGGTTGGGGAATATTCAGGCATCACCTATCTCAATTGACTATTACAAGTACATTCTAGATGAGGTTCAAAGGTAGGAATAGATATATTGTATGCCTTAATCTTACACGTCAAACCTACAAGATGATTCCACACGCAACCCCTGGTTGGTTATAGTTGGAAGGAGGGGATCCCCCCTTGAGGTCGGGGGTATAAGAATACTGAATAGAAATAGATACATATTTATTACCACACTATAATCCTTATTGCTACAGTAATAGATTATCTTGTTATTTAAAGAATCCAATATTATACACAACCCTCTATAGGGGGATTATACATACTCAAACATCAATCAATCAATAAATAAAGGTTTCAATCAATTGAATTAGAAAATTAAAGGGGGCAATGGAAATAAATAGATTAATTAGGTAAGATTAAACGGGGTACAATCGAATTATATTATGTAACAATATCGTTAACCCAAGATCCAACATATTATTAAGGTTAATCTCTAACTACTAGCA
>Ga0115549_1002121_pt1 | contig 11497 bp, 8 predicted proteins | sample COGITO_mtgs_1004_2_FD_87176 | JGI IMG/M metagenome (GOLD analysis project Ga0115549, IMG submission 87176) | Pelagic marine microbial communities from North Sea - COGITO_mtgs_100430 | ecosystem: Environmental > Aquatic > Marine > Epipelagic | place: Germany:Helgoland, sampling site Kabeltonne...
ACAACTCAGGTTGCCTTTTCCTGCTCGCTCAGCACCTCGGGCATGACCTCCCAAAGCACCAGCAGGTTGTTTTATCCAGGGCCTCATCCCCGAACCGAGGGGCCTACCCTCATCGCTGGTATAGTTTTCGACAGCGCACAAGTAAGCGTTCAGATTGAATGGCTAGACCAACGACAAGATTGGCCAGGAATAAAAACAATTGCCATGATTGAGGAGCGTCAAATTAAAGGTGGCAAAGAAAGTATCGAAAGGCGTTTTTTTATCAGCAGCTTATCTGCTGATGCGAAACAAATTGCAAGTGCAGTCAGAGCACATTGGTCTATTGAGAATTCTGTGCACTGGGTTCTGGAGGTCACTTTTAACGAGGACCGGTCAAGGGTCCGCACAGATCACGCACCTGAAAACATGGCGGTGGTGCGGCACATAGCTCTTAATATGCTCAACAACGCTAAGAAGGCAGGATGGGGAGACTCGACTCTAGATGCCATTCTGTCACAAAATTTTTAATGGGACAGCCCTGAGAGGTTAGCGACTTCTTTTCTGCGCTCTCCAGGCGGTTAATGTTTATGCAGCAACGCCTGCGCGATCTAAACACATTAATGAAAACCTAGTTCTCACCTACTCCACCCGCACCAAACTCTTGACTCGCTCCCGCAATTTTTCAAGGTCCATCGGCTCAGCCACCGGCCAGATATCCCCAGCGTCCACAGTGACCCTTGCCCGCAGGCGCTTTGGTAGCTTTTTTAACGCAGGGCCATCTTTGTGGCTGAACACACTCCCCCACAACCCAGATAAGCCGATCGGAATGACCGGCACACTCACTTGCGCTAAAATTTTTAAAATCCCGGCTTTAAACCTCCCAATTTCACCATCTCGGGTAAGTTGGCCTTCTGGAAAGAGCACCACGACTTCACCGCGCTGCAGCGCCTCAATCATTTGCTCAAAGGCACGCTCGTAGGCTTGAGGATCATTGCGCTTTGAATCAACTGGAATCGTGTTTAAGGTTTTACAGATAAAATGAATAATCGGTAACTCAAAGATTGGTTTGAACATGACGAATCTCGACGGGCGGGGCAATAAGCCGCCGATAAGCAAAGCATCGACATAGCTCACATGGTTGGCAACAACCAAGACACCCCCTTCTGCAGGAATAGCTTGGGCAAGCCTTGGACACCTAACGCGATATAGACAATTGACCAACAACCAAACGCCCAAGCGAGCGATAAACTCTGGTGTTAAAGTAAAGATGTAGCACGCAACGAGCAAGTTTAAAACTACTAACAACCAAAAGAATTGCGCAAGATCAAACTCAAGCCAACTTAAGCACACCAAACCCGCGATGGCTGCGAACACCATAAACAAGGCGTTCAAAATATTGTTTGCTGCGATCATCTGGGAGCGCTGGGCAGGCTCTGAGCGAGTCTGCACCAACCCGTAGAGCGGCACAATATACATGCCCCCAGCAGCACCAAGCCCAAGTAACACACAAAATACACCCCAATGGCTCAGTGACGATAGAGTCTCTGAAAAACTCAGCTGCGCGCCAGTAATCGGCTCAATGATCGCGAGCAGAGCTCCAAATAGACTCAATCCAAAAGCGCCAATAGGTACTAAGCCAATTTCAAGCCGACCATCCGACCAGCGGCTGCATAACAGCGACCCTACGCCGACTCCAATCGAAAAAGCTACCAAAAACAGTGCTATTGCACTGGGTTCAGCATTGAGATAGTCCGTCACATAGACTGGCAGCTGCGTGAGGTACGCGCTGCCAAGAAACCAAAACCAAGATACGCCGAGCATCCCCATAAACAAATTATGCTGCTGTTTGGCGGCTTTCAATAGTCCAATTGTCGAACGTCGCTGGGTTTGGCCTTTAGTCGACGGTGGTGCGGGTGGAATTTTACGTGCAGTTAAAACGCCAAAGACGGCGACACTCATCAACAAGCAGCTAATAACAACTTTATATAGCGCAAGCTCAAACACTAAGCCAGCAATCAGATTACCGATCAAAATTGCCAAAAAAGTCCCGAGCTCGACCCAGGCATTCGCCTGGGTGAGCTCTTTTAGTGGGACCTGTTCGGGGATAATGGCAAATTTGACTGGACTGAACAGCGTCGATTGGGTACCCATCAAAAACAGCATGACCAATAAGCCGGACAGCCAATCAAACCAAATACAACACACACCAAAAACCATGATTAGCACTTCAAGGCATTTGATCTTAACGATCCATTGCGATTTTTCGACTTGATCGCCATAATGCCCCGACCAAGCCGAGAACAGGAAAAACGGCAATACAAACACCAAGTGAGCACTATTGCTCCATAAGCTTGCGTTTGCAGGTGCTAACACCGTAAAACTGATCAAAATTACAGTTTTAAATAGATTATCGTTCATCGCGCCAAAGAATTGCGTAAGGAAAAACGGCAAAAAATATCGCTGGCGTAAAATGTGTTGTTGCATATGCTGGCCTAATAAGAGATTGCACCCGAGCTGAAACCAGCTTGAGTATGGGTGAGCTCACTTTTTCTGGCAAATGCACCAAGGAAACCTCAATCCTAATGACGCCTTCTCAACAAGCTAAAACCGAGCCCCTTGGTAACGAGCCTGATTACGACCATGTTGTTATCGGTGGTGGCGCAGCAGGCCTGATGTGCGCAGCCATACTTGGCCGCAGTGGCGCACGAGTTCTGGTAGCTGAAAAAGCCAATAAATTTGGTAAAAAGATTCTGATGTCCGGTGGAGGCCATTGCAATTTCACCAATTACGATGTCAACGCCGAACACTTTATCAGTGAAAATCCGCACTTTTGCAAGTCGGCCTTGCAGCGTTACACCTGCTGGGATTTTATCGCGCTTATCGAAAGCTATAACTTAGCCTATCATGAGAAAAAACAAGGTCAGTTGTTCTGCATCGATAAAGCCAAAGCGCTACTTGATGTATTACTCGCCGAATGCGATCAACCAAACGTTGAACTGCGCAAACAATGCGAGATCAGTACCATTCGCAGACTCTCATCCAAACTCTTTAGCCTGCGAACCTGTAAAGAGCAGCTTACTTGCAAAAACCTCATTGTAGCAACTGGCGGCCTATCCATCCCAAGTCTTGGCGCGAGCGACTTCGGTCATCGACTGGCTGTTCAATTCGGGCATCAGCTCACTGCCCGAGATCCAGCGCTCGTGGCCCTGGCCGCCGCGCCGAGTTTGCTTAAAAGTTGTAGCGAGCTTGCCGGGGTAGCGCTACCAGTAGTGATCAGTTGCGGCACGCAAAGTTTTACTAATGATCTATTATTTACCCACAAGGGTATGAGCGGCCCGGCTGTATTGCAAATTTCAAATTATTGGTGGCCTGGACAAACGCTCACCATTGATTTCCTGCCAAATCAAACCCTTGCCGAGGTATTGGTCTCTCAAGGGAAGAGCGTTAGCTTACAACGCATACTGTGCCAGCTACTGCCAAAGCGCTTTGTTCAAACCTGGTTAGCTGCTCAAACAAGGCTAGACACCCACGCCACACTGCTCGAAATTTCAGTGCAGAATTTATCCAAACAACAGCTGAATGCACTTGAAGAGCACCTCAAACACTTCAAGTTTCAACCTACTGACACTCTCGGCTACAAAACCGCCGAAGTGACTCGTGGTGGAGTCAGTACTGCACAAGTCTGCTCAAAGACCTTTGAAAGCAAAATACAACCAGGCCTTTACTTTATCGGCGAGGTGCTTGATATCACCGGCTGGCTTGGCGGCTACAATTTTCAATGGGCATGGGCAAGCGCTTGGTGCGCAGCTCAAGCCTTAGGGCGCGTTGACATTTAAATCCGAACCCTGTTTTTCGCTTGAAAACATGTCAGCCGAGGCGCTTTAAGCGACGTCTAGCTGTACCCAAACGAGCGAACAGCATTAAAGGATGACGAGCTTTGAAGTAAAACCCGTAGGGCTGGGCTCATTGCTCCCTCAAATGCGTCGATCTACTCTTGTAGAGAAGCTGTTGAGATGCACGGGGCTTTGATCAGCTCTTCTTTTTGAGAAAAAAATGAACGCCAAGGGTCGCGTGTTTAAATGTCCACGCGCAGAGCGCGCAAACTAAAAACGGCCAGCTCGTTGTAAGGTACACTTGCGTGCAACATGTGTTAGAAAACTATTAAAACTACCGATTAGCTCAATGTTGCAAATTAACACTGCGAATAAAGAAGGTGCGCCATGAAAAAATCCTTGCAAGATCAACTAATCAAAGCCGGCCTAGGCAACAAACAGCAAGCGCGTAAAATCAATACCGATAAGAAAAAACAAGCTGGTAAGTCCACGAAGAAGCAAGCGCAATCGAATGGACCAAGCGATGCCGAACTCGCTCGCAAGGCCCAACAGCAAGCCGATCGACAGCGGAACCTCGATCACCAAACAGCTAAACAAGCTAAAGCTCAGACATTGGAAATTGAGCAATTGCTGCAAACCAACGCGCTGCCGACGCCCAAACGCGGCCAACAATTTTACTATCGCCAAGGCAACCGAATCAAGAAGCTTTTAGTCGCCAGGCGAACTGCGATTCAGCTTACCTATGGTCAGCTCGGTATTGTCAAGCCATTGGATCCAGCTGCAACTCATTTGGTCGTCTCCGAAAAAACCGTTAAACGACTCCAAGCTCGGCAGATTAATGAATCAATTTTATGGTTCAATCAACCCCAAACCTATGCAGAATATTTACAGACAGAGGGTATCGATGATTGGGATATGCCGAGCGACTAACTCATTGACAATACTATAAGTCTAGCTAAATCACGGTAAAACTTGCATGTTTTGTGACCGAAACCTCGTATTGCCGACATTTCCATGATATCATTATCTAGTCACTGGCACGAAATGGCTGCGCTCGCACTCTCGGTGTTAAGAGGCATTGTTGAAAATGACCTCAAAATGGAAAAAGTATACGTTTACTTATCCCAAGTAAACTGCGCTTTTTCGAACATTTTCGCCTCGATCTTGCGTTGTTCGCCTATTTCGCGCCAGCGACTATCTATGCATTGACTGTGCTACGAAGCTATTAAAACGCTCAAAGCAACGCGCAGTTCAACGCAACAGTGATCATTTCGTTTTGCTACATGGAGGTTGTCGGTAATAAGAGGTTACTAATCCGCATGGTTCATCTTGGTGCAATTTTACCAAATAGTTTCTGTCAACCTGGTTCAAAAACCGACCGGGCCATGAGCAAGCTCGCGACTAAGCTCGACAATGCTAAGTTTTCAGTGCTATCAAAAACCGATGCGCTACAGAGTCGGGTGAAATCAGCCCATCCTGAGCGAATGCGTGCCACTGTAAGCAGTGAAACCAAACTTGTTCGGCTTGATTCTACCGAGCAGCGTCCAAAAGCGCGACTTTCGAGTATGAATCGTCAAAGTTCAACGAGTCATAGTTCAGTTGACGGCGCGTCGAAGAATAGCTCTGCCGTCAAATCAACTCAGCTGTTTCGTTCAATTTCAGCGCGACTGAATGGCGCTTTCCAATTACGAGCAAAGCCCAATTCAACAAAATCGACTGATCTCGCCGCTATTAAAGCCGCTGCAAATCAACCAAAAGCAAAGCTTATTAAGCCGACGAGTTCATTGAGCAATATGGAAATTAATCCAGCAAGTACAAACATCGGTTCAGATCTCAACTCACGTTTAGCAAGTTTAGGCCTTAAATCCCTTTCTACTGAACAAAGCAGCGCACCGACTTCAGGCGCGCCAACTCGAGCCACTTCGACCGATCCTCTCCACACGATTCCAGAATAGCAAACCCCTTAAAGGCCCCTGCCTCATAGCTGCTTCGCAGCCTCCTGATCATTGGATCAAGAGGCTGCGTAGTAGTCCCTGCCCGAAACATCGCTCCGATACACTGCAGTTTTCAAACGCTTTGTCAGTTGCAATACTCTTGCAACCAGGCCACTTTTGCAAGGGTATTGTAAAACACGCTACTATGAGAGTATTTCTTGAATTAACATGAGGTTCGAACATGCGTGACGAAATGATGCCAACCTATGCGCCACCTGAAAACATGGTGGTGACCAGCGGGAAAGGGCCATTTTTATATACTGAGGAAGGCCGAGAATATCTTGATTTCGTCAGCGGTATCGCTGTCAATTGTTTTGGACACGCCCATCCAGAGCTCACCGCGGCTCTACATAAGCAAGCCCAAGCCCTTTGGCACACGTCAAATATGTTTCGGATTCCCCAAGCTGAGCGCCTCGCTACTCGCCTCGCCCAACACTCATTTGGCGATCGGGTTTTCTTCGCAAACTCCGGCGCTGAAGCAGTAGAAGCGGCGATCAAAACTGCAAGACGCTATCATTACGAGTGCGGCGAACCCGATCGACAACGGATAATTACTTTTGCAAGTGCTTTTCATGGTCGCACCATCGCAACGGTAGCTGCCGGTAAAAACGAAGTTCATATGAAAGGTTTTTTTCGTGGCGATCTTGATTTCGACCAAGTTCCATTTGAGGATATTAACGCCTTAGAAGCTATGATCAGCGATCAAACAGCTGCTGTGTTGCTTGAGCCGATTCAAGGCGAGGGTGGCGTACGGGCATTTAGTGATGAGTTTTTAAAAGAAGTGCGTGATCTTTGTGATGCCAAAGGTGTATTATTGATATTTGATGAAGTGCAATGCGGCATCGGTCGCAGCGGCGAGCTGTTCACTTATCAAACGACTGGCGTCGAGCCCGATATTATGTCATTAGCCAAAGGCTTGGGCGGCGGCTTTCCAATCGGTGCTTGTATTAGCACTGAAGAAGTCGGCTCAAAAATGATATTTGGCACTCACGGCACAACTTTTGGCGGCAATCCTATGGCTTGCGCCGTTGCCAACAAAGTGCTTGATCTGGTGTTGGCAGATAATCGACTTGCACAAATTCGCACTATCGCTGCTTATTTTCAGGATGAACTGCGCAAGCTCGCAAGCTCACATCCCAAAGTGTTTGGTGAACTTTCAGGTAAAGGCTTAATGCTCGGATTGAGTTGTCGCGGTCCTAACACCGATGTGTTAGTGGCTGCCCGGGAACACGGCCTACTCATCGCGAAAAGCGGTGGCAACAAAGTTCGGTTCTTACCGCCACTCAACATCGAGCCGGAACATGTTGATCGAGCCATTACTGTACTAACAACTGTTGCCCAGCAACTAGAATCAACCGATTCTTGACACCAACACCAATTTTTAAGGCTCGACTATGCGTGCAGCGCTGATGCCAACCTTTGCGCCAGCCACTGAGATGGTGGTGGTGCGAGGCAAAGGGCCTTTTCTATACACACAAACAGGCCAAAAATATCTCGATTTCGTCAGCGGTGTTGCTGTAAATTGCTTTGGGCACGCCCATCCTGGACTCACCCAAGTACTTCATGAGCAAGCCCAAACACTGTGGCATAGCTCGAATATGTTTCGAGTACCCCAAGCCGAAAGGCTTGCTAAACGCCTCGTCAAGCACTCATTCGGCGACCGAGTATTCTTTGCCAATACTGGTGCGGAGGCGATTGAAACAGCTATCAAAGCAGCCAGGCTCTATCATTTCGAAAGCAATAACCAGCGCCAGCGAATTATCACCTTTTCGAACGCTTTTCATGGTCGCACCCTTGCCACAATTGCTGCAGGTCAAAATCCCGCCCACATGCAAGGTTTTATGCGTGGCGACTTTGGCTTTGACCAAATTCCATTTGAGGATATTCATGCTTTGCAAGCTGCGGTGAGCGAACATACTTGTGCGATCTTACTCGAGCCAATCCAAGGCGAAGGCGGTGTGCGCGTCTTTAGCAAACAATTTTTACGAGCTGTTCGCGCGCTTTGCGATGCTACTGGAGTTTTGTTAATATTTGACGAAATACAATGTGGTATTGGCCGTAGTGGTAAGCTGTTTGCATATCAAACAACAGGAGTGGCTCCTGACATCATGGCTATCGCCAAAGGCTTAGGTGGCGGTTTTCCAATCAGTGCGTGCATCACCCGCGAACCAATTGGTGTAAAAATGGGTCTCGGTAGCCACGGCAGTACGTTTGGCGGCAATCCTTTGGCTTGTGCAGTTGCAAATAAAGTGCTCGATTTAGTACTCGCTGAGCAATTGCTCACAGGCGTCTTGCGCCATGGTGAGTATTTTCAAACTCAACTCAGCGGGCTTGCAACTGCGCATCCAGCTATTTTTGGTGCAAGCTCAGGAAAAGGGCTGATGATTGGTTTAACCTGTAATATACCTAATACTGATGTGATTAATTGCGCGCGGGCCAACGGTTTACTCATCGGTATTAGTGGCAACAATCAAGTCCGCTTGTTGCCACCACTCAATATTGAGAAAATTCACATCGATACTGCAATTGCAATACTTTACAGCGTTGCGATTCAATTAGAGTCAACTGGAGTCTGAAAAATGCTCGACCCATTGCTAAGCTGGCTTGATGAACAACAAGCGGTTATGGCACAACAAGTTCGTGCTTGGAGTCAAATTAATAGTGGTACTGAGAACCTGGCCGGGCTTGCTCAAATGCGCACGCTCATAAGCGAGTGTTTTGCACCACTAGGCACTCGCATCGAAGAAATTCCAGGCCAAGTAGTGGTGCAACCAAGTAACGATGGCAGCGAGCGGCAAGTGCCAGTCGGGGCCAGTCTTCGAATTAGCAAAGTGCGGCCCGACACACCCAAGATTATTTTACATGGTCATATGGATACAGTTTTTCCTGTTGATCATCCGTTCCAAAGCCTGACCGAACTTGATGAAGTGCGATTACAAGGCCCTGGCGTCACTGATATGAAAGGCGGTATATTGGTGATGCTCTACGGGTTGCACGCCTTTGAACAATGCCCCCTGGCTCAAGAGCTCAGCTGGGAAGTGTTTCTCAATAGTGATGAAGAAACTGGTTCTCGAGGCTCCATGCCAGCCCTACTTGAATGTGCCCAGGGTGCTAAAATTGGTTTGGGTTACGAGCCCTGTATGCCTCATGGTGCTTTGGCAGGCGCGCGTAAGGGCTCAGCAAATTTTTACTTGGCGGTTACTGGTAAAAGTGCTCATGCTGGTCGGGAATTTCATCTCGGTCGCAATGCACTGGCAGCTCTATGTGAATTTATGCACGAGCTGCATCAACTTAATCAACAGCGCAATACAATTACCTTGAATATCGGTCAAGCCCACTGTCCTGGACCGCTTAATGTCGTGCCAGTCAGCGCCGTTGGGGGTTTTAATATTCGCATTCAATCCCCAGACGACCAACAATGGTTTCAAACTCTGCTCGATGAACGCGTACAATGTTTTAACCAACAAGATGGCTTGAGTATCAAACTCTACGGCGGTTTTACGCGACCAGCAAAGCCTTTGGATGATACGACCAAAACGCTCTGTACGTTGATTCAAAGCTGCGGCGCGCGACTCGGACTTGAACTCGAATTCGAGGCCACCGGCGGTTGCTGCGATGGCAACAATCTAGCGGCTGCTGGTGTGCCAACCATCGACACCTTAGGTGTGCGTGGCGCCAATATTCACACTGCCGATGAATTTATCTGGCTCGAGAGTTTGAGTGAGCGCGCTAAACTCACCTACCTGCTCTTATGCGAGCTAGTGCGACACCCAACCCTGCTACGTTAGGTAGTCGCTGGCGCGAAATAAACGAGCGACTCAAGATCGAGGCAAAAATATTCGAGAAAGCGCAGTTTACTTGGGCTAAGTAAAAGTATACTTTTTCCATTTCGAGGTCATTTTCAACAATGCCTCTTAATACCGAGAGTGCGAGCGCAGCCATTTCGCGCCAGTGACTAGGTATTACGTTAACCGTTACGATAAAGGCTCTTTCTTTATGCTGCTTCGTTTAGCCCGTATGCACGATTTATCAGGACTGATGCAATTCTCTGCTGCAATCGATAGCGGTATGACCTCACTACCAGTAGATGCCAAGGCTTGGGAGCGTAAACTCGCCATCAACGAAGCGAGCGCCCAAGCCAACGAGCCTCAGCCCGATGGTGACATCTTTTTGTTCCTGCTCGAGCAAGATAATCAAATTGTTGGCACGACGGCGATCTATACAGGTGTCGGCATGTCGAGGCCATTTTATAGCTACAAGCTCTCGACCCATGTGTCTCGCTCTGATGCCCTTGATAAAGTGGTCAAAACGCAAGTGTTGCATTTAGTCAACGATTTTACCGGCGCAACCGAGCTCGCTTCTTTATATTTATTGCCAAAGTATCGCGACCGATACGCTGGTCGCTTTTTATCAAAAAGTCGGTTTTTGTTGTTACATCAATTTCCCAAACGATTTCATCAACTCATTTTTGCTGAGCTACGCGGCTGGGTGGATCAAAGCGGTCGCTCACCTTTTTGGGAAGCACTTGGCGAAAAATTTTTTAAAATGCCGTTTTCACGAGCTGATTTTGTGTCATCAGTGAATGGCACCCAATTTATTTCGGATCTAATGCCTAAGTATCCAGTATATCTCGACTTGCTGCCCCTTGAAGCCCAGCGGGTCCTCGGGCAATGCAACGACGCGACTAGGCCGGCAAAGCGCTTGCTTGAACAAGAGGGCTTTCAGTGGAAAGGGTATGTCGACGTCTTCGACGCTGGCCCCACCATGCAATGCGATCGTCAATATATTAAGATCATGCAAAAAATTGCGAGCGGTGAGCTAGCAGGTGAAGCGAACGCAGGCGAGCTTGAGCCTGATTTCTATATGGTGAGTAACGGTCAATTGGCAGATTATCGAATTGCGCTTACCAAGCTCTGTCGCAAAGATGATCGCTTGTATCTGCCCAAATCAACCTTAGCCCAACTCAAACTCGAGCACGGTCAGCAGCTCGAATATCTGCCTTTGAGTCTTACGTCTTAATTTTGGAGTCGACATGCAATGTCACTACATTGATGGTCAGTGGACCAGTGCTATCGGCACTACTTTTACCAGTTTAAATCCTGCTACTAACCAAACGATCTGGCAAGGCACCAACGCAACGCCTGAGCGAATCGATCAAGCCATTGCATGTGCTCGCAAAGCACTACCGAGCTGGCGACGTCTGAGCGTGGAACAGCGTCAATCTTATTTACAACGATTTACTCAAGTACTTGAACAGCAGCAAATAGCGTTTGCACAAACCATTGCTGCGGAAACTGGCAAAGCGAGCTGGGACGCGAAAGGTGAAGTAGCAGCCATGCTCGGCAAATTAGCGATTTCACTGCAAGCCTATTTTGAACGCACTGGCGAGCGCACGGGTGAAGCTCGCGGCTTACAGACTAAGCTCAGTCACCGCCCCCATGGCGTTTGCGCAGTCTTTGGGCCATTTAATTTTCCCGGCCATCTACCAAATGGGCACATTTTACCAGCACTGCTCGCTGGCAATACGGTGATCTTCAAACCAAGTGAGCTCACGCCGAGAACCGCAGAGCATATGGTCGAGCTTTGGCATGCAGCCGGCATTCCACCAGGCGTACTGCAATTGGTACAAGGTGAGCGCGATACCAGTATTTACTTGAGCCAACATCCGCAACTCGACGGTCTATTTTTTAC
>Ga0115549_1002123_pt1 | contig 11493 bp, 9 predicted proteins | sample COGITO_mtgs_1004_2_FD_87176 | JGI IMG/M metagenome (GOLD analysis project Ga0115549, IMG submission 87176) | Pelagic marine microbial communities from North Sea - COGITO_mtgs_100430 | ecosystem: Environmental > Aquatic > Marine > Epipelagic | place: Germany:Helgoland, sampling site Kabeltonne...
CCTCTTAAAATTGCTTCTCTTATTGGCACTAAAGCACCAAACCCCCCATCTGCATATTGACAATGATTTTTTTCCAATAAACTCATGAAAGGCACATAGTTGCAAGAACCCCAAATCCAGTCACAAAAATCTTCATAAGAACAATCATTACTAGATTTATATTCGATTTGATTGGCGGTTAAATTGGAAACTGTTACCACAACCTCTTTATCCGTTTTCTGAATTTCTTCAAACATCTTTCTTGTAACATTTTCTTTTATCAACTTCCGTAAGTTTTTACTTTCGCCAAATGTTTTTCTTCCGTTTAAAAAGTTCCAAAGCGTATTTAAATGGTTAATACTTACTACTTTTTCCCCAGCGACCCTTTTAATATGAAAAGGATTATTACTGAAAATAGTTTTTTGATTTACGTTCGTATAAAGTTCTTTTAATTCATCTAGCATACCCAAAGCTAGATGCGACACCATTAAACTACCCGTAGATGTACCTACAAACAAATCATAATCTCTATTTTCTTTTTTCATTAAATATTGTGCAACTCCTCCTGCAAATGCTCCTTTACTTCCTCCTCCAGAAATTACCAATGCTTTTTTCATAAACTACAAATGATTTGTTTAATTTAGTCGTATAAAAATATCAAAAATGAAAAGAATATCAATATTAATATTCACTTTCCTAATAATCATTTCTTGTTCGAGTGAATACAGACCAAGAATTATTGAAAATATTGAAATCCAAGAGTTTAAAATAGACAGCACAAATATCAGAGCAATACAAGGAACCAATTCAGAAACAATTTATTATGTAGGCTCTAAGGGCGATTTTGGTTCTACAGCAGATGGAGGGAAATCTTGGTTAATAAAACACATTACCTATCAAGATTCTATCATTCCAAACTTTAGAAGTTTAGCCAAAAATGGCGATAACCTATTTGCGCTTTCAATTGCGAATCCCGCATTATTGTATAAAATTTCTAAAAATAAAACAGCCTTAGTTTATACTGAAAATCATAAAAAAGCATTCTATGATGCATTACAATTTTTTGATGATGGTAAACACGGAATTGCGGTTGGAGATCCAACAGAAGAATGTGCGTCCATTATTTTAACTTCCGACGGAGGTAACTCTTGGCGCAAAATCTCATGTGCAAATTTGCCAAAATTTGCAGAAGGAGAAGCTTTTTTTGCAGCAAGTAATACGAACATTAAAACAATGGGAAGTACAGTTTGGGTTGCTTCTGGCGGAACAAAAGCACGTGTTTTAAAATCTGAAGATTATGGCGTTACTTGGGACATTTTTGAAACACCAATTATTCAAGGAAATGGACCTCAAGGAATCTATTCAATTGATTTTACTGATGAAAAAAATGGAATTGTAATTGGTGGGGATTATTCTAAACCCGAAGAAAACAAGGGCAATAAAGCAATTACAAAAGATGGTGGAAAAACTTGGACTTTAGTTGCCAATAATCAAAACCCGAATTATAAAAGTTGTGTGCAATATGTGCCTAACACAAATGGAAAAGAAGTTTTCGCTGTTGGTAAAACAGGCATTTCGTTTTCCAATGATTCAGGAAATACTTGGACAGAAGTTTCTAAAGAATCTTATTATACCATTAAATTTGTAGATAAAGATACTGCTTGGTTAAGTGGTTCTCAAAAAATTGGAAAACTGATTTTAAAATAAATGAGAACATCAATTTTAATACTTTTTACTATACTCCTCTATTTTTCTTGCAAGAAACAATCAGAAGTTGATGAAGCTTTTAATTGTAATTCATCAACCTTTAAAAATTTGGAAGAAGTTGAAGGTCTTAAAAACATGTTTTCTGTAAAACTTCCTGAAAATTGGAAAATCAATTTATATCAAGATGAAATACAATCATCAATTTTTGCAGCAGATACAACTAAACAGCTTACAGAAACTGTTTTATTAGATATAACTTATATCAATAATAATGTAAATTTTGATGACGCTTTTATGCTTCAACAAGAACAAGACAACTTAGCAAGAAACTTGGTTAAAACAAAATCAAAAAAAATTACACTTTTAGAAAAACCATCTATTTATATTATTTATAAAGGAAATAAAGGGCAATTTAATTATCAAACTTGTCATGTTTTCATCAAAATAAATGAACAAAATTTCATCTTTGCAAAAATAGAAGTTTATGGAGATTCTATTGTAAATCAAAGATTTTGCAACGCTTTCTCATTAATCGAAAACCTTAAAATACATCAATAAAAATGATTGATAAACAACATATCATAGATCGCTTCATAAAATACGTAACTATCGATACAGAGTCAGATCCTAATAACCCTGAATTTCCTAGTACAGAAAACCAATGGAATTTAGCAAAAGTTTTAGAAAAAGAACTCAACCAAATTGGTATGCAAGAAGTTGAGTTGGATAAAAATTGTTACATCATGGCAACTTTGCCAAGTAACTTAAATTATAAAGTGCCAACAATCGGTTTCGTAGCACATATAGATACAAGTCAAGATTTTACAGGCGCAAATGTAAAACCCCAAATTATCGAAAATTATAATGGAAAAGACATCACTTTAAACAAAGAAAAGAACATTATTTTATCTCCAGATTATTTCGAGGATTTATTGCAATACAAAGGTCAAACCATAATTACCACTGATGGAACCACTCTTCTCGGAGCAGATGATAAAGGCGGAGTTACAGAAATTGTAACAGCTATGGAATATTTAATTAACCATCCAGAAATTAAACACGGTAAAATTAGAATTTGTTTTACACCTGATGAAGAAGTTGGTAAAGGAGCCCATTTATTTGATGTAGAAAAATTTGGTGCAAAATGGGCATATACCATGGATGGCAGTCAAATAGGAGAATTAGAATATGAAAATTTTAATGCTGCAAGCGCAAAAGTTACCATTACAGGAAAAATTGTACATCCAGGTTATGCAAAGGGAAAAATGATCAATTCAATTTTGATTGCTAATGAATATATTGCTGCAGTTCCAGAAAATGAAGTCCCAGAAAAAACTGCGGGATATGAAGGTTTTTTCCATTTACATGATTTAAATGGAAATGTAGAAAAAACTGTTTTAGAGTATATAGTTAGGGATCATGATTTTTCATTGTTTGAAAAAAGAAAAGAGTTACTTCAAAAAATTGCCTCCGATTTCAACAAACGTTTACACCAAGATTTGGTTAAAGTTGAAATCAAAAATCAATATTTTAATATGAAAGAGAAAATAACCCCAGTTATGCATATTGTTGATATTGTTGAAGAAGTAATGAAGGATATTGATATTACTCCCTTGATAAAACCTATTAGAGGTGGTACAGATGGTTCTCAGCTTTCTTATAAAGGTTTGCCTTGTCCTAATATTTTTGCTGGAGGACATAATTTTCATGGACGATTCGAGTATGTTCCGGCAGAATCTATGATCAAGGCAACCGAAGTAATCATTGGTATAGCTCAAAAAGTTTCTGAAAAATTTAAATAAAACTAAATATCTAAAGTTAATATTTCAATCCAACTTTTTTATAATTAAATTCCTTCTTTAAAAATAAACAGAATGGTTTTCTTCGGCATAAAACTAATTTTAGATGAAATATGAAAATTGTTTATGACAATTCAGGTTTTTTACCTTTTACGTTTTCGTAAAAAGAATAAAAGAATTTAAAGTCTTTTTCTTGATCATCAGTCGGATAATAAGGTTCCGATATTTTAATCTTCTTATTTTCAAAATCCAAAGTTGCCATAACTATAGGAACCTTTGCTCCTTTTGCTATGAAATAGAAGCCTGTTTTCCACTTTTCCACTTTTTTTCTTGTTCCCTCCGGCGATAACCCAAGAATAAACTTACTCTTGCTATTAAATATTTGCACAATAGCATCTACTAAATTATTACTTTTACTTCTATCTACGGGGGTACCTCCTAATGCTCTAAAGAAAAACCCGAAGGGACCATTAAAAAGAGAATTTTTACCAATAAAATGAATCATAGTACCAGAAGCCATCCTAGCTAAGATGGCAATAGGAAAATCAATCCAACTAGTATGTGGCGCTGCTATAACTACATATTTTTTTATTTCTTTAGAAAAATCTCCTTCTAACTTCCAACCCAAAATACTAAATAAGATAAATCTTGCAAATCCTTTCATTGTGTCTTTTAAAAGTGATAAATTTAAGGACTTAATTTGATATGATGAACGAATTGATTACATACTTCTTAATTGCACTGATTTTTAGCATTATAAGCTTTTTTATTGGGAAACTTTTATCCAAATTAAATTTTGAAAAAGAGAAAACTTTAATAGAAAAAGAGAAATCTACTTTGGAAGAACGGGCTTCATTACTACAACAATCAAAGGATATGGTAGAAAATAACTATATCGAACTTCAAAAAGAGCTTAAGAATAATCAGCAAGAAAAAGAACATTTAATTTCTATAAATACGAGACAAGATTCAGAAAACATAAATTTACAACTAAAGTTAGATGAGCATAAAACCGAAGTTGAAGAATTACAAGAAAAATTTACTAAAGAATTCGAAAATTTAGCAAATAAAATTTTAGAAGAAAAATCGAATAAATTTACAGCACAAAATAAAGAGAACTTAAAAATAATTTTAAATCCATTACAAGAAAAAATTAAAATCTTCGAAGATAAAGTAGATAAAACTCACAAAGAAAGTATTGATTATCATGCAGCTTTACGTCAGCAAATTTTAGGTTTAAAAGAATTAAACCAACAAATGAGTAAAGAAACTCTAAACTTAACAAAAGCGTTAAAAGGAGACAATAAAATGCAAGGAAACTGGGGGGAATTAGTTTTAGAACGTGTTTTAGAAAAGTCTGGATTAGAGAAAGATAGAGAGTATTTTGTGCAGCAAAGCTTTACGAATGATGATGGAAAAAGAGTGTTACCTGATGTAGTAATTCATCTTCCAGATAATAAGAAAATGATTGTCGATTCTAAAGTGTCACTTACTGCGTATGAGCAATTTGTAAATGAAGATGATGATACTTCAAAAGCACAATTTCTAAAAGAACATATAGCCTCTTTAAAGCGACATATAGAGCAATTATCAGAAAAAAAATATGAAGATATTTATCAAATAGAATCTCCAGATTTTGTTTTGTTATTTATCCCTATTGAGCCAGCTTTTGCTGTAGCTATTAATTCTGACAATCATTTATATAATAAAGCTTTTGAGAAAAATATTGTTATCGTTACCCCTTCTACATTATTGGCAACATTAAGAACTATAGATTCTATGTGGAATAACGAAAAGCAGCAAAAAAATGCGATAGAAATTGCAAGACAAGCAGGCGCTCTATATGACAAGTTTCAGGGTCTTTTAAGTGATTTGATTACCATTGGAAAACGAATTGATGATAGTAAAAAGGAATATTCTAATGCAATGAATAAATTAGTAGATGGTAGAGGGAATTTAATTACTAGTATAGAGAAATTGAAGAAAATGGGTGCAAAAGCTAAAAAATCAATTCCAGAAAATATTATTGAAAGAGCAAGTCAAGACGATTAAATAAATTCACTAATTTTTCTATCTCTTTTAATAAAATAAAAATTATCTCCTTTAACCATTTTTTTTCTGTAGCCAAATAAATGGAAAATTTCAATAGCCAAAAACTTGGCTGTTCTCGGGTTTACAATTAAAGTGTAGGCGTTTCTTCTATCTAATTTTACCCCAGGTAAAAGTCTTAGTAATTGGTGAAAATGAAGTTTTCTGGCGACTAAGGAAACTTTTAACCAAAATTTAGAAATTTTTGATATGATAAAAAAACCATCATTTCCTTTTTCTTGATATAACGGCATAAAAATTTTACCTTTAATATTAGAGTGGATTTCCCTTTGATTACTATATGCTAGCAATTCATTTTTTGTAATCTCTTCAAAATTTCTATAACCTTCAATCATTTTGAAATTCTCAAAAGGTTTAATCGTGTATTTATGGTCAATTTTATAAAAATCTTGATCTTCTTTAAAAAGGGATAATGAATGTTTAAAATAGGAATACTTTTTTACTTCTTTCTTATGTATGCATTTTGCGGCCACTAAAGCTAACCATAGAAATGCTACACAATTATCTACAGATACCTCTTTATCATGCTGACCTGCCTCAAAACCTACAGCAATATGACCAAACTCATTAATAAAGGTTAACAATGGCCCGTTTAAATATTCTTCGATTCCTAAAATAGTTGGAATAGAAAAATTTGAAGAATATCTTCTATTATTTAAAGAGTCACTAATAGTAATAAAAGGTTGTGTATCTGAAGATGTAGTATGCAGGTCTAAAAAATAAAAAGGTCCTTTTTCTTTATTTAGAATATCTTTTATAATAAAATATATTTCATTTTGTTCTTCTGATTCAATTTCTAACTCATCTTTTAAATATAATTTTAAAATTTCTTCTTTTGTCCAAATTCTATTTAAATCTACATTTTTAAAACGAATATTTTCCGAAATAGCGTTTATGTTTCCTGCAATTCCATAAAAATTTCCATTCAAGCAAATATTTTCTTCTTCTATTGTTTGAAAGACTTTTAATAGTGCATTTAATCCGGCTCGTTCATTACCATGAATCCCGCCAATTGCAATCACAGTAGGAGTTTGTTTTACACCTTCTACACTGCCTAAAATTCTTTGAACAAAGATTTTTTCATTAAAGGATTCAATCACTATTTGATTAATCATTAATTTTTCTTAATTTTTTCTATTCTCTCTAAATCACTTTTAGTAAAAATACCAACTAATTTATCTTCAGTTATAACTGCAACACAAGTATTCTTTGTGTTTAGAATTAATTCTTTTGATTTCTTGTAAGACATTTCTGGGTGTGCAACATCAAAATCTTTATTCATTATATTTTTAGCAACCATATTTAATACTTTTTTTGATGAAAAATCGAGTTCATCTAATTGTTTTTTCTCAATAACACCAACAATCTTATTCCGTTTATTAACCACTGGAATATGATTGATTTGTTTCCATTCCATTATCTTTAAGGCCAACTTTATTAAATCATTTTCATGAACTACAAAAATACTTGTAGACATTATTTTATATAATTTATTATATTTTTTATCACTTTTATTCTCATAAAGATCAACAGAATCCCATTCTGAAATGACTTTATTTGATATTTGATTTCTATAAATATATTCTGTTAGAATTACATTAGACTCATATTTAGAAACTTTTTCTCTTAATTTTCGTTTGTTTCTAATAATCCATTTACTGCCAGTTGTACTTGTATCAATTCTTTTTTGAATGATTCCTAAATAATAGTCAATTTCAGATTCATTGATCTTTGATTTTAACAAACCCTCTTTTGCCATCGGAATTAAAATATTTTCTAGTAACTTTTTTGCAGAAATTCCTTTATCAAACCAGTTAAAATAAGTATTTATTCCAGTTCTTGCAGCATTTATAAAATTTCCACGAGCATCATAAAAAGACATTTTCTTCCAAATTTTCTGATATTTTTTTGGCATACCTTGCATAACACCTACCCATAAAAGTGCATTTGCTATTTCATCTTTGACACTGGGTCCAGAAGGAATATATCTATTTTCAATTCGCAAATGCGCTGTATTTTCATGAACTCCGTAACACAATCTATTCCATTTATATAAAGTGCCATTATGTAAATTCAGTGCCTTTAGTTTGGGCATAATTCCCTTTTTGACAGACTCTATAGAATTCTCCTCAAATTTTGAAGAAACTATTGGTGGATATCTAGAAATGTCGTCTGTAAACAATTCTAAAATCGAATCTTTTACCCAACTATTACCAAAAGAAACTCTAGGTTTTTGCTCTCTAGATATATGAGAAACGTTGCGTAAATCTATACTTTGCTGAAAAAGAGCTATTCTAGTTTCACTCCATAATTCTTTCCCTAATAAAATTGGAGAATTGGTCATAATAGATAGCATTGGTCCTGCAATTGCTTGCGACCAGTTATATTTATCTATTATATCTTCTGGGCTTACTTGTAAATGCACTTGAAAACTAGTATTACAAGCCTCAAATAAGATGGATTCGTGCTTAAGAATCAGTTCATCTATTCCTAGAATATGTAATTTAAAATCATCCCCTCTTATTTTTTTTAAAACTTTATTCAACGTTTTATAACGTTTAAAAGGAGTCACATTTTTAAAGATTAGATCTTTTTTTCTTAATGTAGGTAAGATTCCGGTAAGTATAATTTTATTATTATCAGTTTCTGCGGCAACTTTATACCCTTTTTCCAATAAAGCTATAAGTTGTTTCTCAATATCAGAAAAGCATGTATCCTTTAATTCACAAGGATCTAAATTAATCTCTAAATTAAATAAAGCTAACTCTGTTGTGTAATGAATATCATTAATTTTATTAAGAATTTCTAAAGCATTTGTAGAAGGTCTGTAATCTTTATCTACAATACATAATTCTTGTTCTACTCCTACCCGTTGAATTCCATTTTCAAATAAGTCATTTTTAATCATATACTCTAATGCCTCTATATCATTGAGTAAATGGTGTACAAAATCCTTACGATTTTTTTGTGTTTTAATGGCAGTTACAGCGTGTGAGCCCATAATAATCATATTATACCATTGCGAAGTACAGAAATAATTTTTAAAGTAAATATGATAATTGTCATTACAAAAAAAAACATCAAGAGTTAACTTGATGCTTTTTTAACATATTTTTGATTCAGTAAAATACCTTATAACAAAGTCTTACTTTCTACATAACAAATAATCTTCTTGCACTCATCATTTCAGAAACTCGCTCTCCAATTTCGTTCAACGCATCTTCATTTTCTGCATTTTGTATAGCTTCATCGATAAAATCAACAACAGACTTCATATCTTCTTCTTTTAAACCACGCGTAGTTATAGCAGATGTACCAACACGAATTCCTGAAGTTATAAATGGGCTTTTATCATCAAAAGGAACCATATTTTTATTTACAGTGATAGCTGCTTTTCCTAACGCAATTTCAGCATCTTTACCAGAAATGTTTTTATTACGAAGATCAATTAACATACAATGGTTGTCTGTTCCTCCAGAAATTATTTTATAACCTTTGCTAACAAACTCTTTAGCCATTGCGGCAGCATTTTCTTTTACTTGTATTTGATATTCTAAAAACTCATCTGTTAATGCTTCTCCAAAAGCAATCGCTTTTGCAGCGATCACATGTTCTAACGGACCACCTTGATTACCAGGAAAAACTGCAGAATTAAGTAATGTGGACATTTTTTTTTAATTTTCCACTTTTCAAAGTTTCTCCGAAAGGATTTTCAAAATCTTTACCAATCATTATAATCCCTCCTCTTGGTCCGCGTAAGGTCTTATGGGTTGTAGATGTTACAATATGACAATGAGGCAAAGGATCATTTAAAATACCTTTGGCTATTAGACCAGCAGGATGCGAAATATCTGCCAATAAAATAGCACCAACACTATCAGCAATCTTTCTGAAGCGCTTATAATCAATATCTCTAGAATATGCAGAAGCACCGGCAATAATTAACTTTGGCTGCTCTTTAGTTGCTGTTTCTTGAATTTTATCATAATTTAAAACTCCAGTTTCTTTATCAACACCATAAAAAGTTGGATTGTATAATCTGCCTGAAAAATTTACTGAAGAACCATGTGTTAAATGACCTCCATGAGATAAATCGAATCCTAAAATAGTATCTCCTGGTTTTAAACATGCAAAAAATACTGCTGTATTTGCCTGAGAACCAGAATGAGGTTGCACATTTACATACTCTGCACCAAACAATTCTTTAGCTCGGTCAATAGCGATTTGCTCTACAATATCAACAATTTCACAACCTCCATAATATCTTTTTCCCGGATATCCTTCAGCATATTTATTGGTTAAAATAGAACCTTGGGCCAACATCACTTGATCGCTTACAAAATTTTCTGAAGCGATTAACTCTATACCATTTAATTGTCTTTCTTTTTCTTCCTCTATTAGGTCAAAAATTTGATTATCTAATTGCATTGTGGTTGTTTTAAATAAGCATCAAAAGTAACAAAAAACAACTCTTTTAAAAATAAGTTTTTATAAAATTTAATAACTTTTTCATCTTATTCTCAAATTGACTATAAAGTGTTGTTAAAGTTCATTTTTTCATGATTTTTTTATTTAAAATTGCTAAAAAATTATGTAGGTTTGAAAAAACAAAAAAAAAGACAATGATTATAACAGCAAATAATCCCAATAGAAAATCATGGTTAAAAGTTAATGAAGACTCAGATTTTCCAATACAAAACATCCCTTTTGGTGTTTTTATTACTAGAGATGATATTATTACAATTGGCAGTAGAATTGGAAATTTTGCTATAGATTTAGGAGCTTTTCATCAGTTAGGCTATTTCAAAGGTATTCCGTTAACAGATGATATTTTTTTACAAGATAATTTAAATGATTTTATTGCAGATGGTAGAAAAACATGGCGACTTGTGCGAAATAGAATTGCTGAAGTCTTTGATGTTACCAGTGGGGATTTGAGAGACAATGCAGATCATAAAGATAAAATTATCTTTAGAATGGATGAAGTAGAAATGTTATTACCTGTTGCTGTTGGTGATTATACAGATTTCTATGCGAGTAAAGAACACGCCACGAACGTAGGTTCTCTATTTAGAGATCCTGAAAATGCATTATTACCAAATTGGTTGCACATTCCGATTGGATATCACGGTAGAAGTTCTTCTATTATTCCTTCTGGAACACCTGTTAGAAGACCTTATGGCCAAACAAGACCAACTGAAGGAAGTAAAACACCAGGTTTTGGACCTACTACATTATTAGATTTTGAGTTAGAAATGGCTTTTATTACAACGGACGCAAATGCTTTAGGAGATAGAATTCCTATTGAAGAAGCTGAAGAATATATTTTTGGTTTGGTTCAATTTAACGACTGGTCCGCTAGAGACATTCAAGCTTGGGAATATGTGCCTTTAGGGCCATTTTTAGGGAAAAGCTTTGCATCCACTATTTCTCCGTGGATTGTAACTCTAGATGCTTTAGAGCCTTTTAGAGTAGATAATCCTAAACAAGTTCACGAACCTTTACCTTATTTAAAGCAAAAAGGAAAAGGAAGTTATGACATTCATTTACAGGTAGGAATTCAACCAGAAAACGGAGAAGAAACTGTCGTTGCCAATTCTAATTTTAAATACATGTATTGGACTATGGCGCAACAATTAGCGCATCATACAGTAAATGGTTGTCCTATAGAAGCTGGAGATATGATGGGTTCTGGAACTATTTCTGGACCAACAAAAGATAGTTATGGCTCTATGTTAGAGTTAACTTGGAGAGGACAAAATCCTATCAAATTAAAAGACGGAACAGAACGTAAATTTATAAATGATAATGACACCGTCATTATGCGTGCTCATTGCATAAACGATAAAGTACGCATTGGATTTGGTGAATGTGTTGGTAAAGTATTACCTGCTAAATA
>Ga0115549_1002134_pt1 | contig 11454 bp, 12 predicted proteins | sample COGITO_mtgs_1004_2_FD_87176 | JGI IMG/M metagenome (GOLD analysis project Ga0115549, IMG submission 87176) | Pelagic marine microbial communities from North Sea - COGITO_mtgs_100430 | ecosystem: Environmental > Aquatic > Marine > Epipelagic | place: Germany:Helgoland, sampling site Kabeltonne...
AGTCTCTCGACACAATTAGTTCCCACTCTGGGACGCCCTCGGCATGGTTTGCAAGGTTCAATGCCTTAACCCTTCGATAGTCTTGCGTGCGCTCTATCATGATATAATCACCCGATCCGTCACGCGCCGCCAATTTGTACCGTCACTAAATGCAGGAATAGCCCCGCCGGTTTCGTCTGTAACATAAATCATAGACGCGCCCCATATTGTAGCGTCTGGAACTGTTAAAACCGTATAGCTTGGCAATGTTAAAGCCGCGCCCAATAAAAGCCCGTTTATCTGCAATAACAATTCATCAAAGAAAAGTTGCATGCTTGGCGATGCGATGCCCCCTTGAACTATTGTTTCGCCGTGTTCTGGTACGCTTACAAGTTTTGTCATAACCTACCCCCTGAAATTCGCATAAAGCCCGTTAGCGTCAAACTCTACGTTCTGGGTCGTGTAAAATCTAAGGCCCATAAAACCATTATAAGAACCAAGCCCGCCAGGATAGTTCCATTCTAAATGATTATCATATTGGCCCAATGCGCCCAAATCTCGAAACAACCATTCGCCATATTCCACATTGTTTCGACTTAGGGCCATTCCAACCGTTGCAGCACCAGTATTGAAACCTTGGCTAATATTAAGGGAAACAGATTGAGCGGAAAACCATTCATTTTCAGGTTGCTGAAATGGAATGTCAATAACGCGGGGTATTGTTTCACCGTATTCCGTATTTGAATTTGAAAGCTTCCCAATTCTGTTGACCGATGCAGAATAATATTCGCCATCAAATTGATTTATAAATCCACCATCCCAAGGGGTTTCTATGCCATCTATAGATTTGTTTAGAATAAACCATGAGCCATTAAAGAAACCGAAGCTTTCAGTCGATATGGAAAACGTAATAATGTCATACCCGCGCCATTTAAATCGATTGGGAATGGCGTTGGATAATGCCTCTAAACTGTGTGTTTTTAAAATGGCGTCTATGGCTTCATTAGATATTTTATCAGCTTTGCCTTGGTTGATAGCATAAATGCCAAAGTTTTGATCTTTCGCGCGACCTATAAAAACATAAGTGTCGGAATAGGGTATAAGCCCGCCTATGAAGCCGTAATCAATTCTTGCACCTGTAAGCCTCTGGAAAGGCACCGGGCTTGCACCTGTATCCCTGAACAACTCGAAGCTATCTGTACCACCAATATAAAGCGTATTGCGCAAGTTAAATGTTGTTTCGTTTTGGTCTGGCAATTCCTCTGCATCGAAAAAGCTTAATACTTGAACAGTACCCGCCGCGCCAATGTCGGAAAAGAACGCGGGGTTTGCGCCGTCAGTTGGAATATAGACAAACCGCCCGTCTATATGTGTTACCGCGTCGCATGGCTCAAAGTTAGAATTGCCCGAAATTGTCACAAGCGTATCTGACTTATCAAGCGTATAAATCGCGCCACCCTTCACAACAATAACCGCCGTATTAAATCCGATTGCGGTTTGAATTATTTCGTTGCCAGCAATGGTGCCTATAGTGGAATTAGCCCCGGTTGTCGTGTTGGTGATTTTGATTAGGTTTTCACTAGAAACTTGATAAAGCGAACCATTCCAAACAAACTGACCACGCGCAACACCTGAAACCGTCGCAAGCGCATCAATGCCAGGTCTTGAAATGATAAATCCCTGCCCATTATTAAAGCAGTTTACTAGGCTTTCTCGGCTTTTGGGTAGGTTTTCAATTTGTGAAAATCCATTAGGAAAGGGTATTTGTGGCATTGATCGCCCCTAGTTTTTAACCCCTGCGCCTTGTTTCCAGAATGTTCTTGAATATGTGTTATTCTGGCTATTTCCGGCCCCTGTGGGTGTTGTGGATGAAAGAACTTTAGTTGGTACAGTTACGCAACCGTATAAAGATTTAATATTATTAAAGTCGCGCTTTGCATTGGATAGAAGTTGTTGCGATATGATTTGATTGCCGTTGCTGAATAAAGGTGACAATTCTAAAGCTAGATTAGTGACAATCCCATTGCGGCAATCGGCGGGTTCGTTTAAATCATCGCCCGCGGCTTCAAGTGGGCTAAATGCAATTACAATGCCGCGTGTTAACCACATTTCAAGCATTGAATTAAGCTTCTTTCGCCCGTCCTCAATGCTTTCAGGTGCCGCCGGTGAAACAACAGAAAACGCGCCAATTTCTTTTAGTGCGTCCGTGATAATTTCAGTTCCCGTGGTCATAAGCTTACTCCGAGATTATCTGCTTCGTTTTTGGGTTAACTTGTGGATCGCCCTTTAATTTGTTTTTTAGACGTTTCCAACCAAGAGATTTTGCGTATTCAATAGTTTTCTCTAAGTCGTTTGTTTCGATTTGCGTGCCGTTTGGTTTTTTCCAAAGTGCCATTTTAATTCTCCGATTTGAATGTGGAAAAGGGGCAAGCCGAAACCTGCCCCGATTATTATTGCCTTCAACCCTACGCTACGCCGTAACCTTGGCCCGCAAAGAATGGGTTAAGAACCGAATAAGCAGGGCGGAAGTCAAAACGCACCATTTGTTTATTCGCCAAGAAGTCGGCACCTTTTGAAATACGGAACTGTAAACCGTCTTCAGTTGTTGCCAAGGTATCAGTTGAATACAACTTCTTGATTGGAACTGAACCAATGCCAAACGCTTGTTTATGCCAGAATAGATTAGGCTGATAAAGCGTAGACGCTGCACCAAGGATGGTGATTACATCGGCGGCGGCGGCGGCTGTATCGGTTGTATTGTGCGCCCCGTCTGTTTCCCAAATGGCTGGCCCTGAAACGATCAGAGTAACCGCACCGCCTGCCGTTGTGGACGCATCGGTAGTAACTACACCAGTCCAAGGAATATTTGCCCCTGTATCGTCTAGGATAGGCTGACGTGTTGATTGGTTGACACGATTGCGGCCTGTGATCTGAACCACCGAACCCGCTGGGATTGTGTTAACTTCCGCTTCAAAGCCAGTACAAGCGATAGATTGCGTCATAGTGTCTTTTGCAGTTAGGTAAGTAACATCAATAGAACCAATAACCCCGGCACGATCAGTAAGAGCCGTTGACGTATAGCTTGCCAAAGTCGTGGCAGTCATTACGCGCATACCCGCAAAATCGTCAGAAATTGTTGCTTTTTCATGGGCCGTTTTAACCAATGGATCAACCGCGCCAAGTGACCGCTGAACACCCGCAAGTGATTTTTGTGTGTACGGGTTAACCGCATAATACCAATCATCATCCGCAGGGACGCCATTCGAAGACATAACCGCGCCCGCCGTTGCGACTTCATCCCAGGTTGCCACGCCTTCGCCGATTGTACCAGCAAGTAAGCCTGAATTTTTCATCATAAACGCGGCAAAATCGACTTCAAGGTCTGTGACAATACGGGTTGCCATAGGTGCAAGCAGTTGGTCAAGTTGATCCATTTTCAAAGCTTCATCGGCTTCGTTAAAGTCAACATGCACTGTAAAGTAATCTTGCACAGTACCAGTCGCCTTGCCTGAAATGATGCTATCGGGTGCAACCGATGTCATATCACCCCCCGCTGAACGGTTCGACTTGTAGTCAGTTGGACGTTTAAAATCTACGTTTTCGCCGCTGCCTTCGTCGAATTTTCCTGATAAAAGCTGCGTATTCACGTTTTTAGACATGACCCGCGTACTTTCAAATTTATCAAGAAATACACCGGCTAATTTCCGTGTGAAGTTGCTGTCAAAGTTATTAGACATTTTTCGATCCTACTCGAATGTTGCACCTTTTGGGCCGCGTTTGCCTTGTGGCCTGCCTGATCCCCCGCCGGATAGTTCCCCATCTGGGCTAGGTGCATGATTTATTTTAGCTTTCGGACGCGTTTTCAGTCGGTCTTCTAGCACTCCAATTCTTGCGACGGCCCTCATGGTCTTATTGTCTTGGATAAAAGCGTTGATGCGATTTAACTCCGCTGGGTTTTTGCCCAAATAATACAGGATTTCTGGAGATTTATCGAACTCTTTGATCAACTCGTTTGTGACTTTTTGCCCCAAAACTGCAATCGCTTTATCTTCGATTTCGTCATAGTCCTTAACCCTCAACGTAGCGGCTTTTTGATAGTGGGCCACTTGACGCGCGTTTAATGCGCTATCTGTTTCGGTCTGTACTCGCGTCGTTTGTTGCGCTTTCATCATGTCAGACATGACGCCCTTTGCAATGTGGGCTTGAAATGCTTTGATATATTCCGCATCTGCAACCCCATTGTCAAAATCGTCTGGGTCTGGTGGCCCATCAACAGGCGCGGCTTGTTGGTCTAATGCGAGTTGTAACAGTCTGTTACGTTCGCGCTCTACTTCCAAATCGGCGGTTGATTGTTCTTGCCCCGTTTCTGCTTTGGCAACTTTCGCGTTTAGCTTATTGATCCTTTTTCTAATTCCGTGATTTTCGTCGTCCTTTGGGTGCGACCCTTCGTCACCGTCTAAAACAATTTCCTGATCGTCGTCGTCGTCTGCGTTTTCGTCTTCGTCGCTGTCGTTCTGATCTTCAATTTGATCTTCTTCCAGCAATTCCGCGCTTTCAGTTTCGATTTGATCTTCGTTATCTTCGATTAGTGTCGTTTCAGCTTGTGCCATTTTTTACCTCTTAAATGGTTAGAGTTTGACGCCGATTTGGAATATCTTCTTTGTCTTTGTCACCGCGTTTCTAAAGGGCTTCCACGTTGCCCATTATTTAAGCATTTTACTGCCTATTTTTTAGTCATAACCTAAAATCACACTTTGTGCAAATCCTTACTGCCTCGGTGTGTTCTGATCTATCGGCAATCTTGCCAGCACTTCGCGTGCTTGCTTTCTCGCCTCAAGTAATAGTTTGTGGCCATCTTGGTCTATTTTCTGTTGGTCTTGGTTAATACCTGCCATTGTTTCGGCGGTTTGTGCCTCTTTCAATCCTTTAGACGCTATTTTCTCCGCGCTGGCCGCGTCAAGATTGCGGGCTTCGGATATTTGTTGCTGTGTTGCTGCCTCGACAAGTGCTTGTTGTGGGTCGGGTTGTTGTGCCGACTGTTGTTGTTGCTGCAAGGCTTGTTTTTCTTCGTCGGTTTGCGGTTTAACAAGGCCAAGTGATAGCATTTTCTTACGGTTAAACTCTTTCAATGGTCCTAAACCAGTGCCGACAATATTATCCATAAGAACAGCAAGCGCAATCGGGGTGTATTCTTCGCCGCCCGGTATGTTAGGCAGGATTTCAAGTAAGCCCTTCATATCTTGTACCGTTTCTTCTCTAACACTTTCATATTGCGGCCCAATATCTGCATATGATTTAAACTTCTTGTTTCTTAAATCGTTGCTTTCTACAAATAAGCCTGTTTTTTCATCCATAACAGGGGCAAGCAAGGTTTTGCTGCCGTCTGTGCCGTCACGTTGCAATGTTCTGATAAGGCGCGGGGTAGTATATACTTCTTGCGCCATTGCTTGATAGATTTCGCCTGACCATTCAATCGCGTTGGCAATGTTGTCATTGATAACTTGCGTATTCATATTTTCACGCTTCATCATTGCATTTAACGCTTTGCCTGACGTTTCCTTGTTGATTGCATCACCTGGGAAAAAGCCTGTTGTATCTTTGATGTAGGTTGGAACGATTGTAAGCAAGGCTGTTGTGCTTTGATCCAATGCAGCGGGCTTATTGTAACCTACCGGCCCAGATGAAATAGCATTTCCATTTTCGTCTGTGACAGGATCAACAACCAAATAGGGCAGGTTGTTTTTATTAGACCACATCTCTGCAATATCGGGGTTTGCAACTTGTTCACGCAAGAATATTGGCACCTCTTGCCCCGCACTAGCAGAGTTTTCCGCTAACTGTGAAACTTGAACATTAAACAAGCGTTGCGCATCCTTCAACTTGCGAACAATACCCCGATAACGTTCCGTCCCATCAACAAACGCCCTGAAACCATACATCGACACAACGGGAATATATTTACCTGCAATGCGGCGCGTGCTTTCAAGAATATCTGTGCCACTGAATACGGTCTTTTCACAAGTTTGATTTATAACCATACGTTCACGCACAAAAACCCGCGTTTCGTCTTTGGCTAGTTCGGCTTTGATCTTGTCGTGGTCTTCTTTGATATAAACTTCAATTTCGCCTGATTTCAGATTGTTATAAACAAAAACGCGGGTTTTCTTCTTTTTGATTTCATAGCGAGTTGCGACATAGATAATCTCAATATCGTTAATGCCGCCTATCGTACCACCTGTAAAAGAATTGTTATCTGGGCAATACGCGCTTACAGGGTCGCGGCCTTCATATTCTGCCTCAAAACCTTTCTTGGTGTATTGCTTTAAAACTGTGCAATGCCGCGCGTCGCGCTTATCAATCCGCAAAGCCGACTGATCCCAAAAAACCGTATTATATGAATTATAGATCGGCCTCCATTCAATGTGCTGGCTTTCGTTTTCGGGGTCGCCTTCATCGTCAAACGCTGTTGCAAGCTTAAAGCAACCGAAACCAACCGTCGCACATTCTGCCACCGCGTTGTCCGTTGAAATGCCGCCCGAACTATCCCGAAAATCAGAACGATAAATACCGTTTAACAATTCGCTATCGTCTTTTGTGGTTCCTGCGTCATTGGGTTTAAAATCAACGCCTGCGCGGTTCTGGTTCCATTCACCTATAAACCTTTGTAGGGGGTTTGAAACTTGGTCAAGTTCAAGCCTGACACGATCAGGAACATCGAAAACATCTTCGAAAAACCCTTCCCATGTGCCGCCGTCAACATTTACGAAACGCATATCTTCGTTTGCTTTTTCGCGTTGATCGTCCATTGCGTCGGCGTCGTCGCTAATCTGCAATTTAAACCCGTCAAGCTTTTCTCGGTCTGCCTCTGAAAGATTTACACTGATTTTTGCGCTTGCTTTTGCCATTTCATACCTCGATTGGTTTTATATCTTTTACAAAAAAAATAGGGTTCGAGCAAGTGTCAAGAAAAAAGCCGATCAACCTATTAGATTTGACCGGCTAAGTTTGGTAGAGAGAGAGGGAACACAGTAGCAACAATATATGACAACATTTCTAGGTTTGTCTAGGTTTTTTGTGTTGCCTACCCTATGCGACGTAATTGGGGGACAACAATCGGTTGAAACTTTTCTTTCTTCTTGCGCGTCATTGCAGGGAATAACTCAACAACCGCAAATACAAACGCATCCAGTCGGTTAGGTGATCGCCCGCCCATATATCCTGACGTCGTGCTGTTTAATAATTCATCTTCTAAATCTGGAAAATCGCCAACAAGCTTTATCTTTCCCGTTTCATGCAATGCGCTTACCGGTTCTGCTCGGATCATTTTAGAACGTGATGCGTGGACACCCTTATAACTTATCACGGGGTTTGCTTGCTTGATTACAAACTCAACCATTGCACCGCCATAGTTTACCTCACCTACAACCCTATCAGCCTCATGTCGTTCGTATGCGTCTGAAACCACCTTACCCCATTTTGCGGGGGCAACATTTAAAGTTAAATCTTCAAGCACATAAGCGTTACCATCAACGCCAAGCCCCACAACAATTATTCCTATGTCATCGCTTCGAGTGTCTTCATCGCCCTTTGTGCCGCTTGGATCAACCGCTATGACAATGCGAATAAGGTTTTCGGGTGCCTCGTTCACTTTTGATTTCTCGATAATTTCCTGCGTCCAAAGCGCGTTTTCATTATCCGATCCAAACTGCCCTAAATAAAACCTGTCCCGTTGCCTTTTGGGCATATTGTCCAGTATTTTTAAATAAGATGGCGATAAGTTGGCCGCATTGTCGGCTGGGTTCATTTGGATGTATTCGTAGTCTTCAGGGTTTTTAATGGGCCTGTTTGTGTCTGGGTCTTTTTTATCAATAAACAGTTTATGCGACCAATGGCCTTTACTTGGCGGGTTTTCGTCACAGATAAACTTTAGGCGCATTTCGTATTGCTTGCCGTTGCGTTCATAATAAACTTTTTGCGCAAGTCTGGTTTGCACAATTAAGAACGCGGGGTATCCGATCTGACTGCACTCGTTTAAAAAAATAGTTGCGTATTCATTACCTAGAATTTTTTCGGTTCTGGCTTTATCATCCAACCCGCCAAACCATACTTCAGAACCATTCGGAAACTTCACAAATAAATCTTGTTTGTTTAAAGTGAAAGGCACGCCCGGAAAACAAAGCTTCATCATTTTAGGAAAAGTATCATAAACAACTGACGATTTTATATGAGCCAAACGAAAGCGCAAAACCGCGTGCCTAGAACCTGGTGCCATTAAAGCGCGGGTAACAACATTTCTAAGCGCGGTAAATGTCTTTGTAGAACGTGAACCACCAAATAAAAGAATGAACATTGCATCGCCGGCAAAGTGTTCTATTGCATCATGCTGCCTAGTTGTGAGTGCAAAGCCCGGTGCCGCCATTTATCCACAATCCGCGTCGCGGCCTTCAATTTTTATATTGACGGTTAAGCCCTTGTCTGCCGCATCTTCAAACATACCCAAATGTTTAGCAAGCTTTTCAAGTGCGCTTACTTTGTCCCAATGCTTTGCCTTGTATGTTGTGACAAGTTCAAAAGAACCATCCGGCAATTCTTCGCCATTTCGCACCGACATTTCAAGGGCCGAAAGTGCCGCCGTATCGTCTTTATTGAGTTCTTTCATCGGCTTCATCTTGCCATCTTCATCAAGCAAGTTGGTAACATCTGAAAAGGCAAGCCGCGCCATTTCTTCTAATACCCGTTCCGCTGAAATATCTAATTTCTTGTTCATCTTGGCCTGCTTTTCCTTCAAATATTTCTGAACTAAAGGAAGTTTTAGTATTCTTGTAGCGACTGAACTAATCCCGCCCTCGCTGTAACCTGCCGCTTTTGCTGCCCGAAGCCCGCAATAATCCACTAGATATTCATTGCAAAATCTTTCCTGCAATCCAGTCAATCCGCTTTCCCTAACGCCTCTTACCATTTTATGCCCATGCCTTATTTAATTGGAAACGAACAGGGACTTGCTCTTCTTCGTCGGTTGTTGAATTAACTAAAATAGCGACCAAACGGTAAAGCGTCGGTTGTGCCAAGCTTTCAGTTTCCGTTGATGTAAGATAACCTGACCATTGTTTATTAGGATCAATCGGAATAATGCGCGTGATTAAAGAGGCGTCACTTTTAAATTCTTTAACATAAATTGTGCAAACCCAACCTTCTACACTTTCGCCGTCACGATCAAAGACAAAGGGCAATGACCCCCCTTTTCTGACAAATCTTATTGGGCCTGACATTTTGCAAAATCCTTATATGTTGTTGGAATATGTAACATAGGTTTTATATTTGGTCTAGCATCTACCACCAGCACCCCGAACACCACCCCTACCACCTGACCCCATAGCCGCCCGCGTTGTAGACCTGCCACCAGCCTTTGAAACGTTTGCCGCCGCATCTATAGGGTTGCGCCTACCGCCCGCCGTGGTGCCAGTATATCCGCCTGACAATTCGCCGTTGTAGAATATATTATCATTATCAAACAACAACCCGATTATTGCCTGATCTATTATAATTGCACCAGAACCAAAGGCGTTCACGTTGGCCAATGTCGCGCCCGTAATAAAGTATTCGTCTGAAATTTCGCTAGTTTCAAAGGTGTTTATGTTGGTGAATAATGAACCCGTAATATTTACCGCGCCCGTTGTTATTACCCCGACGCCAAACGTATTAAGGTTTTCGAATAGCGTTCCGTTAATAATATTTTCAATCTCGACAACACCCACACCAAAGGCGTTAACATTGGTTAGCGTTGCGCCTGTGACGTTGTATTGTGCCGTGATAACACCAGCACCAAACGCATTAACGTTGGTTAATAATGAACCATTAACAGTAACCGCGCCCGTGGTGATTGTGCCAGAACCGAACGCGTTCACATTTTCAAGCGTTGCCCCCGTAATAGTAACCGGCCCCGCTGCTAACGTGCCAGAAAAGAACGCGTTTACATTTGCAAGTGTTGCGCCTGTTATATCAACCGCGCCAGGTGTTAAACTCCCAGAGCCAAAGGCATTTGCATTTGTAAATAAGCCGCCAGTAATGGCATTGCTTGCCGTTACTGTCCCGGCTTCAAAACTGTTCGCATTGGTAAACAGCGTTCCTGTTATTGCCTTTGATCCAAGCGTTAATGTCCCAGAACCAAAAGAATTTGCGTTGGTAAACAACCCGCCAGTAATCGTAACCGCGCCGACTGTTACCGCCCCAGAACCAAAGGAATTTGCATTTACAAGCGTTTCGCCTGTAATGGTGTAACTAGCAGATATTGAGCCGGCACCAAACGTGTTGCTGTTATTAAGTGTAGCACCTGTAATGGCCACCGCGCCAGCCGTAATAGTACCAGTACCAAACGTGTTAACGTTGGTAAATGTTGCGCCAGTAATTGCACCGGTGCCGGTTTGATATTCCTGCCAGTATAAGAGAATTGACATGAGTTACCTAGCACCCCAGAGCAAAGCCCCTATTATCCTGTCCACAGAGTTTGTAATGCTACTTTGACACCTTGCGCTTATTCTAGTTCCAGATGTCGCCACTGCCGTTCTAACTTCAAGCGGTGTGTTATAACTGATTTTTTCTTGTGCAGTTGTTTCTAGTGATAAGTCACCCCCATAAATAACCTCCGAAGCGGCGGCACCCGTGGCGAAGTCCGAAAAGAAATAAGCTGTTGCTTGCGAAAGATTGAAATTACCATTCATTGTTAACCCAAAATAGTCATAGGTACTTGCTAGGCTGTCGCCGTTCAAAACATTGTTAGTGTGGCTTGTGTAGCTAACCTCGGTATAAGAACCCTTAGTATAAGCCGTTGCACCTGCGTCTACTGCCACCCAATGCCCATATGTTGTTGTGTTGCTAAGGTCATAAGGGCCTGTGTCATATACTGTGAAGGCTGGTTCTGCGTCAAAGTTAGCTGATAGAACGCCTATGATCTGCCCGTGGTGTACCGCCGCTGTTTCTGTGGTACATGAAACAGATAGCCGTGTCCCAGAGGGAATAGGTATTGGAACGTATTGCATATGGGCGTTAGCTTTAACCCCCATTATGGCAGGAACGCTGGCGACCCTAACCTCCGAAGCGGCGGCACCCTTTGCTACAAAAAAAACACCAGCGACCCCAGATAAGCCAATGCCCTGCGTTACTAATATATAAAACCCCGCCCAATCCGCCGCTGTGCTATTTTCAACCTCGACCCACGTCATATTGGTTTCAGTGAAGGGGGCAGCTACCCGAAGTTGACTGGTAAAGCTAAACCCCTTACTTGTTCCCGCGTTGACTGGTTGTGCGTCAAAATCTGCCATACTACCAATCCATTATTTTAGCGGCGCGTTCAGGTGTTAGGATGCCTTCCGCCTGTAAGAAATCCATTCCCATAGTTATAGTTGGGTCTGTTGCGTCAACCGATGTCATTAGTTTGACCTTATCGTACCAAGCCTTCGCCATTCCGTTAGTGCGGGC
>Ga0115549_1002141_pt1 | contig 11439 bp, 11 predicted proteins | sample COGITO_mtgs_1004_2_FD_87176 | JGI IMG/M metagenome (GOLD analysis project Ga0115549, IMG submission 87176) | Pelagic marine microbial communities from North Sea - COGITO_mtgs_100430 | ecosystem: Environmental > Aquatic > Marine > Epipelagic | place: Germany:Helgoland, sampling site Kabeltonne...
CGATCTCTATTTATAATATTTATATAGTTTGCCGAGTTCCTTAACAAGAATTATTTTTTTGCTTAACTTACTAATGTTAGAAAGTACAATATGATATATTATAATTTTTCTTGTCTAATTGCTTATTATAATACTTTTCTTTGTTTTAGAGATTGTTTAATACTTAAAAACTTTAAGTTTTTTAACTATTCATGCTTGCATTATCACCACTGTTTTGGTTATCACTATTGTTAACAGTCCGTCCTATTAATTTATCAGAGTTTTAGATTATTGTTTAGCCATCTTAATTGTGAAGATATTAATTTTTGAGGTTCACTGTTACGTGTTAATTATAAAATGGCTGTTTCCAAGCCAATTTGCCTCCTGTCTTTATATTATCTTATTGTACACTTAAAAAATATATGACTTTAACTTCTGAAGAGGTTTGTTTTCCTTTTGATCATAAACCTTATCGCTAATGATCTGCCTGTTAATAAAAATATTTAAATTAGTTTTTTAAATAGTTAATTTAAATTTTTAATAACTTCTTCTTATAAAGATTTAATAGAAAACCAGCTATTTCTAAGTTCGATTAGCATTTCGCCTCTATTCTTAAATCGTCTGAAGCTTTTGCAACAGCCATCAGTTTGTTCTATTATAAACTGTTCAAGAATAGATCACTTAGTTTCGGGATAATTTAGCTAAATTAGTTATTTTCATTAAACTTTTTATTTGCTAAATATTTTCTTGCAAGCCCATTATACAAAAGGTACGTAATTTGATAACAATTTAATTACAAATATTATATTTCCAAATTTTTTCTTTTCCTTCACAGTACTTTTTTTAAAAATTCAAATAATTAAGTACTTAGATATATGTATTATCTATTTTCTTTTTTTACTTTTATGTATTGTTAAGTTCGCTCGCCGCTACTAGTAACTCTTTATTAGTTTAAGGAGGGATGTTTCCTAAATTTATAAAAAAGCTTTTTAGAGGGAAAATTAAATTTTAATTTTTTTATTTAATATTTCGTTTTTACGTCCTAAACTATTTGATTTTAAAATTTTATATGTAATAATTTATTATTAAAATAATATTATAATTAATTCCTTTTAGGAACATAAACAAAAGGTAGTTCATTATAAGTATGATGGCTCGGAGGAGAATTTTGGATTCATTCTAAGGAAGGTGAATATCCGCTATTGTTAGTCCATCCAACAAATTTTATTTCTTGGTTGTAAGCATCATATATAATATAAACAAACCACAATACTGCTACTATAGATATAGCTGATCCTAATGAACTTACAATGTTTCAACCTGTAAAACTATCTGGAAAATCTGAATATCTTCTAGGCATTCCAGCTAACCCTAAAAAGTGTTGAGGAAAAAATGTTGTATTAACTCCAATAAACATTAATCAAAAATGTATTTTTCCGTATAATTCATTATAACAATAACCTGTAATTTTACCAAATCAATAGTAAAATCCAGCAAATATTGCAAATACTGCCCCTAAAGATAATACATAATGGAAATGAGCTACTACATAATAAGTATCATGTAATGCTATATCTAGAGAACAGTTAGCAACTATTACTCCGGTTATTCCACCTAATGTAAAGAGAAAAACAAAACCTATAGCTCAAATCATGGGGGTTTCAAATCTAACAGTACCTCCATAAAGAGTAGCTAATCAACTAAATATTTTAATTCCGGTAGGAACTGCTATAATCATGGTTGCAGCTGTAAAATAAGCTCTAGTATCTACATCCATTCCTACAGTAAACATATGGTGAGCCCATACTATAAAACCAAGAATTCCTATAGCGATCATTGCATATACCATTCCTAAATATCCAAATATTTGTTTTTTAGAAGAAAAAGTAGGAATAATTTGTGATACAATACCAAATCCTGGGAGAATTAATATGTATACCTCAGGGTGACCAAAAAATCAAAATAGATGTTGAAATAAAATTGGATCTCCTCCTCCAGCAGGATCAAAAAAAGAGGTATTAAAATTTCTATCTGTTAATAACATTGTGATTGCTCCAGCTAAAACTGGTAATGATAATAGTAAAAGTATAGCTGTTACTAACACAGATCATACGAATAAAGGAATTCTGTCCATTGACATTCCTGGGGCTCTCATATTTAAAATGGTTGTAATAAAATTTATAGCTCCCATTATAGAAGAAGCTCCAGCAAGGTGAAGACTAAAAATAGCCATATCTACTGATCCCCCTGAATGAAATTGTATTGAAGATAAAGGGGGATAAATAGTCCACCCTGTTCCTGCTCCTTGTTCAATAAGAGAAGACCCTAATAATAAAAGAAGAGCAGGAGGTAAAAGTCAAAAACTAATGTTATTTAATCTTGGGAAAGCCATATCAGGGCTACCAATATATAATGGTACAAATCAATTTCCAAATCCTCCGATTAATACAGGCATCACAAAGAAAAATATCATAACAAGTGCGTGAGCTGTTACTATAACATTATATATTTGATCATCTCCTAGCATTGATCCTGGTCCAGATAGTTCTAATCTTATTATCATACTAAAAGCTGTTCCAATCATAGCTGAAAAAGCACCAAATATTAAATATAGTGTACCAATGTCTTTATGGTTAGTTGAGAATAATCATCTTGATAAATATGTGTTCATTTCTATCTATTATATCTGATATTGTGTTTTTAAAAAAGCTTTATTAATTTTATCAAATCAGATATAATAGAAATGAAAAATTATATAGATATAATAAGTTATAATTTAATTTACAAAGATGTAGCTGAGGATTGACAAGTATCTTTTCAAGATGGTGCTAGTCCTGTAATGGAAGAAATATCTTTTCTTCATGATCAAATAATGTTTATTGGACCCGTTATCTCTATTCTTATTTTATGGTTAATGGGCAGATCTGTAGTTAATAAATATAAATATAAATTATTAGTTGAAGGTACTGTAATAGAAATAGTTTGAACTTTAATACCGGCTGTGATTTTAGTTTTTATAGCATTTCCTTCTTTAAGATTACTTTATTTAATGGATGAAATAATGGAGCCTGCTATAACCATAAAAGCTGTTGGGCACCAATGATATTGAAGTTATGAGTATTCTGATTATGATGTAAAAAATTTAGAGTTTGATTCTTATATGATTCCTACTTCAGATTTAGAACAAGGTGACAATAGGTTAATGGAAGTAGATAATTGCTTAATGTTACCTATTCAAACACATATAAGAGTTTTAGTAACTGGAGCTGATGTAATTCATTCATTTGCAGTTCCTGCTTTAGGAATAAAAACAGACGCTATTCCTGGTAGGTTAAATCAAACTAATATGTTTATAAAAAGACCAGGTTTATTTTATGGACAATGTTCGGAAATTTGTGGTAGTAACCATAGTTTTATGCCTATAGTAGTAAGAGGTGTCTCTTTAGATAAATTTGTGAATTGGGTAGAAACTAAAATTTCAGAAGAAGATTAGTTCAGGGGAGTTAAGTTAATGAAAACTAATTGCCTTCAAAGCTATTAATATTGGTTCAAATCCAATACTCCCTGTTTAATGCCTCAACTTGATTTCGTTATTTATTTTAATCAATATATTTGACTAATAGTTATTTTATCTTTATGTATTATAATGATGTTAAAAACAATATTACCTAATATTAAAGCTAATTTAACTTCTAGAGTTTCTGTTGTGATTGTTGAAGAAAAAATAAAAAACCATAAAGAATTTATAGTTTTTAAAAAATTATTATCAGTTTAATGTGTGCCTCATATTTTGATCAATTTAATATCATCAACATACTTTTCGGTCTATTTACTAACTCTTCCTTAATGTTAATAGTAGCCATATTTTTGACTTTTCTGTTTTTTAAAAATGAATGACTAATTCCCTCAAGATGACAAGTTATTACTGAATTAATTTATAGTCATTGAACTAATTTAATTAAGGATAGTCTGGGTATTAAAGGAATAAAATATTTCCCTTTTATTTTAGGTTTATTTTCAATTTTAGTTTGGTTAAACATACTTGGTTTATTTCCTTATGTTTTTACAGTTGGAACTCATATTATAATAACTTTTGGTCTTTCATTTTCTATAGTATTAAGTGTTACTATTTTAGGATTAAAAAATTTTAAAAGTAATTTTTTTAGCTTACTTATGCCCCAAGGAGCTCCCATGATTTTAGCCCCTTTGCTAGTTTTAATAGAAACAGCTAGTTATCTTTCAAGGGCTCTTTCTTTAGGATTACGGTTAGCTGCTAACTTATCTGCTGGGCATTTATTATTTTCAATATTAGCAAGTTTTGGGTTTCAAATGATTGTAAATAACTATTTGATGTTAAGTTTGTTTCCTATTTTCATAATGGTTTTTATAACTATTTTAGAAATTGCTGTAGCTATGATTCAAGCTTATGTATTTTGTTTATTAACTTCTATATATTTAGAAGATACAGTTAAAATGCACTAATGTCTCACGTTTATCATCCATATCATCTAGTAGACCCTAGCCCTTGGCCTTATGTAGCTGCTTGTGGTGCTTTTTTTCTAACTTTTGGAAGTGTAATATACTTTCATTATAGTTTTATTTGAATAATGTTAATAGGATTATCTATGTTTACGGTTACTTTTATAGTTTGATGCAGAGACATAATTAGAGAAGCAACCTTTCAAGGTCACCATACTGAGTTTGTAAAAAGAGGTTTAAAGATAGGAATGATATTATTTATAGTATCCGAAATTTGTTTTTTCGTATCTTTCTTTTGAGCTTTTTTTCATAGTAGTTTAGCTCCTGCCATAGAATTGGGGGCTTTGTGGCCTCCTGTAGGAATACAAATACTTAACCCTTTTTCTGTGCCCCTTTTAAATACTGCAATTTTATTAAGTTCAGGAGCCACAGTCACTTGAGCTCATCATGCTATAGTAAATGGTAACAGAAAACAAGCTATCCAAGGCTTATTGGTCACTGTTATTTTAGGGGTTATATTTACCGCCCTCCAGGGAATAGAATATTATGAAGCCCCTTTTGCTATTTCAGATTCTGTATACGGATCAACATTTTTTATGGCCACAGGATTTCATGGATTTCATGTATTAGTAGGCACTACTTTCTTACTTGTTTGTTTATCTAGATTAATATTCCACCAATTTACTAGACACCACCATTTTGGTTTTGAAGCAGCAAGTTGGTATTGACATTTTGTAGATGTTGTTTGGTTATTTTTATATGTTTGTATATACTGGTGAGGTTCTTAACCTTAAGTAAGATAAACTATGGGAAAGTTATCAGACTCATAATCTGAGTAAGAAGGTTCGACTCCTTCTCTTACTAAACATATGAATTATTTTTATTTTGAATTCTTAATAGGAGTTTTATTATTACTTTCCCTTTTAATATTTTTAAATTCAAATTTTGTTAATATAATAAGTTTAATTTTTTTATTATTTATAGTAACTAATTTCAATATTCTAGATTTTTATAGTACTTGAGAAATTACAATGAAAATTATTTGTATAATTTTTGGGTTATTTATATATAATACTTTAAATAAACAAGATATTAATTCTATAGGAGTTTTAATACTATCAGTTATATTGGCTGCAATTTTAATTATTTCATGTAGTAATTTATTGGCTCTTTATATCTGTTTGGAGTTACAAAGTTTATCTCTATTTATTTTAATAGCTAGGAAACGAAATGAGTTAGAAAAAGTAGAAGCCGCATTAAAATACTTTGTTTTAAGTTCATTATCTTCAGGGTTGTTTTTACTTGGGTCAGCTTTATGTTTTATTATTAATGGTTCATGTGATATTTATATTTTATCTACAAATATATTATCAATAGAAAAATCATTAATTATTGTGGCTTTGTTATTTAAATTAGCATCTGCCCCCTTTCATATTTGAACACCAGATATTTATCAAGGGTGTGATAATAAATCTCTACTAATTTTAGGAATTTTACCTAAAATTAGTATTTTTACAGTATTAATAACAATTTTGCCTAATAGCAAACTTGTATTAATATCAACTATTCTTTCCTTGTTGGTTGGCTCAATAGGAGCTTTAAATCAAACCAAGATTAAAAAATTACTAGCTTATAGTGGAATAATAAATATGGGATTTATTTTCTTAGGGCTAGCTACTAATTCATATAGTGGTTTAGAAGCTAGCTTATTGTATTTAATAATTTATTCAATATCTTTTCTTTTATTTTTATTACTGATAGATATTGTAGATTCAAAACAAAATAATATTATTGGATTGTCTAATATCGGTAATATTAATTTAGTAATTTTAATTACATTAGTCTTATTAATTTTATCTATAGCAGGAATTCCACCTTTTGCAGGTTTTTTTGTAAAATGGATAATTTTAGAGGCAGCAATTTCTTATAATTTTTTATTAACTAGTATTATATCTGTATTATGTGCGGTTGTTGCTGGAGTTTATTATTTAAGGTTAGTAAAGATTAGTTATTTTCAAGAAGATAAGTCTTTTCTTACCTGAAAAAAAGTTCTAATTAAAGAAAATAAATTATATTATAATAATTCAATAATATCAAGTTTATTGTTTTTTTTAGTTTGCTTTATTCTACTGTGCCCTCATATACTAAAAGAATTAGCACATTTAAGTGTTTTATCTATATTTTAAGATGTATTTATTAATTATATTTTTTCCTTTAATTAGCGCTGCTATAATATTATTATTTGGAAGGTTTTTAGGAACTAAAGGAGCAAACTTATTCTCTTGTTTTTGTTTAGGTTTAAATGTAATAATATCATGTTTTATTTATTATGACATTATAGTATCTAATTCAATTATTATAATAAATTTATGGAGCTGGGTCTCATTTAATATATTTGAAACTAATATTACATTTTTCATTGATTCTTTATCTGGGGGAATGGTTTTTGTAGTTAATTTAGTCTCTTTTTTAGTTCATGTTTATTCTACTTCATATATGAAAGGTGATCCCCATACCCCTAGATTCATGGGCTACCTTTCTTTGTTTACTTTTTTTATGTTAGTTTTAATAACAAGCCAAAATTATTTACAACTATTTATTGGTTGAGAAGGTGTAGGTTTGTCTTCTTATTTATTAATAAATTATTGGTTTGGAAGAATTCAAGCTAATAAAGCAGCCATTAAAGCAATGCTAGTAAATAGGGTTGGAGATGCTGCTTTAATAGCAGCAATAATTTTAATTTGAATAAACTATGGAAATGTAAATTTTTTTACTACATTTTCTTCACATAATAATACTATAGAAACTATAATTCCTATTCTTTTATTGGTGGGGGCTATAGGTAAATCAGCTCAAATTGGGTTACACACTTGACTCCCAGATGCAATGGAAGGGCCTACCCCTGTCTCAGCCTTAATTCATGCTGCTACTATGGTAACAGCTGGAGTTTATTTAATAATAAGATCTTCTTCACTATTTGAAGCCTCCTCAACCTCTTTAATCATAACTGTTTTAATAGGAGGTTTAACTGCTTTATTTGCAGCTACAGTAGGTTTAGCTCAAAATGATATAAAAAAAATAATTGCTTATTCTACCTGTAGTCAATTAGGGTTTATGGTTTTAGCTTGCGGAATTTCTTACTACTCATTAAGTTTGTTTCATTTAATTAACCATGCTTTTTTTAAGGCTTTATTATTTTTAAGTGCAGGTTCTGTAATTCATGCTCTTTCAGATGAACAAGATATTAGAAAAATGGGAGGTACAAGTATAATGCTACCTCTATCTTATATATTTATATTAATTGGATCTTTATCTTTAGCAGGAACACCCTTTTTAGCAGGATATTATTCAAAAGATTTACTATTAGAATTGTCCACTAAACAATATTATATAATTATAGGAGCATGATTAGGATTAGCAGCAACATTATTAACAGCATTTTATTCTTTTAAACTAATTTCAAGAACTTTTATAATGTTCCAAAATTCTCCTCGAGTTTACTGAAAATCAATACATGAAGGAGAATTTAATTTATTATGGCCTCTTTTTATATTATCTTTAGGAAGCTTATTTTCAGGTTTTTATATGAAGGATTTAATTTTAGGTCCAATAATTCACCCTAATATTTCAATAATTGTTAAATTTACCCCTTTAATTTTATCAGTAATAGGAGCATCTATAGCCTTAATTTTGTTTATTTTATCAAAAAATTATTGATTACTATTTATTAATAAAAGAATAAAGAAACTATATGGATTTTTATCTTCAGCTTGAGGATTTGATAAAATTATATCAACTTTTATAATAAAACCAATATGATCATTTGGTTACAATATTTCTTTTAAACTTTTTGATTCTGGGTTTATAGAGATGTTTGGTCCATTTGGGGTTAGTAAAAAAATTATTATAGGTACACAAAAAATTTCTTCTATTCAATCAGGGTTTTTATTTAATTATGCTTTATTTATATTAATGGGAGCTTCAATTTATGTTATGTTAAATTAAACCCTTTGATTTTGGGGGTTAGAAAATGCTTGGGATTTTTTAATACATGCTAGTAAAAAACATACAGGTGAGTAAATTTGTAATTATTTACAAAAAGTTACCAGGATAAATTAATATAATATTTTAATTTTCCTACGACAACAAGGTTAACCCACATTTTTACTGAAACAAAGAACTACAAATAGCAGCAGTATAGAATATTGTACAATTAACTACAGTTAGATACAGAAAACACCACAAAAATTGTCCTATCAGGTGCCAGCAGACGCGGTTATACCTGAGATTTGAGTTTTTCTAATAAAAATGGCACAAAGAATGTCAAGAAAAATTTATAAAAAAGAAGTAGAAGCTTTACGAAAAGATAAAATATTTCGATGTATAACTGAATACCTCTATTAAAATAACTTCTTATTAATTTTGAAACATCAAATGATGGAAAGTAAATAGGATTAGATACCCTAGTAACCCATTACCTAAATAAAAATATTCTTTAAAAAAGAAACTTTCGCCTGAGTATTATAATCTACTGATTGAAATTCAAAAAATCTGACTGTTCGTACACCGCTTAGAGGATTGTGTAGTTTAATGCGATAATCCGCGAATCACCTTACCTTAATTAGAAATACAAGTGCTGCATGGCCGTCTTCAGTTTGTATATAAAATTAACAGACTAAACTTTATAAAAAATGAAGTCAGGTTTTATGGCCTTTATATTAAGGGATTTATGCAATACATTATTTATAACAAAACAAATAAAATTTCGGATAAAATTTGAAATAATTATTGAAGTTGAATTTAATAGTAATTAGAATTAAGAAGAATCTAATGAATTGGTTAAAACGTTAGTACAAATCGCCCGTCACCTTTAATAATTAAAGAGTTTAATTGATAATTTAATATTACTTTAAAAATTAAAGCAAGTCGTAACATAGTGAGGGGAAGGGAACTTCTCCTTGAAAATAAATTAAATTATATTAATTTTTAAAATGTTTATAATGTTATTATTTGCTTTAGGAGCAATTATTTCAGGAATTATGGTAATATCAGCAATCCACCCCGTTCATTCAGTAATATGATTGGTATTGAGTTTTTTGAACGTAGCTTCTCTTTTTATTATACTAAATCTAGATTTTGTAGGTATGATTTTATTGATTGTTTATGTGGGAGCAATTGCTATACTATTTGTTTTTGTTATCATGATGTTGAATCTTTCTAAATTAGAAACAGAATTAAATATTAATTATATATTGCCTCTAGTTTTATTAATAATTATTTCATTTATTACACAAATTATGGTAATAGGTAATACTGAAATTTATTTTAATGATTTAAACAATTTTTTAGAGCCAATATCTTTTTCTGGTATTCAAATTACAGGTACTAAATTTTATACTATCTTTGATTCTTATTTAATAATATCAAGTTTAATTCTTCTAATAGCTATGGTAGGAACAATAGTATTAACTTTAACAAGTAATCAAACTTCTAAAAAACAAAATTTATTTAATCAAATAACTCGTGATAAGCATAATTTACCCACAAATCTTCATAGCAGTAATTATTAGTATAATATTAGCTAGCGTAATTTGCATAGCTTCCTATACATTAGGTGATACTGCCCCCGATAAAGAAAAGGTTTCGGTATATGAATGCGGTTTTACCCCATTTGATAATCCGGGAAATCCTATTTCTATAAGATTTTTTATTATAGGAATATTGTTTCTAGTTTTTGACTTAGAAATCTCATTAATATTTCCTTGGTCTGTATCTTCATATTTTTCTTCACTTTATGGTAATTGAATCATTTATTTATTTTTATTAATATTAACCTGAGGGTTAATATACGAATGAGTTAAAGGAGGCTTAGAATGGGAATAAAACCTTATATTTTAACCTGTTTTATAATCTTTATTTTAGGGATATTAGGAATTTCTTTAAATAGAACGAATCTTATAATTCTTTTAATGTCAATAGAACTATTATTATTGGCAGCATCTTTATTATTTATTGTAGGAGCTTCATTTTATAATATTTTTTTTGGTCAACTATTTACTATTACTATTCTCACAATAGCTGCTGCAGAATCAGCTATAGGATTAGCTATAATAGTAACCTATTTCAGAATCAGAGGAAAAATATCCATAAAACTATTAAATACATTAAAAGGATAAAATGATATATATTCTAACACATTCAATAAAATTTCTTTTAATTATATTACCTGTATTAATAGCAGTAGCTTTTTTAACTTTAGCAGAAAGAAAAATATTAGGGTATATGCAATCTAGAAAAGGTCCAAATATTGTAGGAATTTATGGATTACTTCAACCATTAGCCGATGGGGCAAAATTATTTTCAAAAGAAATGACTATTCCTAATCATACTAATTTGATTCTTTATTTTTTATCTCCTGTATTATTTTTAGTATTAGCTTTAGTAATATGATCTGTTTTACCTTATGACCTAGGAATCTCTCTAAGTGATATAAATTTAGGTATACTATTTATATTTGTAATATCTTCAATTAGTATTTATGCCGTTTTAATGTCAGGTTGAGCAAGCACTTCTAAATATGCCTTTTTAGGTTCTCTGAGAGCAGCTGCTCAAATGATTAGCTATGAAGTATCAATTGGCTTAATATTAATAACAATAATATTATGTTCAGGAACTTTAAATCTGTCCAAAATAATATTGATTCAGGAAAATTCTATCTGATTTATAGTTCCTATGTTTCCTGCTGCTATCATGTTCTTAATATCAGCATTAGCCGAAACTAATAGAGCTCCTTTTGATTTAACAGAGGGGGAATCTGAACTTGTTTCAGGCTATAATGTAGAATATTCTTCAATGTCTTTTGCACTACTATTTCTTGCTGAATATGCAAATATAATATTCATGTCAGCTTTATTTTCGATATTATTTTTAGGGGGTTGAAACGGGTTAATTTTTAATTCTATAGTTTGATTAGGAATAAAA
>Ga0115549_1002154_pt1 | contig 11409 bp, 12 predicted proteins | sample COGITO_mtgs_1004_2_FD_87176 | JGI IMG/M metagenome (GOLD analysis project Ga0115549, IMG submission 87176) | Pelagic marine microbial communities from North Sea - COGITO_mtgs_100430 | ecosystem: Environmental > Aquatic > Marine > Epipelagic | place: Germany:Helgoland, sampling site Kabeltonne...
CGTCGCCAGAGCCAGGCATCTGTACTTGCGAGCGATTCTTCAAACCATATGTGTTCATTCCAATTGAACTTACACACCCAGAAAGAAACAGCCCGAAGACAAGCACTGTGCTTATAATTCTCGTTTGCTTCACAACTTTTACCCTTCTAACCTACTTAGCAATTTTCGACTTGAACTCAAGTCACTTTGAGAAAACGGATTGAGTTTGATATTTTTACCTTAACCTGTCTACCTCGCGCAACAGCCAACTACTCTGCTCTTCACGCCTGTAAAGTGGTGGCAGTATACAAGTTATATAGTTGAAAATATATGCTTGTAACTCAATAGTACTCTATCTCTACTTATGCCTGAATACTGTCTTTACTAAGGCGCGTGGACATTTAAACGCGTGCTTCTGCTGGCGTTCATTTTTCTCTCAAAAAGAAGAGCTGATCGCCGTTGAGTCCATCTCAACAGCTTCTCCACAAGAGTAGCTCGACACATTTGAGGGAAAAAGCAGCCCAGCCCTACGGGTTTTACTTCAGGATTCGGGTTTAAATGTCCACGCGCCCTAGTCACTTGTACCGCTTATTGTTATAAAAGTCAGCGCCATACCAGCCAACTTATTGCAATCATTTCTATTTAAATCCACACAGCGTTGCTGTGATCATTCAAAAATTGGATTAAGACTCTCAATACTGAAGACTTCACTCAGAAAACCCAAATTGTCTTGAGCTCTGATAGAATAGATTCAGTCTAATCAGGAGCTTTACAACAGTGTTCAAAAAAATATTAATCGTTTGTATTGGAAATATTTGCCGTAGTCCATTTGCCGAGGCTCTACTCAAAAAAAACCTAGCCACAAGCGAGTTCGATATTCGCTCTGCCGGTTTACATGCATTAGTTGGTCATCCAGCCGATGAGCAGATGCTCGCCATAGGTGATCGACTTTCTCTCAACATGCATGAACATCAGGCGCAAAATCTAAAGGATGCTCATGTCCGGTGGGCAGATGTTATATTGGTCATGGAGAAAACACAGCGCCAAGTCCTGCTTGAAAGATTTCCGATGGCACGCGGCAAAGTATTTCTTATCCATGAACAACGAGCCGTTCCAGATCCCTATCGCAAAACGCAAGAGCACTTCGATGAAGCAGCTCAGCTACTCATTGAAGCCTGTGCAAATTGGACAGATATGTTGCAACAACAGCCTTGAGTAAAATTTAAAAGACAAAACATTGCCTGATCTTAATACTAGATCAGGCAATGTTTTTAGACTTATAAAGAAAACCAAGGCGGGTACATTAAAATCCAGCTAACAACAGAAGCTGCAAACTGGATCTATAGCTTTGAAGGAAGATGTTAGTTAGTCATTGGCGTAAAATGGCCGCGCTCGCCTATTTGGCGCCAGCGACTAGTTATACTAAGCGCGCTTAGTTCTACGGCGACCAGCAGCAAAACCTACTAATCCTAAACCAAAGAGGACAGCAGCGGAAGACTCAGAAACGTTAGCACTTGGCTCACCAGCACTCATATCACCAGAGCTATCACCAAGATCTATATCGCCATCAGTTGAACCGGATCCATTATTAGCATCAGCGCTATTTGCGCTTACATTCAAGGCAAATACACCATCAATCGAGCCTGGAACTCCACTTGTAGGCAGGCTATCTAAAAAATTGATCAGACCTGATAAGCTATTCTCAGGATCCGATGGCGTCTCAAGAATCGAAAGATATAGATCATTTACGATTCCATCATCATCGCCATCCAATATATCGTATTGGACTGCTAATGTACTTGGAATTGTTAAACCTGGGCCACCATTCATACCAACATTAGGGATGGTCGGTAAAGCAGTCTCAAACGACCCTGAGCGAGTTGTATATTCTTGGGTGTCAAAGTTATACGAGAAACTACCAGGCTGAATTGAGTCGCCGATTGATTCAGCTGGATAGATGGCATTTTCCAAGAACAGTGGCGGTAAAATTGACTTGCTTCCAGCATCTGCAGCAAATAAACCGTTAACTTCTACGTCGCCACGCTCACCAACAGGTGGCACTTCAATCATAGCCGAACCTGTTACATCGTTGAATCTAGCATTATACGTAAAAGGATTATTGTCGGTATCGTTTACTGGCGAAAATCCATCAAGAGCAAAGTCACCTGACACATCGATAGTAGATACAAAACCTGCATGAGCAGAAATTGCAACAGTACTTAAGGCTAGTAAGGTACTCGTTTTAAGCAGAGATTTAATCACGGGGTGCTCCTTGTTATGAGGCTATTGATTCATGAAATATGTTCAAACAAGCTATTAACTTTTTGAGATTCTTGAAACGGAGCTCGCAAGTGAGCCCACGCGCGCAACTTAAACCGGCTTAGCTCAAGAGTACACGACACCAAAACAAGAAACAATATTGTAGCTGTAAAATCACTTTGTTTGCCTTCTGCCATCTCAAATAAAGCGCATTTAATGACCAACATAGTACAATCCATTCTATATCGGTATATCTTAGCTTGTTATCTCGGCAACCGCTCCATAAGGAGCGTGGACATTTAAACCCGAACCCTGTTTTGGCTTCAAAACTTATCAGCCGAGGCGCTCAGAGCAACGTCTACCTAGCCTCAAACGAGCGAAAAACCACAAAGGATAAAGCGCTTTGAAGTAAAACCCAAAGGGCTGCCAATTTTTCAGACTCAGCTTCAATTGGTCGTTTTGGCTTCAACATCTAATGAAGAGTCTTTTGCATTAGCTTTACTGACTTCCAAAAACCCTCGTCCCTTATGACTGCCAGACACCTTAACTGCGCCTTCCCAGTATGAATTGTAAGAAGTTGGTCTTGCATCAAATTCACTAGCCTTTCGCCGTGCTTTAACGAGCAAGTCTATTTTTTGCCCTGGAATTTTAATTTGCCAATCCACAGGATATTTTACTTGAGTTTCAAGACTCGTCCAATATGCGAGTGGCTTTGCTTCGAATTGACGTGAATCCAAAACTTTCGTCTCGCCATCTTTTGCAATTGTACCTGAGTAAAGAATAGGCTTACCTTGCTTATCGGAGAGAAGATAAATCATGATATCGCGACCGTCCTCAAGCTGTATGGCGAACCACTCCCAGTTCATTACAGTCGCTCGAAAGTCACCCCACTGATGGTCAAACCAAGCTTCACCGGTGACAACATCGTGCTGATTGCCCACCGTAACTTCTCCAGAGATTTTCATCCGTGGTCTAGTGTAATAATAGCTCGTACCGGCAAAATCAAAGTCAAGCAAACCAGTACCGCCTTGCAGCACAACCGGCGCAGTTTGCTCAAGTTTTAAATCAAAGCCGAACTCATCGGTCAAACCAACAACATGATCTAAACCATCAGTGCCAACCATTCGCCAATCTTGAGAGATGAAAGTAAACCCATCATCTTGTTTCTTTAATAAATTGCCACCGAATCGACGCTGGAACTGAAACCGCTCGCCTTTATCGTGATCAACAAAAGAGGCATGTAAAATCGAATGATCGGACAAAGACCGATGTAAGAATAAAGTATAATGAAAACTATACTGTTTACCCGACTGCCCTTTCATATGACCATTGTAATACCACCATTCAGTGCGAGCGACGTGCTGAGCATCATCACCGGGCAATTCAACTTCTTGTTTTGCTTTGACTGCGCCCTCAGAAACCTGCACCACCTGCTCAGCTTGCGGTGACTTAGACATGAGCAACCAACCGATAAACGCGATCAGCACCATAATTGATAGAAAGATTTTCAACCGCAGCACAAGCTGTCGTTTCCGAATAATACTGCGAGAAATTTTTTCCTCGGACGGCGATTCAACTGGCTGCTCGCTCAACTCAAGACTCCTGATCACGCTTAAGGCTTAATAAAAGCTTATTTCGCCGCTTGAAGCGGCAGGGCTTGTATAGATTGGTGGGTACGTAAACGCTAACTCTGCTCACACTGGCAAGCGGACAAAGGTTTGCGGCATCTAAATTCATTACAACCCTTGCTGCTTGGCAGTTTGCCATGCAGCTTCCATCATTGCCAAGCTCATCGGCTTTTGATCCTGGGTGCGATTCTTCACAAAGGTAAATCGACGGACAAATTTATCAGAAGCTTGCTCTAAAATCGACCCTAAAAATTTGACATTGTCGATCTCATGCGAGTGCAACTGCTTAATATGTCTTCCCAGATTAAGCACGACGAACACTAAATCTGCGTATTCGGCTTCAATGGCTTCCTGATCACCATCATTTAAGGCTGCCTCAATTTCACTCACTTCTTCTCTGACTTTAGCGAGAACAGCTTGCTCGTCGGGCCAATCAAAACCGTACTCGGCAGCTGCTGACTGGACCGCGAGCGCTCGTGTCAAAGCTTTTTCGCACTGCATCTCATTATACTCTTCTCTTAGTCGAAGCCAACTACTGCTGAACTGCACATAGCATTCGCGGCTTCAATTGTTAGGAGGTTTTATGCTGCACTCGAGACTGCACCTGCTCCAACCCACCTTCATTAGTGACGCTAGTGTAGCCAGCTTGCTGAAGATTTTCTTGTGCTATTCCCGAGCGTCGCCCCGTTCGACAATACAGTGCTATGGGGTGATCTTTGTCAAGGTTAAGGGCATCTACTTTTTCAATAATTTGCTCGTATGGAATATGCATATGACCCCTAATATGCTCATCGGCATACTCGTCTTGACGGCGAACATCGATCCAAAGTGGCTCTGACATCGTTTGGAACTCCTATTTAAAGTTTTAATAATAAGTAAAGGCTAGGGCGCGTGGACATTTAAACACGCGACCCTGCTAGTGTTCATTTTTTCTCAAAAAGAAGAGCAGATCGACGCATTTAAGGAAAAAATGAGCCCAGCCCAACGGGTTTTACTTCAAAACCTAGCGAGCGCTTTACCTCAAAAGTGAATGAACACGGTTATATTTCATACTTCCTAGCAAATTACTGTCTTGATGACCTATTGGAATCATCGATCGAAGCTGTGCAGGTGATCGCTTAATCCGCCCCACCTCTCACTGATCTGTATGAGCTGTAGATTTACTGCAAGCTGGCTGTGTCGTTGACCTCGAGTAAAAACTACCATCAATTGCTTAAATTGATTCCAGAGTATCTCAATTTCTACGCTTTGATGACTTGACTTGTCCAGCAAAACCCTTAGCTTCGCATCAAACCATACTTCAAACAATTGCCGGACTTCAGAAAGGTCGAGCCCTTCAAGCATCTGGCGAATATTTGGTGCAGTCAAGCCTTCTTTCGCATCAAAGCGAGCAAATAGTAATTCGGCGCGCTCAAGTAAGTCAATCGGTCCAGCCTTGGGATCAGTAGCAGCTTGCTCGTCGAGCCAATCGTCAGCAATCGTATTGCCGACATCTGGATAAGCGCGGCTTAATAAAGCCAGCGCTTTAAGTGGTGCGCTAATCGACAAATCTATCGCCATATCAACTTTCAAGCTATTAACAGATTCAAATTCACCCACGCGCTCTTGCAACCAACTGCGACTGAGTTGCTGCTGAGGCATGGGTAGTCTCATCAACTCGAGCCGGGAACGAATAGTTGGTATCAATTGTGAAACCTGATGGGTGGCGCAAAAAAAATACAGCTTTGGTGTTGGCTCTTCAAGCATTTTAAGCAAAGCATTGGCTGCTGCAAGTGTCATGCCTTGCAACGGCTGGATTATAACAATCTGATGACTAGAAAAAGCCGTACAAGCACCAAATGCTGTGAGCTCACGTATTTGGTCAATTCCAAGTATTCCACTTGCCTTTTTGGGTCGAACAATAAGCAGATCGGGATGCTCATTCGAAGCGATGAGTCGACATGGCTGGCAGTTTCCACATGGATCCATAGCGCAGGCGCTGCTACCCTGCAAATGTTCACAAAAGCTCGCCTGGGCAAAACGTGCCAATAGCCGTGCTTTTCCTATACCTGCACGCCCATGTATACAAAAAGCTTGGGATACAGTGTGCTGTTGCCAGCGGCGCCATAACTGAGTGGAGAACGATTCCAGCCAAGGCAGTATTTCGGCTACCACTTGCTAGCTTCCTTTCAATATATCAGCTACGCTCGTGAGTTTGCTCACCGAGACTTTGATTGCATTTAATACAGCAGCTGCATTTTGCGCCCCGTCAATAACGACATACTGGCTTGGAAATTGCCTTGCCGCTTGCAAGTATTGCGCACGCACTCGCTCAAAGAACTCAACATCAGCTTGCTCGAAGCGGTCAAGCGCCGCGCCGCGCGCAGCAAGCCTTGGCTTGGCATCGGCAAACGAGATATCGAGTACGATAACGAGATCAGCAATCATCTCAGGTGCTAACTGCTTATGCAAATCGTGGATGAGCTGCAGGCCAAGGCCTCGACCTGCACCTTGATAGGCTAAAGTTGAATCGATAAACCGGTCGCAAACCACCCATTCACCAGCTTGCAAACGAGGGAGTATCGCCTGCTGCCAATGCTGAATACGAGCTGCAATCATTAATAGTAGCTCCGTCCGAGGGTCTACAACCTCAGCTCGAGGAGCAATAACGATATCTCGAATAGCTTCTGCTAACTCAGTGCCACCTGGCTCTCTCGTAGCCCAAACAGTTTGTCCGGAAAGCGAAAGATACTCGCACAGCTGTCGAACTTGGGTCGACTTGCCAGCACCTTCAGAACCTTCAAGCACAATAAATTTACCGATAGCCATTGGCTCTCCTACTCAAACAAAGCTTTTTGTTTGGCTACATTTATACGTCAAAGAGTTTATTAAATCGCTAAGAGCCAGGTGCTGACCGATATTGAGCAGCACGCTTAAGCTGATACTGCTTCACCGCAGCGTTGTGCTCGCGAAGTGTTTTCGAGAACTGATGCGATCCGTCCCCTTTTGCAACAAAGAAAATCGCATCAGTGGTTTCAGGCTGTACCGCGGCTTGCAGTGCAGCTCGGCTTGGCGCCGCAATCGGAGTTGGCGGTAAACCGGCAATGACATAAGTGTTATAAAGCGAAGGGGTTCGCAGATGCTTGCGGGTAATATTACCATCGTAATTTTTAATACCATAAATTACCGTAGGGTCGGTCTCGAGCCGCATTCCCTTACGCAGCCGGTTGACAAACACTCCTGAGATAATTGGCCGCTCAATGGCAGCGCCGGTTTCTTTTTCTATAATGGAAGCAAGGATAACAGCCTCATATGGGGTTTTGATTGGCAAATTTTCTTGACGCTCTTGCCATATCTTATCGAGCACTTGCCTCTGTAGCCTATGCGCTCGTCTTAGCAAGCTTACATCTGTATCGCCAGAACGTAGCACATACGTTTCAGGCAGGAACAACCCCTCGGGATTAATTTGCTCAAGGTCCAACGCTACTTGAACCTGCTTGTATAATTCATCACGAGTATCGCCTTTGAGTGTGCGCTTGATTTCGGTGTGTTGCCATAACCATTGGAGCCATTGCTCGAGTGTTCTACCCTCAACTAAGGTCACTCGAAATTGCATTACCTCACCAACGATAAATTTGTTCACTACCGCAAGCGGACTCAGATTCCCGCTTAGTTCGTACTCCCCTGCCTTGATCGGACCTTTAGGCCCAAACAACCGCTGATGAATACGAAGGCATATGCCGCAGTCAATGATGCCTTGAGATTCAAGTTTACGAATGATCTGTACTAATGAGGCGCCCGATGCTACTGAGAAACGAGTATCAAGGGCACGGGGCTTGGATACATGTTCGCTATTCAACCAAATGCCAAGTCCGACCACACCAAACAACAATACGCCAATCCCGCCAATCCAAATTAGGATTCGCCGGAGACTAAGCCTTTTCGATGGTAGCTGTGAGTCCATTGCTGGACTTGAATCGAGATCGATACGCTCTTCATTCATGATGCTTACCTGCTCTACCTTGTCAGAAAAGTGATCCGCCTCAAAAGTTGATCAGTTGCAATGTATTTTACACTTTTGAAATAGATTACATTTCTGAGAAACTATAGATGCTTTTCCTTTCGACTGACGCCGCCTTTATCAGGGAGTTACAGCTGGTCGAAGATACAGTCCATCCAAAGCCATAGGAGCAACCTGCTGCTGGTTCATCCAAGCTGCAAAAGCACTGATGCAAAGTTGCTCACAATCAAACGTGATAAGTTCGGCTGTGGTAATTTGGTCTGCAACATGCTCTTGAAAGAACTGACTATAGGCACTCAATCCTGAACCCAGGCAAAGTGTCGGTTGATTGTCATTACATGCCTGAAGCGTAGGCAGCAATTTATCAGGCTCGACACAGCATGCTGGAATCCATTCAGCCCAGCCAGCTTGACCACGCAAGTAACCAGCAGCATAAACCTGACCCATTCGAGCATCAAGCAAAGCCAGAACCCGCATTGCAGGAGGATAGCCGGCAAATCCAGCCCGAGCAAGTACTTCAAGGGTGTTGAGAGGTAAACACGGAACCCCCCAACCATAGGCAAGACCTTGAGCCATGGAAATTCCGATTCGAATACCAGTAAAGGCACCAGGGCCTTGAATCACTCCAACAGCCTGTATTTGATGGGCTTGCCAGTGAGCTTGTATTAAAACATCTTGAACAAGACCTAGTAACAAATCAGCGTGCTGTCTCGGCGCATCTACGCTTGCGAAGGCGACTAAACGCTCTCCTTCGCCCAAACTTACCTGGCAACGGTTTTCCGAGCAATCTAACGATAAAATTCTGGCTTTGGAAAAGGTATCTTCAGACACGCAGCTCTACTCCTATTCGTCCACAGGGTCGCAGTCAAATTTAAGCGGCAGCCTTGACTTGGAATACGTCCTTGTCCGCTATACTAGCGATAAGCGAGTAACACAACAAGCGGGTGTAGATCTTGAAAAGAGTAATCGTATACAAAGGCGTGAAATAGACAAGGTTTCATCAGGATTGTTGGGCCAAATTACGTTTCTGAAGGTATATTGCAAGCGTCGAATAAACTAAAATTTTTTAACTTTTGAGGGTCTTGCTGTGAAAGATGCATACTCTTAGTCAAAATCTATAAGACAAAAAAAAAGAGCCGCTTACGCGGCTCCTGAAAAATGACCGTTTATGCGGAGCGAACCGCTTTAGATCCAGAAGTTCGTCGCTTAGCAACTGCTTTTCTAGCAGCGGCAGAAGTGGCACCTGCCGACTTCTTGACACTACGTGCTTTTTTTACTTTGGCAGCACCTGTAGACTTGAGAGCAGCCTTAGCCGTTGGACGCTTTACCGATTTTTTTCTCATCTTTTGAGCTGGAGCTGATTCTTTTATAGCAGTCGCTGTCTTTTTAGCTAACTTGCGAGTTGATGGCTTTTTTCGAGCTCCAGCTTTTGGTGCTGCTATTTTTTTGCCAGATGCTTTCTTAGTGGCTACTTTTTTAGAAACAGTTTTCTTTGCAGCTGCTTGCTTCGGCTTATCTTTTGCTTTAGAAGCTTTCGCTTTAGAAGCTTTTGCTTTAGAAGCTTTTGCTTTTTCTCTAGCAGATTTCATCTTCTTAGTTTCAGACTCTTTCAGCTTTTTTACAGCCGTTGCATCTACTTTCTTTCGAGCAGCCGACCATTTCTTTTCAAAAGCAGCCATTGCTTTTTTAAGATCAGTTTCAGCTTTTTTAGCCAGTGCGTCAGTTTTGGCCTTAATTTTCGCCATTGATGCGTTCTTCATTTCCGTCATATTCATGGAACAACTCCTCAGTCGCCAACAAACTTAATCAAAGCAGGTTGGATCTTTGATATCCTCTGCGTGCGAAGCGACTGAAATAAACGGATGATTTAGCCAAAGCGCTATCTTCACATCTATTTGCTGCTTCCGGCTAGCAAATCGTAATACAACAATCGCTACCTCGGCCGCATTTCACTTATAGGTTATTCGTTAGCGAAAAACCTATCCTTGAAATACTCGCACGGTAGCTGCACCTATTACTTATTAAATAGACTACAACTACTTTCCCGTCGTATAGCACCTAAAATCTAAAAACAATTTCTAAGTGCTACATAAAAAAAATAGCACAGATTTGAATTGCGCAAGTGATTTTACGCTGATATTCAAAAAAAAATAACGCGAAAGATAGATTAATTGCAATTTATTTCAAAATTTTGAGAAAAGCAGTGCAATATTGATCGAGAATTGAGGGCAGGTAACCAAGAGTGTTTGCATTTATAAAAGGTAGGTTTGGTATCTCGGAATATGTCCTCCCAAATTTTATCGGCATTTGAACAATAATACGCTCCTAGGGACACACGTGAGCTGAAGTATTATTGTTCGCTAAATCAACGTACGATACTAGAAAATGCAATCGCTCAACAGCTCACGATAACGCCTCGGACAACAACCCCGAACCTAACAAAAGTGCAAACTCATCTCTAAAAATGAGTTTTGGCTCAAAGGCGAGCAAGGAAAACGTTAAAAGTTATCTCTTGTCAGAAAAGTAATCTTTCTCAAGCGTTGACGCCTAGCTAGGCTATTTCACACTTCCAAACCAACCTACTTTCCTGAAGATCTGTAGCTTGATTTTGATTTAAGTATTGCCTGTAGGTCCGCAAAGACCTGATCGAGTGGTTGATCACCTTCGACTCGAGCGCAAGTAAGTCCGCTCTCTTGCGTTGCGAGCTTACGATAATACTCGACAAGGGCTTCAGTCTCTTCATGGTACACCGCAAGTCTGGCTCGAACGGTAGCCTCGGCATCGTCGGGACGCTGTACCAATGTCTCCCCTGTTACGTCGTCTATATTCGGGCGCTGAGGTGGCTTATGAGTCTGATGATAGATCCGCCCTGATCCTGGGTGAACTCTACGTCCAGAGATACGCTCAACTAGCACCTGATCAGGTACTGCTATTTCAATAACATAATCGATTGAAATACCAGCATCACGCAAAGCGTTCGCCTGTCCAAGTGTTCGAGGAAAGCCGTCAAATAAGCAACCAGGCTTGGCATCAGGTTGAGCTAAACGTTCGATAACCAGTTTAATGATAACGTTGTCGGGCACATAGTGTCCCGCATCCATAAGTGATTTCGCAGCTAAGCCTAGCTTAGTTCCAGCCGCGACAGCGGCGCGTAACATATCACCGGTTGAAACTTGAACTATGCCCTGCGCTTCGCACAGCTTTTTCCCTTGAGTTCCTTTTCCTGCTCCCGGCGGTCCTAACAATATAATTCGCATTGCTTGCATCTCGTCGTTCTCTCGATAAGGTATTGGTGTAGTAAAACCCTGATCTTGCAGGGATTGATGTGCCAAAATACACTGAAGGACCCACGCCCGCAAGTGAAGCACGGCTCGATAGCTATTTAGCCCACACCCAGCCAGGTTAAATCATGCAACAAGACTATTTAGTCGCTGGCGCGAAATAGGCGAGCGACGCAAGATCGAGGCGAAAATGTTCGAAAAAGCGCAGTTTACTTGGGGTAAATGAGCATTTTGAGGTCATTTTCAACAAAGATATTGCGAG
>Ga0115549_1002157_pt1 | contig 11402 bp, 10 predicted proteins | sample COGITO_mtgs_1004_2_FD_87176 | JGI IMG/M metagenome (GOLD analysis project Ga0115549, IMG submission 87176) | Pelagic marine microbial communities from North Sea - COGITO_mtgs_100430 | ecosystem: Environmental > Aquatic > Marine > Epipelagic | place: Germany:Helgoland, sampling site Kabeltonne...
CGCCCTGATAGGCTTCGGAGAAATGCCTTGGCCTCTACCGCGTCGGCTGGTTTGCCCATGATCCGGCGGCCCAAGGCCACCGTTGTGTCGGCACACAGCACAATGTCGTCGGGGCCTGCATCAACCGCAGCTACCTTTTCAGCGGTAATTCGATTGCAATAGGGGCGGGGAAGCTCGGCCTTGCGTGGATCTTCGTCGATGTCGGGGGGACGTATGTCATCTGGCACGAGCCCAAGCTGTGCCAACAGCTCTAGCCGACGCGGAGAGCCCGAGCCGAGGATCAGTTTCGGCGTACCAGTCATCGGTTAAATACGCTCGCATGGTGTGCCGATCCGCTGCCGGATCGTTGTTCACATGTGTTAAATAGCAAGCGCCCGAAACGCATGCTATTTAAAGCGGTAATTGATCCGGCCTTTGGTCAAGTCATATGGGGTCATCTCGACCTGTACCTTATCGCCTGCGAGAACCCGAATCCGGTTCTTGCGCATTTTACCTGCCGTATGTGCGATGATCTCATGGCCGTTCTCAAGCTCGACCCGAAACGTCGCATTGGGCAGGAGTTCCTTTACGACACCGGGAAATTCGAGCGTATCTTCCTTGGCCATGGTCTCTCCTTTGTTACACAGTCCCCTTATTGCGGACGCGCCAGTAAATGCCCCTCTCGCTCTCTGATTTCAAGGGCTAATCGATGTTTGGCGCCGCAAGACGTCATATGTGACACGCTTGAAGATGACTAACGCTCGTCTGCTTTACAACAATGGTTGTTCCACAACCTGTACAAGCAAAGCAATTTAACCGTGCCTGAGTAGCGCGCGGGTATTTTTAAAGGTTAAAGCGCTATGCAAAAACATGAACCACCTAACGCAGCTTGAAATAACAGATATCAACGCGTTAGGTGATGCGTGGTGTGCCAGCTGAGCCTCCGAATGTTATAGACAGCACAGCATTGGGATTTCTCATGTGAAACTCACATGATTTGCCCGCAACAAGATCAAAACCCCTTAGTTGGAATGGTCCCCGTGCCCGGCACCCGAAGGTTTGCGGGTGTTGTCCACCGGGATTAAAACAGTCACCTCTCCGGCCTGCTCAAAAACCAGCGTGACAGAAATTTCGGCGTCCTGATGCAGCGGGCCAGTTAGCCCCATCAACATAATATGGTCGCCGCCACGCATCATGTTGTGGGTCGCCCCAGCCACCAATGGAATGCCGCCCTCTATCTCGGTCATTTGCATAACACCATCACTGACCTCGAGATGGGTATGCAGTTCAACGCGCTTGGCCACATCCGAGCGTGCAGCGATCAAAGTGTCGTCCTGGCCTGTGTCATTCTTCAGCATCATGAACGCCGCACCGGCTTTGGCATTGGGACTCGCGGCGCGGGCGTATGGATCGATAGCCATGATACCACCAGCAAAGGCTGGTACGGCCAAAACAGTAGCAGCGCAAACTGCCGCGATAAATGAACGATAAGTCATCGTATTCTCCTAAATTTGATCTGAAAGTGAGTGGGGTTTCAGATCGTGCAAGGAGGACCGCGAACAGGCGGACCCGTCGTGCGATCTATGCGCTCTACTACGTCCTGAGCAGTGGCCGCCTGCGGTTGCGTTGCCCCGACCATGATAACCGCTGGTGTCCAAAAAGACACCACACTGGCATCCAGATTGATCACACAATCCGGGCATAGATGAGGAGCGCTTGTCGGTTGCCCATCGGCATCCGTATAGAGGATTTCATCGCCAAAACCCGTACAGATCACCATTTGGCCCACAGCATCCGGACCGCTACGAGCCACGGCAGCGCTGTGGCTGGTCAACGCCAGAACAAGGCTCAGGATCAGGGAAGATATCGCACGTGTCATTTCATGAACGCTTACTTGTATGGCACGTATTTCACAACTGCACCTTTAGCGCCTGACCAAGTATGCGAAACGCTGCGCATCAGCCAAAGCATTGAAATAATTTATTTTCAACAGTGTATGGTGGTCTTGCTCTTCGCTCAAAGCTTTCACGAAAAAGCCCCGTCTGTAGTGTTCAGACGAGGCGTTACATCTCGGGACTTAGCTAGCACTTATGCAGAAGCAGATTGAGCTTTTGCGATCTCTTTTTTCACTTTTTGCGCGTTGATCGACAGCTCGGTGTCTTTGGCCTTTGCAAGAAAGGCGTCAAGGCCGCCGCGGTGATCTACCGACCGCAGCGCAGCCGCCGAAATACGCATCTTAATCCCGCGTCCAAGCGCCTCGGATTGCAGGGTCACATCGTTCAGGTTCGGCAGAAAGCGCCGACGAGTTCTGTTTTTGGCATGGCTCACGTTGTTGCCAACCATTGGGCCCTTACCGGTCAGTTCGCATACACGCGACATTGGGTTATCCTCTTTATCTGCCTGCCGTTTCCAGCGCTGTTTTCAAAGCCTGAAACGGCAGATGCCTCGCAATTCGCGCGACGCTTTAGATTTCTTTCGCGGGCTTTAGGGGGAATCGGAGACCGGGTCAACCCGAAATGGATCGGATGCGCCGCCATTTCACCCGTTCAGATGCTCCAGCATTCGCGCTGCCGCAACAGCCGGATCAAGGGCATTTTCGACCACCGCTGCGCCCAATTCAGCCATCAGCGCCTGCGCCTCCGGATGATCCAGCTGTGCCAGCAATGCGGCGCGAACATCCTGTTCGAACCAATACCGCGCTTGCGCGGCACGACTGGCTGTAAAAAAGCCTTGATCCTGCCGCCACGTGACTAGGTCCTGCATGTCATCCCAAGCTGCGCGGATGCCGTTTTCGTGAAGGGCTGACACCATCACTGCCTTTGGATAACTTTGCGGATCCTGAGGGCGTTTTCGCAAGAGTCGCAAAGCGCCCGCGTAATCTGCGCAGGTGCGCGTTGCTGCCGGTTTCAGATCTCCATCAGCCTTGTTCACAAGGATCATGTCGGCCATTTCCATGATGCCGCGTTTGACCCCCTGCAATTCATCCCCGCCGGCAGGTGCCAACAGCAAAATAAACAGATCCGACATTTGCGCCACAACCGTTTCGGATTGCCCGACACCGACCGTTTCGATCAAGACAACATCAAATCCCGCCCCTTCACAAAGCGCGACAGCCTCGCGGGTCCGGCGCGCCACGCCACCCAGATGCGTCTGGCTTGGCGAGGGGCGGATAAAGGCACGAGCCTCTCTGCTCAGGCGATCCATGCGCGTCTTGTCCCCAAGGATCGATCCGCCCGACCGCGCTGAACTGGGATCAACCGCAAGCACAGCCACGCGCAGGCCCAGCCCAACCAACATCATGCCAAAGGCTTCGATGAACGTTGATTTGCCAACACCCGGCGTGCCCGACAGGCCGATGCGCAGTGCCTGCCGGTCTTTGGGCAAAGCCGCGAGCACATCACGCGCCTGCACCCGCTGATCTGCTCGTGTGCTTTCGACAAGCGTTATGCCACGGGCCAGAGCCCGCCTTTCGCCCTCTGCGATCCGTTTTGCCAGTTCGGTTGTATCCATCGACCCTAGCCTTTTGCCTCTGCTATCGTTTCTGGGAAAGCAGCGCGCAAATGTCCAGTGTTGGCGCGCGCGATAGTATGGGTCATAACACCTGACATGATTGCCGCTGAACCCTTGCCCATCGATGCAATACTGCCTGAGTTGCTGGACAACCTTCGTGCCTGCGGTCGAGCTGTGTTGCAAGCCCCACCCGGGGCAGGCAAGACAACGCGCGTACCGTTGGCAATGCTCGACGCGGAACTTACGGCAGGTAAAATCCTCATGCTCGAACCGCGCCGCCTTGCTGCTCGTGCAGCTGCGGAACGTATGGCTGCATCGCTTGACCAAAAGGTTGGCCATACCGTGGGCTACCGCATACGCGGCGAAAGTGCCGTAGGTCCTGTTACCCGAATCGAGGTTGTAACCGAAGGCATCCTAACGCGCATGTTGCAGGATGCACCTGATCTGCCCGGCGTTGGGGCCGTGATTTTTGACGAGTTCCACGAGCGTTCTTTGAATGCAGATTTAGGTTTAGCCCTGTGCCTTGAGGTGACCGATGCGCTCCGCGATGATCTTATCCTGTTAGTGATGTCTGCCACGCTGGATGCGGGGACTGTCGCTGACGTAATGCGGGCACCTATCCTGACATCCGAGGGCAAAAGCTTTGATGTTGAACCGCGTTGGCTGCCCAAGCCGATGGCAAAGGACATGCGCTTTGAGGTCGGCATGACCGACCTGATCCTTAGCGCTTTTGCTGAAGCGCACGGCAGTTTGCTAGCCTTTCTTCCGGGCGAGGGAGAGATCCGCAAGACTGCGGCGATGCTTGATGGTCAGACAGGCAACGTCCCTGTCTATCCGCTGTTTGGGGCAATGGATTTCAAGGCGCAACGTGCTGCAGTTGCGCAAGGCAAGGGCCGCAAGATTGTATTGGCAACGTCGATTGCCGAAACCTCGCTCACCATTCCCGACATTCGCATTGTTGTTGATGGCGGCAGGGCACGGCGCGCGCGATTCGATGCGTCTTCGGGCATGTCGCGGCTGATCACCGAGCGGGTCACCCGCGCCGAGGCAACCCAGAGGGCAGGCCGGGCCGGGCGCGTGGCCCCTGGCGTTGCCTACAAGTTGTGGACCCGGGGCGAAGAGGGTGCATTGGCGGCCTTTCCACCACCCGAAATCGAGGTTGGTGATCTGAGCGCATTTGCACTTGAACTAGCCATGTGGGGCGGCGAGGCGCATGACATGCGCTTTGTCACACAGCCTCATGCGGGACGATTGGAAGAGGCCCGTGCAGTGCTTCGGATGCTGGGTGCCCTCGACGATAGTGCACGTATCACGGAACATGGCAAAGCGCTGGCGCGCCAGCCGTTGCACCCACGCCTTGCTCATATGCTGGTCACTGCGGGCGATCAGGCCGCCACGCTGGGTGCCCTTTTGGCCGAGCGTGACCCGATGCGCGGTCGGGGCACCGATCTGGCGCTTCGGATGCGCGCGATTGCAGATCCAGCAGGTTTTGGGGATCGCGTGCATCGCGGCACCGTACAACGCATACGCGATGAAGCCCGACGCCTCAAACGCACAGGCAAAAAGAACGTACTCAGCCTCGGTGCAATGGCTGCCCTTGCCTATCCCGACAGGATTGGGCTGCGCCGCGATGGCGATGCGCCACGCTATGTACTGTCGGGGGGAAAGGGCGCGGTTCTGCCACAAGGCGATGCGCTTGTCGGACAGCGTTTGATCGTAGCCACCGATCTTGACGGAGACCCGCGGGAGGCCCGCATCCGGCAGGCGACAACACTGGCCCAAGACGATCTGGAGGGTCTGTTCGGAGATCAGATGACTTGGCATGATCTGTGCCATTGGTCGCGCCGCGAAAACCGGGTCCTGACACGAACGCAAAGGCGCTTTGGCGCGCTAATCCTAGAAGATCGGGCATGGAAAGGCGCATCTGCAGACGAGATCGCGCGCGCCATGCTGGACGGAGTGCGCCACTTGGGTTTGCGGCCTTCACCTGCTGCGGCGCGACTGATGAAGCGGGCAGCATTGATGGACGACGGCTTTGCCGACCTTCGCGAAGCCGGTTTGATGGCCTCGCTTGAGGACTGGTTGTTGCCGCATCTGAGCGGCGTGCGCACGGGTGCTGATTGGAAAGATTTTGATATTCTTCCAGCGCTACAGGCTCTGTTGGGCTGGGATCGCATAAAAACACTTGACCGGGCTGTGCCTGGGCATTTCACGACGCCGTTGGGGCGCAACGTACCAATTGATTATGCCGAAGATGTGCCGGGCATCGCTGTGCGCCTGCAAGAGATGTTCGGGGTCACAAATCATCCGATGGTGGGCCGCAAGCCATTGCAGATCACGCTGTTGTCACCTGCCCGCAGGCCCGTGCAAGTGACATCTGACCTACCCCGGTTCTGGGCAACGTCCTATGACGATGTGCGCAAGGATATGCGTGGGCAGTATCCCAAACATCCGTGGCCCAAAGACCCGACACAGGCCGATCCAACCCTGCGCGCTAAACCCAGAAACTGATAGGTGATCACCAAGATCCGTGGTGGTGTCCCTCTTGGTCGGTACGCTCAAAACCGTGGGCACCAAAATAATCGCGCAGGCCCTGTATCATGTCCGCGGTGCCCCGCGATTGGCGCATACTATCATACCATGCTAGTGCCGCGGAAAGAGCAGGCACTGGTTGACCGTTCAGAGCCGCCGCAGCCACGACCCGGCGCAGACCGGGCATCGCGTCTTTCAGCTGCTCGGCCATCTTGGCGGACAAAATCATGTGCCCATGTGGGAGCGGCCCGCGAAAAGCCTCGGCAAATGTGTCCAGAAGGGCCGAGCGGATGATACAGCCTGCACGCCAAATCTCGGAAATGCGTGCCATGTCGAGCGACCATCCGAATGTGTCAGATGCGGCCGCCATGATCTGGAAACCCTGCGCGTGGGCAAGGATGCGGCCAGCATACATGGCCTCGAACAAATCAGTTTCGCTGGGCAATGTCGTCTTTTGTGCGCCCGAGGACAGGATATCGCTGGCCGCCAGCCGCATGGCCTTTTCCGACGACCACCCCCGCGCACCCACCGCGGCTTCGATGGTCGATGCCGACTGCCCCAGTTTCAATGCCTCGATTAGGGTCCAGCGACCGGTACCCTTTTGTCCAGCCTTGTCCAAAATCACGTCGATCATCGGCCCATCGGTTTCTTCATCGGTCGCCTGCAAAACTGTAGCTGCACTTTCGATCAAATAGGAATTGAGCGCGCCAGTCTGCCAGCTTTGGAACATTGCCCCGATCGTTGCAGCGGAATGCCCTGCCAGATCGCGCTGTATCCCATAGATTTCTGCTATCATCTGCATATCCGCATACTCGATGCCGTTGTGCACGGTCTTAACAAAGTGGCCGGCACCGTCGGGACCCAGATGCGCAACGCATGGGTCGCCGTTGAACTTGGCAGCGATGGCTTCAGCCATGGGCTTGAACTGGGCCCAGGAATGCGCACTGCCTCCGACCATCATAGAAGGCCCACGACGGGCTCCTTCGGCACCGCCTGAAACACCCATGCCAACGAAATGTATGCCTGTCCCGCGCAGGCGGGCCGTGCGGCTGCGGGTGCGGTTGAAATCAGCATTTCCACCGTCAATGATCGTATCACCCTGTTCCAGCAACGGCGTCAAAAGCTCTATCATTGCATCCATCGGATCGCCCGATGGGATCATGAACAGTATGGTACGCGGTGCCTTGAGCGAGCGTACAAAATTGCCAATATCTAGATGGGTGGTGACGGAGCCTGCGAGCAGTTTAGCCTCGACTTCGACATCTATAACTCCATCGCTGTTTTGGTTCGAAATGGAGACGGCAAAGCCCTGCTCTGCAAAGTTGAGCGCCAACGCACTGCCCATGGTTCCGGTGCCAAAGACCCCGATATCCGCCTTTTCCATGTCTTTGCCCTTTGACGCTGCTTTCCGGGCCAACATATGCGGCGCAGCCGGGGGCACAAGCCTAACCGCCAATATAGAGGGGTGTCGGGCTTGGTGGCCCTTTAGCTGCCGCCTGATACTGATTGATCAGGTGCCAGATGAGGGCACGCTATCGAACAGCTAGATTTGGACTTGGCCGCCAGAATTTAAAGTTTTTAATGGTTGGGTAGAGTTTGCGCGCATTCAGATGCAAATGCGGCCAGCAGAAATATCAGACACCTAAGCACCAGCGCATAACTGCCTTTTGCGCATGCAAGCGGTTTTCAGCCTCGTCAAAGATCACTGACTGCGGGCCGTCCATCACTTCGGAGGTCGCTTCGTCATCGCGGTGTGCGGGTAGGCAGTGCATGAACAAGCTGCCCTGCTTCGCTTTGCCCATCAGATCAGCGTTCACTTGGTAACCACGCAATTGGTTGTGCCGCCGCTCGCGCGCAGATTGTGGATCATGCATCGAGACCCACGTGTCGGTCACCACAAGGTCGGCCCCCTGAACTGCAAGATTGGGGTCACGCTCGGTGGTATACAGCCCATTTAGGGCAGTCTCTGGGTCAAGCGGCTCGGGCCCGGTAAAGACGAGATTAAAATCGAACTGCTTGGCCGCGTGGGCAAAGCTGGCAAAGACATTGTTGCCATCGCCACACCAGACAACCTTTTTGCCCTTGATCGGGCCGTTATGTTCTTCGAATGTCATCACATCGGCCATGATTTGGCAGGGATGGGTGCGGTTGGTCAGACCGTTGATCACCGGCACAGACGCGTATTCGGCCATCTCGAGCAGTGTCGCTTCTTCGAAGGTCCGGATCATGATCAGATCGACATAGCGGCTAAGCACGCGAGCGGTGTCAGCGATGGTTTCGCCATGACCCAATTGCATGTCACTTCCCGATAGTACCATGGTCTGGCCACCCATCTGTCGCACACCGACGTCAAACGAAACGCGCGTGCGGGTGGATGGTTTTTCAAAGATCAGCGCAACCATGTGACCGGCCAACGGCTGATCATCATCCGTGGTGCCCTTTGGACGGCCCAAACGAGCAGTTTTCATGGCATGGGCGGTGTCGATGATCTGCCGCAGGTCGGCCTGTGGGGTGGTGTGAATGTCTAGAAAATGGGTCATGGCGGTATCTCTTTTTGGAACGTGCCGGGGGCCAGCCCCCGGGCCCCCGGAGTTTATCTGGCAAGATGAAGGCGGATCAGGATGCGAGAATGGATGCAGCCGCATCGAGACGATTGATGGCTTCGCAGATCTCTTGGTCGGTAATAGTAAGTGGAGGCAACAAGCGCACCGTGTTATCAGCCGCAGGCACTGTCAGAAGCTGATGCGCGTAACCTGCGTCAACGACATCAGTGTTTGTGGTTTTGCATTTGATTCCCATCATCAGGCCTGATCCGCGAACGCTGTCGAAAACATCCGGGTGATTTGCGATCAGTCCTTCAAGTTTTTGGCGCAGTAAGGCAGCCTTGCGGTTAACGTCGGACAGGAATTCAGGGTCGGCGACGATATCGAGAACTTTGCACCCCACCGCACAGCCTAGAGGATTGCCGCCATATGTAGAGCCATGGGTGCCTGCCGTCATACCGCTGGCTGCGTTTTGCGTCGCAAGCACAGCGCCCAAAGGAAAACCCCCACCGATGCCTTTGGCGACCATCATGATGTCGGGGTCAATCCCGGCCCATTCATGCGCAAAGAGCTTGCCCGTTCGACCAACGCCGCACTGGACCTCATCAAGGATAAGAAGAATGCCTTTTTCATCGCACAGGTCGCGCAACCCTTTCAGGCAAGCATCTGGCAGCGGGCGGATGCCACCTTCGCCCTGCACCGGTTCAACGAGGATCGCAGCTGTGTTATCAGTTATTGCGGGCGCGATTGCATCATGATCGGCAAAATTCAGATGGACAAACCCGGGCAGCAATGGGCCAAATCCCTTGGTCATTTTTTCTGCACCTGCAGCGGCGATGCCTGCTGCAGACCGGCCATGGAAGCTGCCTGAAAAGGTAATGATCTCGACCCTTTCTGGGTGACCTTGATCGTACCAATACTTGCGCGCCATCTTGACTGCGAGCTCGCAAGATTCTGTTCCTGAGTTGGTAAAAAATACCGTGTCGGCAAAGGTCGCATCGACCAATTTATCAGCCAGAGCCTGTTGTTGCGGAATATGGTAAAGGTTCGAGGTATGCCAGAGTGCTCCGGCCTGTTCTGTCAGCGCTTGTGTCAGCGCAGGATGCGCATGGCCCAGTGCGTTAACGGCGATCCCGGCACCAAGATCCAGAAAACGTCGTCCGTCTGCCTCGATCAACCAAGAGCCTTCACCCTTAACAAAGCTCAGGGGTGCACGGGAATAGGTGGGCAGAACAGAAGTGATCATCTGGATCATCCTTGAAAAGAAGCCAAAAGCGACATGCAAGCCTTGGTGCATGAGGCGGGCGGCCGGGTCAACAATTTATGAGTGGTAAGCGTGGGTGGCACACAGAGCGACATCGCAGCGATCAGCTGCGTTGATTACGTCAGGTGCGTTGTCGGAGGTGTGTCCAGTTGCTCATGCGGAGGTCGATAAACAAACTATTACAGCGGCACAATAGAAAAGTCACAAGAACAATTCACTTGCGCTAGCGCACCCGTAGGCGCAGGACAGACGACATGTATCGTGCCAAGCCCCACAACCCTGCTTTGGCGGCAGGTCTGATTGCGGTTGCGACTGCTTTCATCGCCGCAACAACGCTGATCGCCAAAGCGCTTGGTACCGATCAGTTCGGACCGGCGATACATCCGTTTCAAATCGTGTTTGGTCGTTTTTTGTTTGCTTTTCTTGCATTTTCAATCGCGGTAGCAATTTTAAGGCCGACGTTGCAACGCCCTCACCTTGGCCTGCATTTGGCAAGGACACTTGGCGGATGGGCGGGGTTGACGCTCATGTTCGCTTCGGTTGCATACATCCCGCTGGCCGATGCGACCGCGATTTCATTTATCAACCCGGTCTTTGGCATGATTTTTGCGATTCCGTTCCTTGGTGAGCGGGTTGGTAAATGGCGCTGGCTCGCGGCAGGAATTTCTTTGATAGGTGCGATGATTCTACTTCGTCCAACACCTGACAGCTTTCAGCCCGCGGCGCTTTTGGCATTAGCGGCAGCGGTGATCCTAGGTGCAGAGCTGAACGTCATCAAAAAGCTGACCAGCCGAGAAAGCCCATTTTCAATCCTTTTTGTGAACAATGCCATTGGGGTTGGTATCGCCGGTGTGGCTGTGATCTGGGTTTGGCAGGCCCCAATGCCTACACAGTGGGTTCTGATGGCGACACTGGGTGTTGCCATGGCGGTTGCACAAACTTGTTTTGTAAACGCTATGGCGAGAGCCGATGCGAGTTTTGTGGCCCCTTTTAGCTATGGCACACTGATCTTTGCCGCGCTTTACGATGTTGTGTTTTACGATGTGATCCCAGACCACGTGACATTACTAGGCGCGGCAATCATCATTTTGGGGGCACTTTTGCTGGCGTGGCGCGAGGGCCGCACACGACCGATCTCGGCCAAACCGTAACCGAACGAACATCCCTTGTAACTTTGGCACATGATATTAATATAGGGGTCGTTACTGAAGTAGAACCAGAGCGGCCCATAAGCGGCCGCTTTTTTAGCTCAGAAAGCCACTGATGTCCTGGACCGATGACCGTGTAGAACTGCTGAAAAAGATGTGGGGCGAAGGCCAGTCGGCCAGCCAGATCGCAAAAGAATTGGGTGGCGTGACCCGAAATGCTGTGATTGGCAAAGTGCATCGGCTGGGCCTGTCTAACCGCGCCAGTGGCGGTGGCAGCACCAAGGCCGACGGCAAGGCAAAAGCTGCCCCTAAGGCAGAAGCCAGATCAAAACCGCAACCCAAAACGGAACCAGCGATCAAGCCGGCACCCGCGAATGAGACAAAAACTACGCTGCCGGCGCGCAAGCAGATTATCCCTGCTGGTCA
>Ga0115549_1002160_pt1 | contig 11387 bp, 7 predicted proteins | sample COGITO_mtgs_1004_2_FD_87176 | JGI IMG/M metagenome (GOLD analysis project Ga0115549, IMG submission 87176) | Pelagic marine microbial communities from North Sea - COGITO_mtgs_100430 | ecosystem: Environmental > Aquatic > Marine > Epipelagic | place: Germany:Helgoland, sampling site Kabeltonne...
CGTTTACTTACCCCAAGTAAACTGCGCTTTTTCGAACATTTTCGCCTCGATCTTGCGTCGCTCGCCTATTTCGCGCCAGCGACTAAGTACTTGAAAATGAATCGCTTTTCGAAAATAACGAATCATGCCAATAAACTCTTTATTCGAAACAGACTGCGCCGTTTGCTATTGACGAGCCACATCGCGCCTACTATCGTGCCATCAAAACCAGGACAACTCACTGCAAACCAATAACTTCAAGTCGCTATTCTAAAGCATACAAGGAAACCATATGAACGCTGCCTCACCAGAATTTGTCATTGACACCAACATGCACGCAAGTTTCGAACTCGAGCGCAAAGCCTTGATTCCATCTCTTGGTATTACAGTGCTCGAAGCTGTGCATAAAAAAACTGGCGCGCGGCATGTGCATTTGGCCTGCGATCATTCTGAGAATGTCTTTTTGGTTGCGTTAGCGACCATTCCAACCAATAGCACTGGGGTTGCTCATATTCTTGAACACACGACTTTATGTGGTAGCGAGCGTTTTCCAGTACGCGATCCGTTTTTCTCGATGATGCATCGCTCCCTCAATACCTTTATGAATGCCTTTACCTCAAGTGATTGGACCGCTTATCCATTTGCAACTCAAAATCGACAAGATTTTCAGAACTTGTTAGAGGTTTACCTCGATGCGGTGTTTTTCTCTCGACTTGACGAACAAGATTTTCGACAAGAGGGCCACCGGCTTGAATTTCAAGATCGCCAAGATCCAGACTCCCCGCTTGAAATCAAAGGTGTGGTCTACAACGAAATGAAAGGCGCGATGAGTTCAGCCTCACGACAGATTTTTTCAAGCTTAACTCGAGCCATGTTCGATACCAGTACCTATCATCACAACAGCGGCGGCCAGGTTGAGTCTATTGCGCAACTGAGCTTTGAACAGCTCACCGCGTTTTACAAAAGCCATTATCATCCCAGTAATGCGGTCTTTTTTACTTTCGGTGATATTGCCGCACACGAGCATCAAGCCCAGTTTGAACGATGGGCCTTGAGCCGGTTTGAAGCCAGCCAGCGGATTGCAGTCGATCTTGAAGTGCGCCGGTTTGCGCCGCGCTACCTGGAAGAGGCATATACGAGTCACGAGGCCGAGCTTGGCGAGCAAGACACCTATATAACTTTGGCGTGGTTGCTGCCAGAGGGCAATTCAGCTCAAGATCGGCTTGAATATGAGCTGCTCCACGATCTACTGATCGGTCATTCGGCTTCACCCCTCTCCCACGCCCTTGAAACCAGCGGTTTGGGGAGCCCATCGTCATACAATGGATTGATGAAGGGGACCCGTGAGCCAATGTTTTGCGTGGGCTTGCAAGGCTGTCAGCGCAATGATCGCCCTAAAGTAGAACAACTCGTCACCTCGACGCTTGCAAGTATTGTCGCGACAGGGTTTTCAAACGAGGCTGTAGAAGCCTGTTTATTTCAACTGGAAATGTCGCAAAAACAAATTACTGGCAGCAGCTACCCCTATGGCTTAGAGCTCATTTTAAATGCCCTTAGTCCATTGTTATATGGCCAATCGGTGATGGAATCTCTCGATATCGAACCGAACATCGCCCAGCTGCGTAACGATGCACTTAACCCAGGGTATCTTACTCAAAAACTCTCAACACTTTTGCTCGAAAATCGTCATCAGGTGATTCATGTGATGTATCCAGATGTAGACCTTGCGCGCTTGCAGGCTGAACATGAAACCGAGCAACTACAAGCTCGTAAAGCGGCCTTAACAGCTGAGCAAGTGCAAACTATTCTTGCCCAAGGGCAAGCACTGGCCGAGCGTCAAGCGCGCAAAGACGATCCATCGATCCTGCCGAACCTCACCCTTGCTGACATTCCATCTGAACAGCCTGGCATTACTCACGCCGACCAATCTAGACTCGGTTCACCTGTGCCTATTCACTTTTACGATAGCAAAACCAATGGTTTGAGCTTTGTACAAATTATTAGTCAACTACCCGCGCTTTCAATTGAGCAAGCTCGTACTATGCAGCAACTGTTATTACTCTGGACTGAAGTTGGCCATGGCCAGCACAGTTACCTCGACGTGCAAAAAGCGCAATTTGCAGTCAGTGGTTATTTGACCACTCGCTTAAGCATTCGCAACCACCCTTTTGATCCCCATCAATTGAGCGGCTACTCGGTCCTTACAGCTAGTACCCTTGATCATCGATTTACAAAGTTGCATGAGCAAATGCAAGCGCAATTTTTCACACCGCGCTTCGATGAACTGAATCGAATGCAAGAAATGCTGATTCGTAGCCGCCAACGAGTGCTCAACAGTGTTGCCAATCGTGGTCACTCCCTGGCGCTCAGTGCAGCTAGCGCTTGCTACAGCGCCTACGATAATTTAAGTCATCAGCTTAGTGGCCTTGAATATATTCAAGCTGAAAACCAAGCGAAAGACCGTTTTCGAGCCCTGCAAGACGTCGAAACAACTGCCGTCCAATTACAGCAAGTTCATCAACTGCTCACAACCCAACCACGCCAAATTCTACTTGTTGGTGATACCCCTGAACTCGATAGCCAATTGAATTTGCTGGAAAACTGGCAGCAAGGCATATCGCCAGTCACACCTTTGACCGCGAATGAATTGCGGCCTCGAGAACATCAAGCATGGCTAGGCTCAACCCAAGTTAATTTTTGTGCCTTGGCGCTGCCGGCAGTGACCCGAGACCAATTAGATGCGCCAATCCTCGAAGTCATGAGCAATTTTATAAGCCAGGAGTATTTACATACTCGCTTGCGCGAGCAAGGCGGTGCCTATGGTGGTGGCTTAAGCTTTGACCAACATTCGGCAACCCTAAAATTCTATACCTATCGAGATCCGCGAATCGCGGGCAGCTACGCTGACTTCGACAGTGCAATGGTATGGGCTGCGCAAACTGCACCAACGCAATCTCAGCTCGAATCTGCGATTTTATCGATCATAAGCTCCATCGATAAGCCGAGCTCACCCTCTGGTGAAGCAACGAGTGAATATTTTGCGCTGTTGCACGGTCGTACGCTCGCCCAACGACAAGCCTTTCGGACCAAGATTCTCGCGGTCACACCTGAGCAAGTTCTTGATTGCGCTCAACGCTATTTAAAGCCAGATACTGGCGTAAAAGTAGTGGTGACCAGTCGAGAGCTTTGGCAGAAAAATCAAATTGATGGCTTTACTGTGCATCAAATTTAAGCTTAAAATGGCGAAAACAATTCTGGAACTCAACTCATGCCAAATATGAAGACTATCCACAAGTTTGCGGTGCCACTGCCACCGGAAGTAATCAATTTAGATCTACCAGCTGGCAGCAAAATATTGTCGCTGCGTTTCTTGCAACTTGAAAAAAGCTTGTTTCTATGGGCGGAGGTGCCAGTAGGCGCAACCCTTGGCACTGAACAGCGCCAATTTCGGGCTTTTAAAACTGGTGATGGTATTCCTGCATCTAGTACCTATATCGCTACTGCAATCGATCAATACCAACCCGAGGCCTATCACCTTTATGAAATGGCCGTCTGAGCTAAACACCAACAAATAGCTGGCGCCAAATAGGCGAGCGATACTCGTGCGCGCAGCCATTTCGCGCCAGTGACTAAGGCGCGTGGACATTTAAACGCGCGACCCTTGGCGTTCATTTTTTCTCAAAAAGTAGAGCTGATCAAAGCCCCGTGCATCTCAAGAGCTTATCTACAAGAGTAGCTTGTCGCATTTGAGGGAACAATGAGCCCAACCCTACGGGTTTTACTTTAAAACTCGGCATCCTTTGTTGCTTCTCGCTCGTTTGGGGTCAGCCAGACGAGCGAGAAGCGCCTCGGCTGACACGTTTTGAAGTGAAAACAAGGTTCGGGTTTAAATGTCCACGCGTCCTAGGAAGTAATAATGATTAAAACATCAATTGAAAACTAACGCCGTTTTTGGCCCGTAAAATGCTGAGGCCAGTGGCACCACCACGTCGTGGCTCAAACGATACACCAGAAGCAACGCTGGCCTGCACGCCATCCTCGAACATAACCGCCCAAAACGCCTGTCGCATAGAAAGCCTTGGCTCGCGATTGGTTTCAACGGCACTCGGTTGAAAAATTCCTTGTCGCCATAATCCTTCGTCTTGTGCCATGGCGCCTTGACTTGCAAATGCACTCAGGCATAGACAACAGCCTAGTAATAGTTGGCGGGACTTATTCTGCATACTATTTCCTCAACTTTGGCACGACCTTTTTGTATAAACAATGCGCTTAAACAATTCGTTTAATCAATACGTGACAAGTTGGCGTTTAAAACAGATGAAGCCAAATTGTACAAACTTGAAAACCGTGCTCACTCTTTTAGTATACATGCCCTTATGACACTATAAAGGTGTCAGCCGTCAAAAAACGTTGGAAAAGTGCAACTCATCACAATACGCGTCAAAAACACAGTAATATTCAATTCAATTGAGCCAGAATGCACGTCTTAGCTTGTAGGCAATAAACCTTTTTAAATAAATAATGATGATCCATCAGCCGCGACGAAAAGGACTTTTCGCTTTGACTTATCTTGATCCCGGCGCTAATCAAATCCAAAAACAATGCAACTCACTCGTTTAACGCATAAGAGCCTCACTATTTTTCGACAGCTTGATGAGGTTTACTGCGGGCCAATACCAGCAAACGACGCTTGCGCTGTTGATAGCTTGCGTGATCGAGGTCATGATACTTAAGTTGTTGATATAAATCGACGATCCTACCGAGCCAAAGCTGTTGAGACTGAGTCAACTGATCTTTAATCGCCATGGCATAGTTGCCAAGGGTTTCTCCCTGACGACGGACTCTGCTCATCGCACCAATCCGCTTGAGGCATAGCTCCAATGCCCGATCAATCGCTGAAAGCCTTGGTCGTCGCTGCCGAAACAACAACACTATCGCAAGCAGCGTCAGCACGCCAAACAGTACACCAAACAGTAACCCCAACATTTGCATTAGATTTAAACGACCAAAAGCTTGGCGAATAAAGCCTTGTTGTTGTTCACGATCAAAATTAACCACATATTTTTGCCAGCGATAATTACCATAGTCCAGTAACAACCGCGCCCGATTCATAAATCGATTTGAACGTAATAATGATGTTTGCACCTCTGCATCGCTGCCGTTTGAACGACCGATGCGATCTTGGACACCCATGGTCACTCGCCATGGGGCTACCGCTGCAGTGGGATCAAATCGTTGCCAGCCAATCCCTGGCGCCCAGGCTTCAACCCAGGCATGGGCATCAAATTGGTTGACGACAAAATGACCACCAATTGGATTAATTTCGCCGCCATGGTACCCAACGACTAATCGAGCTGGAATATCCGCAGCCCGTAACAAATGCACCATGGCCGAAGCGTAATGACCACAAAACCCCTGACGTCGCCCAAATAAAAATTCGTCGATGCCATCTTGACCATATTTACCAGGCTCAAGTGTATAAAAAAATGGCTCTTGATTAAAATACTGCAAAATTGCCTGGGCATAGCCCGCTAAAGAATTGTGTTTTGCAAACAGCGCTTTTGCAAACGCCGTAGCCTTAGGGTTGTAACCAGCTGGCAAGCGCGTATGTAATTTCTTCGACCAATCGCCGATTTGAGCTCCAAATTGATTGTCCGGGTGAGACGTGCCTTGATAGGTATAGAGTTTATCGACAATTTTTGGCAACTGGTAAGTAAAATCAGGCAACCGCTGGGCTTCGCCACTCAACGTGGTGGGTACATCCAGCACCGGCAACCACGATTGCTCACTCGGCTCAAGGGTAATGACATAGTTAAATTGATTGTCATCAGCGACAAAACCACTTTGTGCTTGGCGTTGTACATCTTCGCGCTGAAAAAATAATTGGGCTTGCCGTGAAGAAAAAACCGATCGCCAGGTCAAGCCATCAAAGTCTGCCAAAGTCAACACTCGCCAATACCGCTGCGCTGGACTTGGCATTGAACCATTGAACTCAGCTCGAAACGCAACCCCTTCAGAGGCGCCAAGCTGGGCGACATCGCTCACCGACATACTGTCACTGATACCAACTGTTGGCCCCGGCTTCTTGATTTCAATCGTCCAAAAAGGATCTATACGGGGAAACAGTACGAACAAGATCAAGCCTATTGGCAATGCTTGCGCGCAAAGCTGTAGACCTTTGCGCAGATTTCCACCGTCCTCAAGGGCGCAAGTTGTGCGGTTCGCTGCAAATAACGCCGTGGTCGTAGCGATAAACGCCATTGAGAAATAGCCGAGCATCAATAGGCTTTGATACAGCAAAAACGCCGACGCCATGACGAAATACGATAAAATTAAAATCACATACACGTCTTTGAGCCGAAACATTTCCAACAATTTTAAATAATAGGTGATCACTAACAGGGTGACCGCTGCTTCAACACTTAAAATTCGTGGATATTGCAACATCAACCCAAAGAGCGCCGCAATGACCAAGCCGTAGCGCAATATTTTGCCGGGAAAACTCCAGCGACCTTGGAAAATCATCCAACGCCAAACCACACACCAGGCACATAACAGGCTCACCCAAAGCGGAATATAGCTAATATGCGGTAAAGTGCAGATGAGCTGCGCCCAAGTAATCCAATAAAAACTTTGCCTGGGTGATTGAAATTGTACTTGGCCTTGATCAAACCACAGCGGCTTGGATTTTTCTGAAGACTTTTTTGCGGACTCTCTGGTGGACTCAATTGTGGACCCCACTACAGAAGTTGCTGATGCACGATGATGTCGACTCACTTTTACCATGGCGCTACCGAGTCTCCATGGGCTGGTTCGATTTCAATCCCGCCAAGCTCGATTGGGCAGGTGGCAAGCCGTAAAGCGCCAGGGTCTCCAAACAGCGGCGTGTATGCTCTGGACCACTGCCTACTGGTAAGCGCGTACCGCCAAGCTCAATGCCAAAACACACCTGCGTTCGACTCAAGCGCAACACCCAATAACACAGCACGCGCAATCGCTCTTCGATCACCCCATCGAGCTTACTCAAACTCAACCAAACATCATCACCAACGTTTTGCTCAAACTGCTTCGTCATCAGTGGCGCGCCGCGAGAAATCGAGCGCCAGTGAACTTGACTGAGTCGATCACCGTCTTGATAGGTTCGCAACCCAGCAAAGTCATCGCCACCGCTGGCGGTGATCAGCGCTTGCTTATCGCTCGCCGCCCGGCTGGCAATTGGGGTTGGACCAGCTTGGGGTTTTGGGTACACCAGAGCGACCATATCCAGATCGACCCAACTCCAAGCTCGCACCAGTCCTAACGGATAAAAGGTCTGGATCAACAACCGACCAGGTCGCTGCACGCCACGCTGCTCTGCGGGTACAAATAAATCGACCACAAGATCACTGCCCACCGGCACGTCGACTATTTTGCGGCTTGAATTGATGAACGCAAGTTGGATCGATTCGCGAGTTTGGCCCGACAAAGCCCGAATCCCAACTCGATACAAGACCTCGTCGCCTTCAAACCCTGCCTCGGAGGTGATTGCTTGCAATCGAATCGCTTGTAAATTTCGATAGGTGTGTAAAATTGTGACCAGTCCAAGAGCTATGAGAAAAAAGGTCAACCCAAGTACCAGACTATTGATGTAATTAACACCGCCGATAAACATTGCCAACAAGCTAATCGCGAACAAAACACCTTGCCAACTCGGTAATATAAAAATCGATTTTTGTTGTAATACCAGCGTATTACTCGCAGGAATACGCTGGTTCAACCATTGCTGCCAACGACCAGCAAACCAACTTCGCTGCGGCTTGAACGCTAAAATAGATCTATTGTCAGGGCCGGCATAAGCGTTAAGCGACTCGCTCTCGGCTCCAGCCACATCACGCACCCCTGCCGCTGGCTTAACCGGCTTCATGCAAGACATCGACATCGTTGAGAAGAACATTCACTAAAGACACGCCATCATGACCACTTTGGTTGGCGCTACCACGCAGACGATGCTCAAACACACTTGGCAATACTGCTTGAATATCTTCAGGAACCACATGGCTGCGATGATGCAAATAAGCCCAGGCTCGAGCTGCTTGCACCAACGCCAAAGTTCCCCGCGGCGATATGCCAATGTGAAACGGCGCTCCCGAGCGCGATTTACTCACCAAACGCTGCACATAATCTACGACCGAATGGCTAATATGCACGCCACGTACTCCAATTTGAGCACTGGTCAGTTGCTCTATAGTCATTGCACCTTCGAGGTCTTGCAGTATGGAGCGCCGATCCTGGCTTAAAATCAGCGAGCGCTCAGCTTCTCGAGTTGGGTATCCCAAACTCACTTTCATTAAAAACCGATCCAGCTGACTTTCGGGTAACGGGAAAGTGCCCATTTGTGTACTAGGATTTTGAGTCGCGATGACAAAAAATGGCGTTGGTAATTGATGAGAATGGCCATCAACGCTGACCTGCTGCTCCTCCATCGCCTCCAGTAAGGCACTTTGGGCTTTTGGGGTAGCTCGATTAATCTCATCGGCCAAAATCACCTGGGAAAAAATCGGCCCTGGTCGAAACTCAAAACTATGATTCTGCTGATCAAATACCGTCACCCCGAGAATATCACTGGGTAGTAAATCGCTGGTAAATTGAATCCGCCGATACTCACACGCCAACAGCTTTGCGAGAGTATGGGACAAGGTGGTTTTACCCATCCCTGGTAAATCCTCAAGCAAAATATGGCCGTTCGCAAGTAGGCAACTGACCGCTAATTTAACTTGGTGTTCTTTGCCGAGCAAAACTTGGTTCACACCAGCGAGAAGCTGATCTACAGCATTTTGCATGAAAACTTCCTTTACAATAAATTGCCATCGTCGAGCTGTAATCGGACCTGATCAAGCGCTTGATTGGCCTGGATCAGCTCTTGTTCCAATACTGCCAGCACCGGAGCTGGCTCAGCAGTTTCTTGCAGCGCTATTTCAGAGCGCAGCATGGCTTCGCCCAGTCGTAGCGCGCCAACACTCAATGCCGAACCACGCATTGAACTCAACAGTTGGGTCATACGAACATACTGGCCCTGTTCCAACAATGCCCCAAGTTGTTCAATTAACGTCGAGGTACGAATCGTAAACGTACTGATCATTCGCTGATATAAATCTAGGCGATCACCGAGTCGACCAAGGGCTGTCACCACATCAACCCCATTAATTTCTGGTAACGCCACAGTTGCCAGTCGTCCAGCTTGGCTTTTAGCAGTTTCGCTCTGCACTGGCGCAAGTAAAAACGCTAAAATACGATAGAGATCTTGCGGCTCGATTGGTTTTGCCAAACAACTGCTCATGCCGCAGTCGATACAATCAGCTAGCACTGCACTCACATCATCTGCAGTAACACCGATAATTGCGCTTTGTTGGCACCCATCAAGTCGGCGCAGTTGTTTACTCGCCGCAAAACCACTGAGTTTGGGAAGGTGCAAATCGAGAATAATCAGTCCAAATTTTTGCGTTTGGCAAAGCGCAATAGCATCTTCAGCGGTTGCCACACTGACTACTTTAGCCTGAGTTGGTTGCAGTAGTTCGACAAGATATTCCCGATTTGAGGCCACATCCTCAACCACTAAAATCGCCTGTGTCTGCAGATTTGGGACATTAAATTGCACTTGTTGTACTACTTCGCCGCCGCTCACTAACTGCTCGCGCAACCGCCAAGGGAGTACCGGTGCGTATAAAATTCGGCTGGACTGCTTTGCCAAAGCATAAGCTGGACTGGATTGAGCTTCAAAGTGAACGATTTCAATACAATTTTGCCGCCAAGGAGCCAGCATTGATAAGGTGGTATCTACACAGCTTCGCTCGAGTCGTCCATCGACGATACACTGCTTGATTGTACTATCGCTCTGTAGCCAGGTAAGTACCTGCTGATCACAACGGGTGAATACACGGATTTGCTCATGAGGTCGCAGCGCTGCACGAACCCATTCTACAAAACGTTTATTATGGGAAACCACCGCAATTTCGCCGATGATGTCTAACGGCGCTGGCGCAGCCATAACAACCTTGATCGGCAGTTGTACTTCAAAACAACTACCAATACCAGGCGATGATTTGACCTCAATCGTACCAGCCATGGCTGTCACGATCTGTTGACTAATCGCAAGCCCAAGTCCGATACCACCGCCTGGACGAGTTTCGGCTTGCGCGAACGGTTCAAAAATCTGCTGTTGTTGCTTCGGACTCATGCCGACGCCAGTATCTTTGACGCGGATAACCAACAGATAATTGCCAGCGAGGTATTGCGTTTGCTCATCTTGCGCTGTGGCTCGTTCGCGACCTTCGATCTCAAGGGTAATCTCACCACGGCGAGTAAACTGAAATGCATTTGCAAGTAGATTAATCAATAGTTGTCGAAACCGAACTTTATCGCCATTGATTTGTTTTGGCAGATCGCTTTGGATGAAACTCAAAAAATCCAGCTGACCTTTTTCCGGCAGCTGACGCTGATCCAAACTAAATGTTGCCACTACCGTGCTCAGTTCATCGGCAAGCTCGAAGGGCTCCGCAACCAACGCCATAGCTTGGGTTTCAAGCTTTGCAATATCGAGTACGTTTTGCAATACACCAAGCAGATGATCACCAGCACTGACAATGCGACGAATCGCTTCTTGCTGACTACTGTCGCTGAGCTGTACCTGCAACAGCCTTGCAAATCCTAAAATCGAGTGCATTGGCGTGCGCAATTCATGACTCATATCGGCCAGAAAACGAGTTTTTCCCGCATAGGCCGTCTGGACGCGCTGCCGTTCAACTTCTAACATTTGCGTTTGAGTACGCAGCTGTTGGCCAATCAGATCACGGCGGAAGACTTCAAGGCGTAATTTAGCCTGACTCCGGGCGAGTGAGGTGGTCGTTGCGGCTTGTTCAGTCACATCACGCAACGTGATGATCAAAGCTGGCGTTAGATCAGTCAGAGCTTCACTAGCGTTTGCTGATGCTAAATGAGAATCATTTTGTTTGGCGTATTGTTTTACAAGACGTACGCTAATTTCCAGATGCAAATTACGGCCATTGTTATCTTTAGTTTCAACTCGCAACGGTTGCGCTATAGCCTTTAAATCGTCAAGGCTTTTAAAATCAATGTTCATCGCTGCAAATACCGGCTCAATTGGCTTCAACAGCGCAAATTCACCGGAGCTCAAACAAATCGCTCGCTCATTCCACGTCAACATCTGAGCGCTAGCATTACAACAGATGACACCAGTGGGTAGTGCATCAAAAAGTGTTTCAAACAGCGTATTCTTAGCGGTGCTTACCTGTTGCCTGGCATTAAAACCTTGCAACACTCGAATCATTGCCAGAAGCGATAGTAAGTATGCAAGTAATAGCCCGACTGCATATGTCTGACTCGATGTATTGAGTGCTTCAAGCTCACGAGCA
>Ga0115549_1002166_pt1 | contig 11378 bp, 8 predicted proteins | sample COGITO_mtgs_1004_2_FD_87176 | JGI IMG/M metagenome (GOLD analysis project Ga0115549, IMG submission 87176) | Pelagic marine microbial communities from North Sea - COGITO_mtgs_100430 | ecosystem: Environmental > Aquatic > Marine > Epipelagic | place: Germany:Helgoland, sampling site Kabeltonne...
CTTCGCACTAATAAACTGCGCCTTTTTTGAATATTTTCTTCGCGATCTTACGTCGATCGCCTGTTCCGCGCTAGCGACTATCTATTAGCTGTTCTGCTCTTAAATTTTATTGCACGAATCGGCGTCAACCTTACACAGCGGGACAATAACCTCCTTATACTTTTGGAAGAATCACTAATCGAGGTGATTCTTCCACACGTTGCAGGTAGTCGTTTTTCTTCAATGCAATATCTTTAAATCGCCTATTTAATCTCTATTCCGAGTGACTGGCATCCAACTCAAGGCAATTCGCATGATCCTAAATCCTTATAAAAAGAACACTCATAATTTAGCAGAACTGGAGTTTGAAAAAGCTCAACTACTATGGAACAGCGCCAAAGAGATTGGTCTATGCGAAAAGTCTAGCCTTGGAGCAAACCTTGAGGTCACCGGAGCATCGTTGGCGCCCGTAAGCCAATTGACTGGTGCCGTTGAAAAAGTACTTGCCGGGCTACATAAAATTCCCGAAATACTCGACAGCACATTTTGGCAAAGCGTTGATGAACCTGCTCGAGGCTCGCAATGGCAGCTATGTCATGATTTCATTCAGGCAGGTCGTCCAATTTCTGGTCGTGTGCGAGTAGATTCGGTAGTGAGCAAGGTTGACGGCGACAACTCTATTTCTGGTCTTATCGAATTCGAACCACATGCCGGTGATGACAATACCTTACACGCCGTGCGAACGATGTACCAGCATGCTCAGTTATGGGATCAAGTAGACCAGAAGAACTATCTCGATTTGCTAGCTGCCGCCCACAGGATTCAATCGCCAAATCAAGCTGGAAAAATTCGCATTGTGCAATGGGATTCGAATGAACGTACCGACATAGATTACCGTCCAACGTCAGAAAAATTACTCGCCGAATTTCGGTACCGTGGCTTGGACGCTCAGCAATTTCTGTATGATGATCCAGCTGCAGACTGGGATGACGCCCTAATCTACAGAATTTTCGAATTCTCTGAGATTCATGAAAGCGCGGCTCAGCAATACCTTATAGATGGACACAATCAAGGTCGATTCAAACTCGCAAATCCAGCATTCGTTTTCGGCAAGCTTGTAGCCTATTTTGCGACCGAATTTTCAGAGATATTTCAATCACGCCTTGGCTTGACCGCTAACGAATTACTCGCTTTTCCTCACACTTTTTCTTCAAAAGAATATCTACAAAGTCGGCAATTACAACGCGACTATGACTATACTCGACTATTTTTAAAAGGTGTACTAAGCGAAGGATCTGGTGGCGGCAACGACGTCTATCCGCTCAAAAACTTCGGATCGCAAGCCGAGGCTTTGGCTTTTATTCGGAATAAAACTCAAGACGATGTTGGTGGCTGGATTTTACAACAAGAAGTTCAACGTGAGCGATTTAATATATTACAACACTGCGAAAGCACTGGTGAGATTCATGAAAATGAAAACGCAGGCATTTTACAGCGACAGATTTTTATAAATTCACGATTAATAGGTCATTACAATCTGACGTCTAGTCGTTTAAATCAAACTAGTGACGTTATGCATGTGGAATCTGGAGTCGCGGTATTTATTTGATACGATTATAGCTCATCTCAAGTAAGTGCTGTAACCAGTAGTTTTTATTCAATTGAAATAAGCTCCAGCTCACTAAAGTTGATAAATCCTCATCAATCCACCTACAAACAGCATGTTAAAAACTCTAACATGCTGTTTGTAGGTGGATTGAGCATATCGCTAGCGCGCGTGGACATTTAAACGCGCGACCCTACTAGCGTTCATTTTTTTCTCAAAAAGAAAAGCTGATCGCCGTTGAGTCCATCTCAACAGCTTCTCTACAAAAGTAACTCGACGCATTTGAGGGAAAAAAGAGCCCAACTCTACGGGTTTCATAAATGTCCACGCGCCCTAGGCAATACTCTGTAAGCACTTTTTGATGAGTTTATAGCTCGCTATAACTCGCTTTACATCGACCTTATCGGTAGCTTTGCGCCTTTATCCTTTATTGGCAAAGTGCTGAACACCTTCTTTTTCCATCACTTTTTGGAAAGAGGCGCGAGCGACCACTGTTTCTAAAAAAGCGTTAGTTTTTGGACCGAAGGTTGGTAAATGTGGCAAGAAAGTCCAGTTTGCGCAAACGGTTGAGTAAATATCTCCTGGCCCGAAATGCTCACCCATTAAAAATGGTCCACCACTTTTTGACAACTGATCTTCAATGAGATCCCACTTCTTTTGAACGGTGTCACAAAGTTTCTTAATCGTATCGTCAGCGACTCCATGAGTTTTTGCCGCCATTACTCCCCCATATGCAGGATGCAGGGATGAGTTTGCAAACATCAACCATTGCAATGCTAGGGCTCGATTATAGCCATTTGCCGGAATTAAATCACCTTTGTGCTTATCGTTCAGATATACGATCATGGCAGCATTCTCTGTCACAATGCCATCTGGCGTTTTAAGGGTGCCAACTTGTCCTCTCGGGTTTATATCCAGATACCAGTCGCTTTTATGCTCATTATTTTTCATATCTACCGCTATCGCTTTGTACTCAGCACCAAGCTCTTCAAGCGCGACGTGGACAGACATGGAACAAGCACCAGCGCCATAATATAATTCGTACATTTTGTATCCCTTAACGTAAACTATATGAGCAATTAAGTAGCGCTAGTTTAGCGCTACACTATGTTGTTTTCATACTGTGTCAGCCAAGGGATTGTCGTGGCGTGAATTGACGCCTAACGTGCACTGTAGCCTTCGACGATGCTTGCCGCTCTGCGCGCACGGCCTGATCAAAACCCCAATTCAATCCCACAACCCTGCTAATGTCTGCTCTTGCGCGCGCACATGCTCGTGTACCTTGGCGCAAAAGTCTGGATGTCGGTGTGCAACAGGCGTGATACCCTTATCCCGACAGGCCAGGACATACTCTTGCCTTGTGCACCAAAAACGTAGGCACATTAACCGCACCATTGCGCTCCAATGCGCCACTTCTAGACTCTTAACTTCAGCACAGCTTTGGAAACCGTTTACCATCGCCTTAAGCTGAGGCATATTTAAGGTTGCATCTTTGTACGTAGCCCAATCGAGCACACAGATTGCCAGATCAAGTAGGATTGGTGACCAAGATGCGTTGAAATAATCAATAACCGCATTGAGTTGTTGTGATTGGGCTAGGGCGTTATCGCAGAAAATATCGCCATGGATAAAGCTTTGTCGAAAATTTAGATGTTGATCGAGAACCTGCTCAAGCTCGTCATAGGCTCTGTGGAAAAACTGTTGGTCGGCCTGGCTAAGTCGTGTGAGATCGGGCAAAAATGCGTTGATACGTTCGAGATGTTGATGTTTTGGGATCAGCATGCTTAGGTTTGGCTGATGAATTGCGAATTCAGCCTGCACAGTTGGACTAATTTGACTGACCTGTCCAAGAAACTGGCCAAGCTGGCGGCAGACTTCAGGCCCAGACTGTACATGCTGACCCGCTAGCCAGGGTTGTAGAATAATCGGCTTGCTTACGTTAAACCCGCAAGCACTGGTATCAAGAGCATAAATAAAATCTGTCTGCAACTGACTTTTAATAATCGCCGCTGGTATCTTGACTTTGGCATCACGCATTTGTAGCGCGGCGCTCAGTTGTGCAAGCACCTGGCAATAGGCCTCGACTCGATCTTTGGTGACTGCTTCAAAGATCGTCAAAGCGAAAGTCTGCTCGCTTTCACTCACAACCTTGTAGATGCTATTCTCAATGCCTGCTGCAACCGGCTCATAGGCTTTGAGCTCAAGGCCGAAATAGTCTTTAAGTACAGCGCTGATTTGCACTGTGCTGAGCTGTGTGTAAACCGCCATAAAAAGGACTCGTTATGTCTGTCGCCAAACTTACTCCACTCGATACTGGCAAGCCAGTGATCATTGTGGACGGGTCATCATACCTGTTTCGAGCTTTTCACGCACTGCCAGCACTCACTAACTCCAAGGGCGAGCCAACTGGAGCCATTAAGGGCGTACAGTCTATGCTGCAAAAACTGATCAATACCTATCAACCTGAGTTGATGTGTGTGGTGTTCGACACTAAGGGGCCAAATTTTCGTCATGAACTTTATCCTGAGTATAAAGCTAACCGTGGTGCGCCAGCGCCAGAGCTGATCGCACAGATTGAACCACTCCACCAGCTGGTAAAAGCGATGGGTTTACCACTGCTCGCCATATCTGGCATTGAAGCCGACGATATAATTGCCACCCTTGCCCAGCAAGCGGCGGACTCTGGGCACCGGGTGTTGATTTCATCGGGGGACAAAGACTTAGCGCAACTGGTCAATGGTTCTATAGAGCTTGTCAATACCATGTCCCAAGAGCGGCTCGATATTCAAGGTGTACAGCAAAAATTCAACGTTACTCCAGAGCAGATTGTCGACTATCTCGCATTAATCGGTGACAAGTCTGACAATATTCCAGGCATCGATAAAGTCGGTCCTAAAACTGCAGCTAAATGGCTGGCCGAATACGGTGACATCGACACATTACTCGAACATAAAGATACCATTTCTGGCAAAATCGGTGAAAACTTGCGCAACCAAGTTGAGCGACTGATATTGAGTCGACAACTCGTGCAGTTGCAATGCGAACTCGAGCTGCCTATCTCGATCGCAGATTTAAAACTTAACAAGCCAGACTCGGCCATCTTGCAACAGCTGTTCGAACAGCTTGAATTTAAAAATGAATTACGTCAATTGCTTGAACACGTCCCAGCGCCCATCGAAGCAACTCAGCATTCCCTGGTCGCAACCACGTCAACAGCAAGTCGGGCAACCTATCGCACCTTGACCACTCATGACGAAATTAGTGCCTGGCTTGAGCAAGCTAGACAGGCCGATAGCATTGTGTTCGATACCGAAACGACTTCCCTTGCGATCCATGATGCAAAGCTAGTTGGCGTGAGTCTCGCTATAAACTCATCGGAGGCAGTTTATATACCCTGTGGACATAGGTTTGCGAGCGAAGATGAAACCCCTGTTGCGGAGCAGCTTAATTGCGATGAATTATTGCAATTACTTAAGCCGATACTCGAGGCAGCTAAACCAGTAAAAATTGGCCAAAATTTAAAATACGACATAAATGTTTTACGTCGCCACGGCGTAGAAGTCACTGCCATCGGTGGTGACACTATGTTGCAGTCCTACGTACTGAACCCGAGCGTTGGTCGGCATGATATGGATAGCTTGGCTATGCGCAATTTGCAGCGCACAACTATTACCTTCGAGTCCATCGCCGGAAAGGGCGTCAAACAAAAAACTTTTGATATGATTCCATTGGATATCGCTGCCGATTATGCCGCCGAAGATGCTGAAATAACCTGGTTGTTATCGCAAAAACTCAGTAATGATTTTGCTCAATATCCAGAGCTCAAGGCTATTTACGAAACTATAGAATTACCATTGGTGCCAATTTTAGCGCGCATGGAATATTTTGGCGCCCTGATTGATGCAGCTGAACTACAAGTCCAAACCCAGACTTTAGGAACTCGGCTGGCTGATCTGGCCCAGCAAGCATTTGACTTGGTTGGCGAGGAGTTCAACCTTAGCTCGCCAAAACAAATTGGTACTATTTTGTATGAGAAAATGCAAATTCCAATTTTAAAGAAAACACCGAAAGGCGCACCATCTACCGCTGAAAATGTACTACAAGATCTTGCGAAAGACTATGAATTACCAAGGCTACTGCTTGAGCATCGCTCCCTCGCAAAACTACAGTCGACCTACACCGATAAATTGCCTGAGCTTATCCATGCCGATACTGGCCGTGTTCATACGTCTTATCACCAAGCGGTAACAGCAACTGGCCGCTTATCATCGTCGAACCCAAACTTGCAAAATATTCCAATTAAAACTGCTGAAGGTCGCGCCATCCGCAAAGCGTTTATCGCCGCACCGGGTCACAAGCTGGTCGCTGCGGATTATTCACAAATTGAGCTGCGAATTATGGCGCACCTCTCAAACGATGAGCGCCTATTGCAAAGTTTTGCTGCTGGCGAAGACATCCATAGTGCTACTGCTGCAGAGGTTTTTGCTACTACACTCGCCAAGGTGACCAGCACTGAACGTCGGGCGGCAAAAGCGATTAACTTTGGTCTTATTTATGGTATGTCGGCATTTGGGCTTGCAAACCAACTTGGCATCAACCGACACGAAGCACAACACTATATTGACCAATATTTTCAACGTTATCCTGGCGTTGAAACCTATATGAATCAGACCCGCCTACAAGCTACAGATCAAGGCTATGTCGAAACCCTGTTTGGACGACGTTTGTATCTACCAGATTTGCAGTCCCGCAATCACGCCGTGCGCACTGGCGCCGAGCGTGCAGCGATCAATGCGCCCATGCAGGGCACGGCGGCTGATATCATGAAACTCGCAATGATCGAACTTGCCAACTGGCTCGAGCATAATAAACTGAGCAGCCAAATGATAATGCAAGTTCACGATGAGATCGTGTTGGAAGTACCCACAGCTGAACTTGAACAAGTATTGGCTGCAGTACCAAAAGTGATGAGCGAAGCTGCGCAGTTGAACGTGCCACTGCTAGTGGAAATTGGCGCTGGTGATAATTGGCTTGAAGCGCATTAGCCAGAACGACTCACACTGAACTTGAGGTACTTGCATTTGATCCACGAAAAGTAATCGTCGCCTCTGCATCACGCTGCTCGCCTGTCAAGCTAGCCATTTCAATCGCCATCGAGTCAGCCTGAGTCTCCAGGGAAACAGCTGCAGCATCGCCAGCTTTGCTAAATTGCTCGGTAAGCTGTTGATCCAGCCATTGAAGAATGCGCTGCTGGGTAGCGGTGTTCACTTTAAACTCTGGTTCGTTTGGGTCAATAGGAAATCGACTAGATGGTGAATGCGTGAGTCGTAGTTGTCGTGTACTGTTAGCAGCTGTTTGATCTGGTGACTGGGCGGCAACGCTCTCGACGCTGTCCTTTAGGAGTGATTTTGCCTCGTAATCGCGATAAAATGCGGCGCGACCGTTGCTAGCTGGATTCTCAAGCACTCGAATAGGCGTTCGCATAATGTCATGAGTAACGATGCAACACAAAGACTCTGGCGCTTTGTCTAACAGGTCATCAAGAGTAAGTCGATCATTTGTAGTGGCTAAGTTTAGAGCATTCAAGCATTGCTCTAGGGCTTTGATTTTCGATTCTATTTGCTTCGTAGCCGCATTTTCATTGCAGTGAACAACTTTGGGAAGCTCGTTGTTGGACGCACCCCGACCGCGTGCATTCACCCGCATGCATACCAGCATTAAGGCCAAAGTAGGTAATCCAAATGCTAAAGTAGCGCCGCCCGTTATTGCAAACATCTTGAAAAAATGATCGGGTGCTGTACCGATTTTATTTGCTCTCGAACTGTTTATATTATCCTGCCATTGGGTTTCACGACAAAACGTATGTAAAGTCGTGGTGGGCAAACCTGCTTGCACGAAGGTTTGCTTGAGCTGTTCATGTTGTAGCCTTAATATTTCGTCAGCGCTAAGGGCATTGAGCTCCGTAAAAGTGTTAGCACTACAAAGACTTTTTGGCGAGAATAGTTGCCCATTGGCACTAATGAATAGCGTGGTCTCAATCTTTGCAAAGCTTCGTTTCGCCTCAAGGTGTGATTCCGCCATAGCATTATAATCAACAGCTAACAGGCCTTTAGAAGTTTGGCTATGACTACTGCCATTGGGCAAGAGTAAGCCAATTTCGCCCTTGCTACCATACAAGATCTTGACCAAATTAGTCGTTACGTTTTGAATATTACACACTTTATTTAAATTTGATGTCGCCGCCGGACGATGGGCATGAGTGGTCTTACAAAATCGCCGCAAAGACTGCTCTTCGCCGCTCGGCAAAAAAATATGCGGCCTAACAACATGGTATTTCAAAGCACTCAACGGCCCACGCATATCGACATTGTACACCGAACCTTCGTTGGCGAGATGCTGCTCTGGACGCACCATTACATAGCTTTGATCAATATCGGCGACAACTGCAAAATTCTGGTACTTCGACGGCTGGACAAGTCCGTGGGCATGGATAGCTGTGGCCTGTCCAGGCCGGGCAGCGAGTCCTAGCACACTGGTGACTGCACCAAGTAAGGACATAGAGCGCTTTACTCGAGGCAGTGAAGCGCGAGGACTCGGAGCTCTTAAATCGACTTGAGTTAAACACTGGGATGAGTCTATCACTGTCGGGCATTTTTCAGACTGGTATGTCGAGACCTTTGCATGATTAGCCCAGTCTGCTCCAGCTTGTGCTCCTATTCTCATATAATGGAACCTTTTAAAATCACGTTGGTGTATCAGCTTGGATCGATCAGCCACGTTGTCAAACTTTCACATATTGCTTCGAATCCGTCACGTTTCAACGCGGAAAAACAAGTGATCTGTGCTTTAAATTCTCGATCTTTGAGCTGAGTGTCAATGTCCTTGCGCAATTTGAATAGAGCCTGCTGGGCTTGATTGCGCGAAAGCTTATCGCTTTTACTCATCACCACATGCAGCGACACTGCGTTGTTGACCAACCATTCAAGCAGCAGCTCGTCTTCCTCTTGAAATCCGCGCCGACAATCGATAAGCCAGATGATGCCACGCAGGGATTGACGCTGGGCCAAATAAGCTTCAATATTTTCAGCCCATGAACGCTTGACTCTAAGTGGCACTTTAGCATACCCATAGCCTGGTAAATCAACGAGCCGCTGAGTGTCGCTCATATCAAAAAAATTGATAAGCTGCGTGCGGCCTGGAGTTTTGCTGGTATGGGCAAGCCGTTTTTGTTGCACCAGTGTATTAATGCAGGTCGATTTGCCGACATTTGAACGACCCACGAAGCCGACCTCGCAGCCGATGTCCGCTGGATAGCCTTGTGGCGCGGCTGCACTGGTCGCAAAACAGGCCGAGCGTAGTAATTTTGCAATTGGCAACTGGGCCCAATCGGCTTCTTGCTCTGACATGCTGTAATTCCTTGTGAAGGCCAGACTCGAAACACTGCTCAATTTGACGTATGATCACACACTTTGTGGCGAGATAGCATTTGGCAACATGGTATTGTATTTTGGCGTTAAGAGCTAGGGCGCGTAAGCCGCTAATTTGATGCTCGTGCTTGAGATCAGTGCTAACTCTTACTATCTTTACCAACAGTTTGCTTCAATTGCACTAATGGCTACCAATAATTTAAAAAGCACTCAATCTCAAAAGTTGCTTATTGGAGCAATAAAGGCCAAAATACACGCCAGAAATGGTTTAGCTCAGGATCCTTGATATGTCTTTGCGTCACCTCGTTTACGCCTCGCTTCTTTTCGGCTTCAGTTCGGTTTCCCTGCAAGTGAGCGCCTCTGAGGCTGGCAAATCTCCAGATGAGCCTCTACCAACACTCGAGGACGTCGAGTTTGATTATCGCGGTGATGCGAAACAAGGTGAAACGCTTTCAGTGCAGTGCGTAGCTTGTCACGGTCAAAATGGTAATTCTATAGCGCCAACCTGGCCGAAACTCGCCGGTCAGCATGCAAGTTACATCTACAAGCAGCTACAAAATATGCGCGGTAGCGAAGAAGAAGCCGCTCGTTACGTTCCACAAATGTCGGCCATTGTCGCTGGACTTTCAAATCAGGACATGGCAGATCTCGCTGCGTATTTCGAGCAGCAAACTGGCACTGTTGAAGGCGCTCAACCAGAGCTCCTTGAGCTTGGTGAACAAATCTATCGCCATGGTATGGCCGAAACCGGTGTGCCAGCTTGCACAAGCTGTCACCAACCAGACGGTGCCGGAGTTGGTCTTTCTGGCTATCCAAAGCTCGCAGGCCAGTATGCTCAATATACAACCCAGCAGCTACAAGGCTTTCGAGCTGCAGCCAGAGATGATTTAAATGCACCGTACTATCGCAAAAATGATGGTGAAACCATGATTATGCGACTCTCGGCAAAAGGCCTCACGGATAAGCAGATATTGGCGGTCAGTGAATACGTTAGCGGCTTGATGAGCAAGCGGCCAGAATTAGTAGCCAAAGACGGCGCAAGCGAAGCAAAAGATGGCGCTACGCAAGTAAGTCAGGAAGACGAAGCAGACAGTGGTGAGCAAGCAGAATCGGCAGAAGAGCAGTCGATTGAAGGCACTCAAGCGGATCCCGAAAAACCACTCAATGACACTGTCGAAGTGAACGATGCTAAGGTCGACGAGCCAGAAGCAAAGTAGCGTGTCTGACCAAACTTAGCGGCTCACGGGGGACAAGCGTATGGCGCGAAGGTGGTTGCAATCACCTGTTGTTCGGCGAAAAATAGGGCTAAAAGAAATAGGCGCTGGCTTGACTCGAAATCATCGCCAGCTTGGTGGTGCGATAATCACCAGCAAAGAGCTCAAGCTGTTAACCTATAATATTCAAGCCGGTTTAAACTGCACAGCGTTTAAGGATTATTTTAAAACAAGCTTGAGCCAATTCTTGCCGAGCAAACCCAACTTCAGACATCTTGCAGCTATTGGCGAAGTGCTTAAGCCTTTTGACGTGATTGGGTTACAAGAACTTGATGCCGGCAGTATTCGCTCAGGCCATATCAACCAGCTCGACTCCCTTGCTGAGCATAGCCATTTCTCCTTTCGCCATCAACAGCTTAATCGAAATCTTGGTAGGCTCGGCCAATACTCAAATGGCCTACTCAGCCGGTTTATTCCGTTGTCGGTTGAAGATCACCGTTTGCCTGGCCTACCTGGTCGTGGCGCTATTATCGCCGACTTCGCGCTGCATGATCGCACCTTAACTGTGTGCAATGTACACCTCGCCCTCAGCGAAAAAGCACGTAACCGGCAATTGAGCTATCTCTATCGTCAGCTCGAACGGCGCGATGCCCTTGTCTTGATGGGAGATATGAACTGTACAATTGCCGAGATTCAGGCAAGCCCATTAGGTCAGCTCGAACTATTGCAACCAACCCTTGATCTACCGTCTTATCCAAGCTGGCAACCAGTTCGAGCCATCGATCATATTTTAGTTTCAGCAAACCTGGACGTTGTCAGTACTGAGGTCATTACATCATCCCTCTCTGATCACTGCCCGGTTGCGCTCACCCTGCGTCCAAAATAGTACAATTGCAACGCAAGCGGACATGGGACCCTACAGCGTCATTCCAGATCAAAAACTCGGTGATCAGCTTTACTCGAGCTTGTGTCATCGATTTGGCCTGAGCTCATATCATCAAGTGTGAGAGTATATTTCGCGCCAGCGACTATTTAGTCGCTGGCGCGAAATAGGCGAGCGACGCAAGATCGAGGCGAAAATGTTCGAAAAAGCGCAGTTTACTTGGGGTAAGTAAAAGTATACTTTTTCCATTTTGAGGTCATTTTCAACAA
>Ga0115549_1002168_pt1 | contig 11366 bp, 6 predicted proteins | sample COGITO_mtgs_1004_2_FD_87176 | JGI IMG/M metagenome (GOLD analysis project Ga0115549, IMG submission 87176) | Pelagic marine microbial communities from North Sea - COGITO_mtgs_100430 | ecosystem: Environmental > Aquatic > Marine > Epipelagic | place: Germany:Helgoland, sampling site Kabeltonne...
AAAGCGGCGTTTACTTGGGGTAAGTAAACGTATACTTTTTCCATTTCGAGGCCATTTTCAACAATGCCTCTTAACACCGAGAGTGCGAGCGCAGTCATTTCGCGCCAGTGACTACTTATGCTGGTCGCTCGGTTGAATAAATCGAATCATACTTTGCTCTCGCCTAGTCAGAAAATCTGCGAGTCGCAAAACAAGAGGTGTAACTACAGCGTGAGCTTCTACCAAGACAAAAAAGTGCTAATTGTCGACGATTTTGCCGAGTTCAGAATGGGATTGCGGCAGATGCTCATTTCCTTGCGTATGCAAGATATCAAAATGGCGAGTTCAGGCGAAGATGCTTTATTACTGTGCCAAAAGCATTATTTCGATATCGTGTTATGTGATTACAACCTTGGTGAGGGTAAAGATGGGCAGCAGCTGCTCGAAGAGCTCAGAGCTTACCAGCTCTTAAAACATCGAGCCATCTTTATTATGCTCACGGCTGAAGTGAATAGTGTAATGGTTTTAGGCGCCTTGGAGAATCGACCGGACGCCTACCTTGCCAAGCCGTTCACTCGACAAGAGATCTTGCAGCGCCTTGAAGCGTTGCTGAGTTTTAAAGAAGAGATCGAGCTGCTCACTAAAGCACAAGATCGCCGAGATCTTCGCGCAGCATTAGCAGCGTGTGACGAGCTGATGGCTTCGAAATCAACGGCACAGTTGCATGCAATGCGAGTTAAGTGTGAGCTACTGGTGCAAGCCGGTGAGCATACTCGTGCGAAAACTATGCTTGAGGCGCTGCTAAAAAAACGTCCGTATCTTTGGGCAAAACTCGCCTTGGCGAAAATATTGATGGAAGCAAATGATCACGAGGCTGCAATTGAATTACTGAACGAAATAGTGGCCACTAACGAAAATTATATTGAAGCTTACGATATGTTAGCGCGAAGCTATACAGCAACTGACCGGCCTAAAGATGCCCAGCAAATATTATCGAAGGCAGTTGCAAAATCACCCAAATCAGCCGAGCGTCAACATCGTTTGGGGGAAGTGTCGCGCATTAATCAAGATCTCGATAGTGCGGTGCGCTCGCTTCGAAAAGCGGTTGAGTTAAGCCAAAACGGCATGCATCAGCATCCAAATATAGTGCTTGAATATGTTGATGCTCTGCACGAGAAGTCTGTAAATGATCAATCGTTAGCAGGTCGACGCGCTGGCAAAGATGCACTGCTGGTGCTTGATCGATTCAAGAAAGAAATCAAAAAAGATCCAAACGCAAGTATTAAAGGCAAGCTCCTTGAATCAAAAGTACTGCAGCAACAACAGCATTCAGATAAAGCCTATAAAGCACTCAAAGAAGCTTGTACGATGCAGCGAAATTTATCAATGGATTTAGGGCCGACAGTTGTACTTGAGTTGGCAGCAGCTATGCTTGAGTTAGATCAATATGCCGATGTCCTGGCCTTGATTGAGCAAGTAAATCCGAGCGACTTTGCTGGCTTAAAAAATGAAAGTGAGCTTTTAGCGCAGATGAATAAAATCGATAGTCACTCGGAATTGCATGAATTTAAAAATACGCTTAATCCAGATAATCAGCGTGGGGTAGAATTGTATTCACGTGGTTTGCTCGTTGAAGCAAGTAGTGCTTTTGAAGCAGCCTTAGAACAGTCCACTTCATCGCTTACAGTAAATCTTAATCTCGTGCAAAGTTTACTTAAAACTATGCAAAATGGCATTAAAGATGCAACTTTAACCCCGCGCCTTGAGGCTTGTTTCGAGCGCTTAGGCGTTGTCGAGACTGACAATCCACGATTTGATCGATACGTAGAACTGCGCAGACTGTACACCGAGCTCAGCAATCGGTCGTAGCTTGTTGGGCTTTGTCAGAACAGTACTTGAGTTCAAAATTCGATGAACGTCAGTCTATTTCATGCTTATCGAACCAGATAACGTCTTTGAAGGCCGCGTGGATAGGTCGCCTAAATTGTGCCCGGAGCTACTATGAGTCTATCAAAAGTTGCAATCGACGACCTTGCAGTTGGCATGTTTGTGGTGGACATGGATATTTCATGGATGAAAAGCCCGTTTTTCCGCCATAAGCGAATGATTGAAAAAGAGCATGATATTGCATTACTTCGAAAAGCTGGGGTAACACTGGTCACGATCGATGTTGCGAAAAGCCGTATCAACAGAGTGAAGCCTGCTGCACCGGTACAAGATGCTCCTACAAACGCTGTACAAGTGCACTCAATCTCGCCAGCTGAGATTGAAACGGAGCCCTTGATTCCTGAGGATCAATCATCGCCAGTTGCATCCGTATCATTTGATTTTGATCAAGTCCGTTCGAAAGCAACTAATGGTCCTCGAGTCATGTTAAAAGAGGAAATCAAAGCTGCTAAACAGTTGCAGGGCGAAATTTTGGCTCGAATTGATGCTATTAACGCTGCTTTGGAATCTGGTGAGCCACTTTCACCACGCGCGGTAAGTCCGCTGGTTGCTCGAACTGTATTAAGTATTCAGAACAACAACCAAGCAATGATGGCGCTATTACACGAGGGCCGTGGCTCGGGTAAAATCGCTTCCCACGGCTTCGGTGTGTTTGCACTGCTGTTGATGTTGGGTGAGGCTTTCGAGATGAGTGAACACGATCTTGAATTGCTCGGACTCACTGCTTTGGTACATGACGCTGGTTGGCTGAGATTGCCTGGGAATTTGTTTTCAAAAGGCCGCGCCTATGCACCTCACGAAAAAAAACTGGTAGATCAACATATCTCTCTTGCTAAAAGTATGCTTGAAAAACAATCAATTGATTCTCGGGTCATCAAAACTGTGTCTGAGCATCATGAATTACTTGATGGCTCTGGCTTTCCAAAGGGCATGATGGGGGATGAACTCGATGCCTTTGCACGATTGCTCGCCGTTTGCAATGAATACGATGAAATGGTACATGGTTTGGGTGAACACCCTGGTATGACTCCGCAAACAGCGCTTTCTGATCTCTATAAGCAGGCCCAAGTTGGCAAGTTAGACCAAATTGTCGTGGCTAAGCTTGTAAGCCTACTTGGTGTTTATCCGATGGGAAGCGCGGTCACCCTTAACGATAGCAGCATTGGATTAGTGGTGGAGCTGCACCACACAGCGCCTATGTCACCGACAATTCGCCTACTCTACGACGAAAACCGGGAACTGCTCTCAAGACCAAAAATAGTTGATCTTCGAGACGAGAAGCGTTTGAATGTGAGTCGGGTCTTAGACGTTTTACATGCAGATAAATATCTTGATCCAGCGCGAAAACTGATCTTCAGCTCTGATTTACTGTGTGAATGACTGTTTGCCATTTACAGGCTTTCGCTGGTTAATTTTGAGATCGCGTGGCTTGCCAACAAAGCATAGTATACCGACCAGGCATAATTGAGCCAACGCAATTTTGGGTTTTAATAGCCATAGCGATTGGTATAAGCTCAAGGTGTCAAGGCTACAAGGATAGTAGATAGGATAGTAGATGGATAGCCAAGCCCAAGACGACTTTGCGGCGCAATTATTTTCGCTCTGGCCTGACGGTCTGCTGGGCATTGACGGAAGTGGCCGTATTCAACACGCAAATCAAGTGGCAAGCGCAATGCTTGGCTGGAATCTGGATGCGCTTAAAGGCGAAAATGTCCACGATTTACTTTGCTCCCAGGCGGCCGACTATCAACATTGTCCAGAGCAATGCCCAATACTTGCTCGACTTGAAACAATTGAACCCCAGCAATCCTCTCATCAATCAAGTCTAGGACCTGATTATTTTGAAGCTTGGTGGGTGCAGCATAACGGTGTATACATCAATTTGGATGTACGGTTTCTATCGATGCAGTTTGATCGAAGTCAAGTGCGAGCAGTGTTGAAGTTTCATGAATGTAGTTCGAATTTGATCAGTCAAAGTGAGGCTCGCTCTTTGGCTCAATTTGTAGAGCAAAGTCCTTTGCCGATCCTCGAACTGACCTTCCCCTTAGCAATTGAGTTCGCTAACCCTGCCATGACCGAACTTATGGTTGAATATGGCTTTGATGACAACTGCGTACCCGTTATTTTGCCTAGTGATATTAATGAGTTAACCGCGCAAGTGTTGGTAAGCGGTCAACCACTTGAGCGAATCGAAAGCCAATTTAAAGACGCGACTTATTTGTGGAGCTTACATCCATGCTCATTGCGGGGTCGAGATTTAGTACAGATGTTTGGGGTCGACGTCTCTGATTTGCGGCGCACTCAAACACATTTACAAGCGGCAGTTGCAACAGCTGAGCGCGAGTCCCAAGCGAAGAGTCATTTTTTTGCAAATATGTCTCATGAGATTCGCACTCCCATGAATTCAATTGTTGGCTTTACCGATCTTCTCTCTCGTTCAGAACTGACCGCGCGGCAGCAAACATTTTGTGAAAAGATCAAAACATCCGCAGGGACACTCCTCGCTACGATCGACGATATCCTTGATTTTTCGAAAATGGAGGCGAAGCAGTTTCTGCTCGAGCGCAAAGAATTCAACCTGATTGAAAGTATTGAAATGCTTGCAAACTTGTTTGCGCAGCCAGCTTTTGATCGTGCAGTTCAAATCATTTTCGATATTGATCAATCATTACCAGCAGTTGTTCGCGGTGATCCAATACGATTTCGACAAATACTGGTCAATCTTGTCGAAAACGCGATTAAACACACGGAAGCTGGGTTTGTAATGGTGAAAGTGGTGCCGGTTACAGTCACTCAGGACTTTTGTCGATTAGGGTTTGAAGTTACTGATAATGGCAGCGGTATATCGCACGCAATACAACTTAAGTTGTTTGCGCCATTTACTTATTTAAATGATTCCATGACTCGGAGCTATGGCAGTAGCGGTCTGAGTTTAAGTATTTGCCGAAGCTTAGTTGAGCTTATGGGCGGCCAGATCGGGATGAGTAGTATCGAAGGCGAGGGCAGTCGCTTCTACTTTGAGATTCAATTTGAAGTTGGCGATTCGGTTAGCGCCTTGGACCGGCAGCTTTTTCGAGCCGGACCCGCAAAATCTGGTAAAGTCGTTTGGTTGTTTGATCGTGATCCTTTATTAGCGCAAACTTTGGCACGTCAGTTACAGGCCTATGGCTTCGAAGTGATGCATAGTGTTGACCCTCTTACGAGCGGGTTGCCCGAGCAGTGGTTAGAGCACACGGGGCGTGTTGGCGCAGTGTTGGTGGAGAACGATGAATTTTGGCAAACGCAAATCAACGCGTTGGTGCCGATTATGGCAAATACGTTAGCACTTGTGGTGCGATTTGATACGATCCTACAAGCGCCGAAAATTCGTTTGGCTGGATTGCATAATGCTACGCTTGCTGTGGTCGAAAAACCGATAAAGCCATCATTGTTGGCGCGCACAATGCTCAGTCGCCACGATGAAAGCAGCCTAGTCGCGCCGCGTGCTCCTAACGATCTTGTACGCAGCTTCGATGCCAGCAATTATCTCGGATTAAAACTGCTGGTAATCGATGACAACAGATATAGCCAAAATCAGCTTACTGAGCGATTGCAAGCCTATGGTTTGAGAGTTAAAAGTGTTGCGAGCGGCGCAGCAGCGCTAACGATGTTGCGGACAGATTCGTTTAATTTGACTTTTCTTAACTTGCAAATTCAAGATTGCAGCGGGCTTGAACTTGCGCCTCAAATCCTTAAAATGCAGCCAAAAAATGCTGTCATTGGGATTACTCAGGCCGCTATGCGTCCTTCTAAAGAGCATTATTTTGCAAATGGTTTTGTCGATTGCCTTGATAATGATGTTTCAAAACTGATATTCGAAGCATCCTTGCGATTTTGGCTTGATGACCAATTACACCGACAGCAACTTGCCTTAGTGCCAACTCATGCCCAAGCAGATACAGAGTTTGTAGTTGGCCCAGGCCAATCTCTACTCATGGTGAAGGCGCTGCCAGAGCAATTTGAGGGTCTTGAGGTCAAGCATGCGATGAATTTGCTCGGTGCACGGCAAGCCCTCTATGCAAGGCTGTGTCGATCTTTTTTACACGATTTTGGTCAAGCTAGTGAGCAGGTCCGCCATGCGTATGAAATGAAGACTGAACAGGCAAAAACGTTAGTGCATGCGATTAAAGGCTGTGCATCTCACGTAGGCGCCCTTGAGTTGTATCGTGATTGTCTTGGTCTTGAGAGCAGTCTACAACAGCAATCAGTTAATCTTGAGAGCGAAGTTGCCAGATTTTGCACGACCCTTGATACAACGCTAAAGGCTCTTGCTGGGCTTACTGAACAGTATTTCGATTCGTCTAAAACTGTTAACATCAGTCGTCCAGGCGAGGAATCCTTGTAAAAACCAATACTGATTTTGATTTTGGCGAGTTTGACTTTTGGCATGCTCGCGTGTACACCCCCATCAGTTAGTACATGTTTGATCAAAATTTCAGTCAGTAATTTTGGACTGTGTTGAATAAATATTAGTGGTTGCGAGCTATTTGTTTTTGCCGACCTTGTATTGAACGGCTCTATTGCGAAAAAAGAGGGTGTCTTATGCAAAAAAACAGCCAAAACCCTGCGAGGTTACAGTTTCAACAAAAGGGTCGATAAAATGCAAGGCAGATATTTGCAGTGGAATTCGACATTCTCTAATACTTGTGAAGACCAAGGAGATAAGAACAATTTAGGGCCGTTTTGCTTGGCTTGTGGATTAACACAAAGCCAAGCGAAGTTCAAGCTTATGCAAGCTCAAGATTGAGAATTTCAAGTAAAGCTTGACGCTTACTTGATGGCAGCTGGCGAAACCGATTAATGATCGCAGATTCCTGCGGATTCACATCCATGGCTGAACTGCCGCCTTTAAGAAGTTCTTCGCGCTCTTGATCGCTCAGCAAACTTGGTTCTGCGCGAAGACTTGATTCAAGACGGGACACGATTTCCGAATTCATGCTTCGATGGTAATTCTTCGCCACCAAGTTGATTTTTTGTCGCATTCCGTCTGGAAGTCGAACGACAAACTTATCGGCAGTACGGCTTCCTTGTGTCTTTTCACTTGTATTCATAGGTCTCTTACCATTTATTAAGTTGGTTGAAGTTAGACTTTCTTTCACAAACAGCTCTTATTGGTTGTACTTTAAAAAACACGCACAAACTGGTTTGATTGCATTGACAAAAGCCAATCACAGCTGAAAAAATTAATTTTCAAGTACAGCTTAATGCGCGCTATTTAACACAGCCAAGGAGCTTTTTTGCTAAAAAAGCTCACCTTCGTGGTTAACTTTAGGGATTGCGCGAACTTCAATAGATCATAGACAAACATAATTGTGTGCCATGGCTCTAGAGTTGCATATGTATTATCGATAACGCGCAATGGCTAAGCTTGCAATTTCTTCGATAAAAACAATCTTAAATCACTTATTTACAACAGTAGAATAAGTTCTTTCGACCGTTAATTATCTTAATCTTGTATCGCTTATCTCTTTGACGTTATCAACTACACAAAGTGTTAAATGCTGAAATTTCTAAGCAGCAAACGTATAAATACGACTACATTTGAAGTTTACCACTGCATTTGCTGCAAGCGATTAAACCTTGTCAGAAATCCACAACATTTACGCACTATAAACAAATCCCGCTACTTCATTACACTCAAAGTGACGCTTACTTTATTTCCCCCAGCCTGTGCAACAGCATACTGGAGATTAAAGCATTTGAAAACAATGAGTCAGGTATTACCGGTAAAACACAGCGTAGAAATAACCGAGCGTATCGATTCTAGCTCACCTCATTCAAACCAAGAGTACGCTTTAGCAATCTTATTGAGCTCGATTGAAGTTTTCTAAAATCTTGCTGGTATGACTAATACCAATGTCGACCGGTTAGATGGCGCAAGTCGTTAGTAATACTGGCCCCATAGCGAAACTCTACTCTTTGATATGTCGAAAAGCAATACCCAATGGCTCGATATGCTGTCTTAATAAGGCTATTTAGTCATCAAAAATAAGGATGATCAAATCTTAGCTAGTCGTGACTCGTAAGTCGAGAGCTTTAGGCATAAATTCTTGATTAACAGCTCTCGATTCAATTGGTGAGTAAGACTGTTTAGTTGCGAGGCGTTAACCCAATAGTTGCAAGCGGGTGCTCGGGGTGTGACTGCCAACTGATAACGCGACCATCTTGAAATTCGATGGTGCTAGTATCAAAGTACCAAGTACTTTGATCTGCGCGATCTGGGACGCCATGAATATTAATCACTTCTGCATAACTCGATCCTACAGAGAACAGATGCTGGCGTTGCTCTTGGGCTGGTGTAAGTGGTTTTAATTCAGGAAAAAGTGTCAATGTTTGTGGCTGACGAGCACTTAACAATGCTCTAGCCCAAACATCGCCTGGAATCTCGCTTCGAGCATCTTCTGAGCTTTCGGTTTGGTATTTACGACTTGCAAGACTTGCCCGCCAAGCTCGCTCAGCATCGGCTTGACTTTCAAATTGTGACTCAGTCAGGGCTATTGCCCGCGCTGCATAGGCATTATTGCCTACAGCTTGCGGCATTGCTGCTTCTAAATGTTCGTCATCAGCGGTACTTGGTTGATCTTGACTCTGTGGTCCGAAAAAGAAATACCCTAAGGCTGCAACAATTACCAAAGCAACACAAATTTCTGGCAAATGACTTGATTTACTCAAGGTTTGCGTGCTTGAGTTGCTGTGGACTCGATCGGTACGTGGTCGCTGCTGTCCGATAACCCCATCACCTTGAGTGATACGTTCAGCCTCAAACTCAAATTCTTGATCTCGCAATGCTTCAGTTGAGTTTTGATTTTCTGAATAGGTATAAGTGGAGGTTGATTCTCGATCAATGCTGGGTAGGTCTCCATAGACTCGGTAGTGTTCTTTGAGAATTTGGAAACATTTATTAAGATGCAAAAATTTTGCTTCGGCAATATTGCGGCGGCGCTCATCGGTAGGATAGCGATCCGGATGTAATCGTTGCGCTTGTATTTTAAAGGCTTTGCGCGCTTGACTAAAACTTGCGTTGTGTTGAAGTCCTAATGCTTTGAAGCAGTCTGAAACCGTTATGTCTTTTTGGTGAATCATAAGATATCCATATCATACGGACGCGTTAGGAAACCGCCTTTTAATGGCTGCTTTTTTCGCGTTACGCGGATCTTGAGCGTCCCCAGTAGCCTCAGTAGTGGTCACGAGTGCTTGAGATGAGGAAGCGCTCTGTGAAGTAATGCCCGTCAAGCCGGATGCTTGCAACTGATGTTTATGCGCAAATGCATTCTTTTTGATGACAGGTGTTTGCGCATTATCCGAGATTGGAACCAAATTGGCTACACCTGCGCAAATACCACTATAGAGATAAAAGAACGGTGTGTAGCCTTGATTCCCAAAAAAAGCATAGCAGCAAAAGCCAACTAAGTTTGCGACAGCAGTAATGGCTAATATTCGCGCACGTGGGTCGTAGCGGGTATCATCGCGACGAATTTCAATAACCCGTAGGCATGTTTTGAGCGAGTAACCAAGGGCAGCCAAAAAGATGAACAGGCCGAGGAACGCGGTTTCTGCAAGTACTTGAATAAACGAGTTGTGAGGTGCCAGACCATGATAGTTTAGCCATTGATTCATGCCGACGCCAAAAATTGGATAGCTTTTAACCATATGCCATCCTTGAGCCCAAGCACGGGTTCGACCCAAAAAGCTCTCATCTGAATCGAAATTCAAGATCGACATAAAGCGCTCTTGAATTGGACCTGGAATCATCGTCAACAATAATAGCAGCGAAAAGCCAATAATACCGAGAATAGCAAAACGTTTGATGACGTTGCCTTGTCCCCACAGACCACCAAAGACAATGGCCATAAGACCTACAATAGCCATGCAGGTTCGGGAGTAGGTCAATGCTGTGGCATAGAGCAGGACTGCAACACCAGCCAGATATGCCAGACGCATAATCCAGCTTCGTGAGAGCAAAATCAAACCGAAGAGAAAGCTGATAGGCATAACCATCAGCGCACCAAATTCATTGGCGTTGGCGTAGCGACCAATACCGAACATGCGTCGCTCTTGGGGGTTAGGTGTAAATGCAAACGGGCTTTCTGGATCGGTGAGGTAAGAGGCCATGGCTTCATAGCCCATGGCAACTGAGATACCCGCAATAGCGAGAAAGAAGAATTTGAACTGAAATTCCGTTGTAAGGCACCGCGATGCGAAAAAATACATGACAATACTTGAGAACAAAAATTTTAGCTCGCTGGGCAAAGACATAGGTGTCATGAGTAGCAAGCCAATGAATACCCAGCAAGCAAAAGCAGCCCAAGCCTTATCAGGGAGAAAATGACCATTCCCGAGTTTGTCGCGATGCAAGGCAAAGCCGATGCCGCAGGCGAGGGCCATCACTAAAAAGGTTGGTAGTTTGGCAATCGCCTCGAATCGATCTTGAAAGCGGATAAAAATACTACCGGCAAGACCGACAAAGCCTAGAAAAGGGCTCACTAAGGCGATTAAGATGGTACCAATAATATAGGCAACGGCGATCCAAATTGACATATTTCTGATCTCGACTCTCACACTGAAGATCGTTTTAGGCACTGTCATACTCGCAAAGCGACACCTGGTTCGATCTATACATAATATTTGGCTATGGCGCGCAGTATATCACTAGGCATAGAATGTGCCCATTCCATTCTGTAAACTGCGCGAAAAGCTTCTTATTCCACGCTTTAACAATGACTTAGAGCGCAACCGGCTATTATTTCATTAGGCATTACATGCGGATTCAACGAAATAGCCAAAGTAGCCATAGATTTTCTAACAAGGTAAAAAGTGATCGTATGACAAAGAGTAAACGTATGTCCGATTGGTATGCTGCGCTAGATCGCAAGATTTTTTATCCAATGTACTATTGGCGAGCCAAAGATCCTCGTATGGCTCATTTACGCTTGCTCGAGCAGCGGCAGTACTGGGATAAGTCAACTCTGGCGGCTTGGCAGCTTGACCGGCTACAGCGCTTAATCAGCCACGCGTACCAAACCACAGGGTTTTATAAAGACTTGTATGATCGGGCGGGCGTTAAACCAGCCGACTTACAAACCCTTGCGGATTTGCAGCGCTTCCCGTGTGTCAGTAAGCGGGATCTTCAGCATCATGGCGAATCTTTGATCAGTGATCAATATTCTGTTACGGAATTGGTTAAAGATTCATCGGGTGGGTCAACAGGGGTGCCAACTAATTTTTATAAAGATCGACGTCAGTATCAGCTGCGGGCTGCAGATCAAATCCGTCATGACCGCTGGACCGGCTGGGATATCGGTCAACCTTTTGGGCTGATTTGGGGCGCTCAAAAAGACATAAAAGCGATCAGTTCTTGGAAGCAACGAATCGTGACCCAGTATATTCATCGTATCTTGCCT
>Ga0115549_1002182_pt1 | contig 11326 bp, 9 predicted proteins | sample COGITO_mtgs_1004_2_FD_87176 | JGI IMG/M metagenome (GOLD analysis project Ga0115549, IMG submission 87176) | Pelagic marine microbial communities from North Sea - COGITO_mtgs_100430 | ecosystem: Environmental > Aquatic > Marine > Epipelagic | place: Germany:Helgoland, sampling site Kabeltonne...
CTCAAGAAAATCGACGAAAATACTTTTCAAGGTGAAAACTACACAACCCCCTGGGGTCGGGTATTTGGAGGACAAGTTCTTGGGCAATCGCTTTATGCAGCTTATCAGTCCGTTCCCAAAGATCGTTTTGCACATTCCATGCATGCATATTTTATCTTAGGCGGGCAGCTCGATATCCCAATAACCTATGAAGTAGATTCCATTCGGGATGGAAAAAGCTTTACCACTCGCAGGGTAGTTGCCAAGCAAAATGGCGTAGCGATTTTCAATATGTCGGCTTCTTTTCATAAAAAAGAAGAAGGAATCGACCATCAAATTCCCATGCCCAACCTGATTATGCCAGAGAATTTAATTCCTACTGTAGCTCAAATCAATGAGCTTGAAACGACAGCACCAAAAGTTTATAAGCGATTAAAAAGCTTATTACCAACGGTATTTGATATTCGACCTGTAGAAAGTTTTTTGAGTAAGTATAGTAAAAACAGTCCCCCCTATGACAATCTATGGTTTACTTCGGCCGCAAAACTCAATCGAGATGATGTGGCACTTAATCATCAACTACTTGCTTATGCATCTGATTATAACTTATTGAGTACAGCCACTGCTCCCCATCGAGAAGAACTCAACACCAAAAGTATGTTTTATACCAGTTTAGACCATGCGCTTTGGTTTCACCGAGACTTTTCTATTGACGATTGGCTCTTGTATGCTATGGATAGTCCAAGTGCTTCCAATTCGAGGGGTTTTGCTCGCGGTAGTATTTTCAATAAAAATGGAGACTTGGTTGCCTCTGTAGCTCAAGAAGGTCTGATTCGAGAACAAATTAAAAAAGCATAATCAACCCAAATAGAATTCATTAGTATGATATTTAAATTAGAAGAAGAACATTTAAGTGTTAAAGAAGCTGCACGAGAATTTGCTAGAACACGTTTAAAGGATGGTGTTATTGAACGTGACACTACCATGGCTTACCCAACTGAATTTGTCAAAGAAATGGGTGAAATGGGTTTTTTAAGCATGATGACTGACCCCAAATATGGTGGAAGTGGTATGGATACCCTTTCCTATGTAATTGCTATGGAAGAAATCTCAAAAATCGATAGCAGTTGTTCGGTGATTATGTCCGTGAATAATTCTCTTGTTTTATTTGGCCTTGAAAAATACGGAACCGAAGAACAAAAACAAAAATACATTCCGAGATTAACTACGGGGGAAGCGGTAGGCTGTTTTTGCCTTTCTGAACCCGAAGCCGGAAGTGATGCAACATCCCAACGAACAACAGCCATAGACAAAGGTGATCATTATGTATTGAATGGTGTAAAAAACTGGATTACAAATGGCGGAAAAGCGACCATTCAGCTTGTGATTGCTCATACGGACAAAGACAAGGGGCATAAAGGAATCAATGCCTTTATTGTTGAACGCGATTGGGAAGGCGTTACCATTGGTCCAAAAGAAGATAAAATGGGGATTCGTTCGTCCGACACCCATTCCATAAGTTATGCAGATGTAAAAGTTCCAAAGGAAAACCGAATCGGAGCAGATGGTTTTGGGTTTAAATTTGCCATGAAAACTCTTGAAGGGGGGCGCATTGGAATTGCTGCACAAGCCCTTGGTATTGCTGCTGGAGCTTATGAGTTGGCCGTTGAATACGCACATCAAAGAGCAACTTTTGGAAAGCCTATTGGTCAGCATCAAGCCATTGCCTTTAAATTAGCAGATATGGCGATGGATATTGAAGCTGCACGGATGATAGTATATCGAGCTGCTTATTTAAAAGATAGTGGACAAGACTATGGCTATGCAAGTGCGATGGCTAAGTTAATCGCTTCTGAAGCTGCAATGAAGCATACCGTAGAAGCGGTTCAAATTCACGGAGGAAATGGTTATGTAAAAGAATACCATGTAGAGCGTCTTATGCGGGATGCAAAAATCACGCAAATATACGAGGGAACCTCGGAGATTCAGCGGATTATTATTTCCCGAAATGTATTGTCGGGAAATCTTGAGCTGCCAATATAAAATTCGCTTTTACATGCTAACGATTAACCCCTGATCTGCAGCTAATGTCCCTTTGCATACCGTTGGATATACCTCGGCAAGATCAGCTAAACCATCCAGTGTTTTATACTGAAACCACGTTTTGGTGGTTGCAACTGCATCCACTATAAACTTTGACGTTTTTTGATCAAATTCGCTGGCTCCCCAATCTTCGATTCGTTTTTGAATGTGACTAGGCGCAAAGAAAAACTTAGAACGTTCTCGGATGATTCCTTCGTTGGGGTTCGATTCTTTCCAATGGGTAAGTCCAACCTTGAACGTAAATTTCATAAGATCACCTAAACGTTTATGTAAATCAACTAAGACCGCATTATTACCCGACATATCTACAATAACACTCGGGGTTTTACGATCAACATCTGCTAGTTGCTCATAGGTATACACTTCAGTATACAAACCCAGTTTTACAACGGCATCGCGATTGCGTTCTGATGTTATTCCGATGGTTTTTGGTGCAGTATCATCGCTGTGCAATCCATAAGCCAGACCAATACTGGTTTTACTAGATGCACTCAGTATGATGATTTGCTCTGCCCCAAACCAGCTGTTTTCTTGTAGGGAATCCCACAAACAAAAGGATGTGATGAAAAGGGGGTAAAACAAGGCCCGATCGCGATCCAGTTTTTGATCATAGATGGGATCCGAAAACACTCTTCTATACAAATTATAGGTTGGTGGTAAAGTAGATCGGTGTTCCGTAACATCTATAAAACGTTTAGTTGTAATATGTCCTGCTTTCATTTTTAAATGGGAAGCGGGAGGGAAGTAACCAAAAATACGGTCCCCAACTGGGATCCCATCTGCTTTTGATTCTACAACATCTGCAAAGCCCCACACCGGAATTACACCCCAGCCTTCTGTTTGTTTTCCTACAGGAGTGAAGAATTCCCAATACCGTATGATTGCTCCAGAAACCGCATAGGTAATGTTATTTGATGTGAAAGAAAACAAATCAACTTTAACTTTAATCTCATCAGTTGCAAGGGTTAGTTGTTCTTCAGGAATTTCTTCAATTGCATGGTTGATGAATTTATTTTTTTCAACTTGAAATTGAAGACTTTTGGCTGGTTTCATACAAAATGTTTAAGATAGAATATTAAGCTAGATTAGCTTCAATATAAAAAATATTCAATTGGTTTACTAGTAAAAGTGATTTCGTTTTCACTTTATAATCGTTTAATTATGGAGTTGTTTGATCATATAGTAGTTCGTCCACGATTCGCCCTCAGCATATTGAAATTCAAGTGTATGTTTTTCTTGAATTACAAAGCCTTCTTTTTTATAGAGTTTTATTGCATAGGTATTGTACCCAAAAACACGTAATTCAACTTGTTTGGTTGGAATTTCCTTTTGAATTGCATCGATCATTAGCTGTATTATTTTAGTTCCGTAACCCCGTCCTCTTTTTTGTTTATTTCCAATCAGTATCCTCGATAACCTTAGATGTTCATTTAAAAAATTCAGTTCACAATGTCCTATGACTTCTCCTGATTCTGTATGTATTATTTTTTTCGGGGCCAGCTTTTTTTGACTAAGATATTCCTGAAGTTGGTCTTCTGATAGAGGGAAGGTAAACAGATCTCCGGCAAATTGAATCAATTCTCTTTTTGTTCCTACCCAATGAATAAGCCTTGAAAAGTCTTTAGGAGTAAAGGGTTCTAGTCTGAGCATTGGATCAATTTAAATTTTATTTCTCAAACCTAAACTAATTTCTGAATAAGGAAGCGTTTTGAGCATTCTAAATAAAAGTTAAGTTTTAAAATCCATGTTGTGTAGAAGTAAATCCGAGTGTTACAAGTCCGGACCTGATCTCTGGTGCATTCATAAATAAGTTCCAAAACAATTGTGTATTGTGGTTTTCAATCATAGGGCCAATAGTACCTTGATCTATGGCTAAATACCGCTGTGTTTTCCATTGAAATTGCGGAGCATAAGCATCAATCGGACCAGCAATTCCAATATAGTCTTCTTGCTTTTCTTCGTATAAGTAACGTAAATACCTCATTGAAGCCTCAGGAGTATAGGGGAATGAACTAAGTGCTGCAGTTGGACTTATAACCCCTTGATCGTTGGTTGGACTATGGTCAGAATAGCCGGTACTTCCATCTGCATTTCGAGAATAACTTGCAGTTAATCCCCAGTTTTTATCTGAATATGCTAAAAAGTCATTTGGATTTCGAGTACAATGCTCCAAAACTATTTGCGTGTGGTTGCGAACCAGGTCCCAATAATTGGCATACTGATCGGTTAAACCCCGCGGATCTAGAGTCAAATAGGAGTAATGAGCCCAAAATAAGGGGCCAACATGATCATTTACTCCTCCATGATTCAAGATTAAAGGAATTGTATACTGTTGTACTTCACTTCTGATCGTCCCATTCTGTGCCCAGCCTTGGTGGTATACCGCTGCATCTATAGGATGTGTTGGAGAAGCGGCAGCCAGTACATAGGCAATCAAGCCTTCATTATACCCCACGATGGGTAGGTTGATTTCAAAATAATAGTCGGGCGACCAATGCCAGTAAAGCAGATTTTCTCCTTGAGTAAACCAATCCCATTCAACACCTTTCCAGAGAGCATCAGCTTTTTGGGCTAGTTGTTGTTCCTCGGCGTTTCCGTTTTTAAAATATTCACGAATACAGATCAACCCCTGACACAGCAAGGCAGTTTCTATCAAATCTGCACCCTTGTCCATAGAACTGAACGGAATCACGGATCCATTTGTACCATCCATCCAATGCGGCCAAGCGCCATGGAATCGATCGGCATTTTCTAAGAAATTAAGTGCGGTTAGCAAATGACTTATTCCGGCTGCTCTGCTGATGATATTCTGCTCTATCCCCATTAAAATATTAAGAAAACCGAATCCAGATCCTCCCGTTGTAACTGTATTAGCGTCAAATGAAAGGTCATTTTCATGTAAGCGTTCCCGACTCAGTTTTGAAATCGGGTGTGTATAATCCCAAAAGTATTTAAAGACGTCTTCCTGCACCCTTTGCATCAGTTCTGAGTCAGAAGCTGGCTGCAATTCAAGGGGTTCAGAAACAGTTTCATTTCTTTCTGTATCGTCCGAAGAGCACGATATGAGAAGTAGCATACAATATAATGAAATGATTTTCAAAGGATTTGATCTATTTTATGGCATTCATTTCAAAGATATAATAAGCTCTCCATACGGAACATATGGAGGGTTTTTTTAATATGTATTAGTAAATGTAGAATCTATTTTAAAATGGCGTCTACTAAATAGTCTCCTACTTCCTTGGTTCCATAAGCTTTTCCACCATCGGCAAGGTCTTCTGTAACATAGCCTTTTTGGAGAGCTTGCTCAACAACTTTGCGAATTAAAGCACCCTCTACTTGAAGGTCAAAACTCATTTCAAACATCATTGCAGCCGATAAAACGGTTGCTAACGGATTGGCAATGTTCAGTCCTGTTGCTTGTGGATATGAGCCGTGAATGGGCTCATACAACGCATTTTCTTCTCCAACAGAAGCCGAAGGCATAAGCCCCATCGATCCTGAGATTACAGAAGCTTCATCGGTTAAAATATCACCAAATAAATTTTCTGTGATCAGTACATCATAACTGTTGGGCCACTGAACTAGTCGCATGGCTACTGCATCAACAAACTCATAGGCAACTTCTACTTCTGGGTAGTCTTTTTCCATGGCTTGGACAGTTTCTCTCCACAGGCGCGAGCTTTCTAGAACGTTAGCTTTATCTACGCAACACAACCTCTTGGAGCGTGTCATAGCGAATTCAAATCCTTTTTTTGCGATACGTTTCACTTCTGCTCGGGTATAGGTACAGGTATCAAAAGCTGTGTTTCCATCATCTTTTCGACCGCGTTCACCAAAATAGATTCCCCCGGTAAGTTCACGTAAGAATACCAAATCTGTTCCTTCAATTCGTTCCTTCTTCAAAGGCGATTTGTCTAATAGAGAAGGGAAGGTAAAGGTGGGCCGCACATTAGCAAACAAACCCAGTTTTTGTCGCATTTTAAGCAGTCCTTGTTCTGGACGTACTTTAGCCGAAGGGTCATTATCAAAACGAGGATGACCAATGGCGCCAAATAAAATAGCGTCTGCATCCAAGCAAACTTGATGTGTTTCATCGGGATAGGGTTCACCCACGGCATCAATTGCGGCAGCTCCTGTAAGAGCCGAAGTCCAGCTAATTTCATGATTGAATTTTTGAGCGATTGCGTTCGATACTTTTACCGCTTGGTCAATGACTTCGGGTCCAATTCCATCTCCAGCTAAAAGGGCAATATTTAATTTCATATGTTTTGATCTATATCGTTACTGTTGTGTTTGAATTATATTGAGCATTTTCTCAGTTGCTTTGATAGCTGATACGGTCTGATCAGAATCCAAGCCTCGTGTTACAAATTCTGTAGACTCTTGCTTCCATGTAATAGTAGTTTCACATAAAGCTGCAGAAGTACTTCCCGGGGGAATATGTACTGCATAGTCAATTAACTTTGGAAGCTCTACTGTCTTGGTATCGTATATTTTTCTAATGGCATTGATGAACGCATCGTATTGTCCATCGCCACAGGCATTTTCTTCAAAGGTTTCACCATCAATTTCTACTGCAACAGTAGTAGAAGGCTGCAAGCCTTTGGAGTGTGTTAGTACGTAGGATTTGACAAATACTTTTTGGGTATTGGCTCCACTGTTCATAACATCTGAGATGATGTAGGGTAAGTCTTGCGCAGTTACCTGTTCTTGTTTATCTCCTAATTCGATGATGCGTTGGGTTACCTTTTTAAGTGCCTCATCATCCAAACTCAAACCGAGTTCTTGAAGGTTTTTCTGAATGTTTGCTTTACCGGAAGTTTTTCCTAAAGCGTATTTGCGTTTCCGCCCAAAACGCTCGGGGAGTAAGTCGTTGAAATACAGATTGTTTTTACTATCACCATCTGCATGTATGCCAGCTGTTTGCGTAAAAACATTGGCACCAACTATAGGTTTGTTTGCTGGAATTCTAAAGCCAGTAAAAGTAGCGACCAAAAGACTCACCTTGTGTAAGGATGTTTCATTGATATTGACTTCGATTCCGGGCATAAAATCGTTTACTACTGCTACTAAACTTGCAAGGGGTGTGTTTCCAGCACGTTCTCCCATTCCATTTACGGTTAAATGTAAACCCTGAACTCCAGCCTTGATCGCCTCCATTGCATTAGCAACGCTTAAATCGTAGTCGTTATGTCCATGGAAGTCAAAATGCAGGTCGGGATATCGTTTAATTATTTCAGATAAAAATATAAAAGTCTCCGATGGAGACAGGATTCCCAATGTATCGGGCAGTAGTATTCTTTTGATGGGTTGGTTTGCTAAAAAATCTAAAAATGAAAAAACATATTCTTTGGAATTGCGCATTCCATTACTCCAATCCTCTAGATATACATTGGTTTCAATGTTGTTTTTTGTTGCCAGTGCAATACTTTCTACAATACCTTTAAAATGCTGTTCGGGCGTTTGTTTCAGCTGATATTTTAAATGATTCAACGAACCTTTGGTCAATAGATTTTGAACCTTCGCACCAGCATCAATCATCCATTGAATTGAAACCCCTTTGTCTACAAAGGTCAAGATTTCGACACGATCCAAGAGCTTTGCTTCCTTAGCCCAAGTCGTAATGCTTTTTACAGAATCAAATTCGCCTGCTGACACACGGGCAGAGGCAACTTCAATACGATCGACGTTGAGCTCTCCTAAGAGGAGCTTAGCAAGTGCAAGTTTTTCTGAAGAAGAAAAAGATACCCCAGATGTTTGTTCACCATCCCGAAGGGTAGTGTCCATTATTTCAATGGTTCTTGGTTTCATGATCCTAGGATGGAATTGAATTACAGAGGCGTATTTTTCGCAAAATCACTGATTTGTTCTTTGATGTTCATCAAATAGTCGATGTCATCAAAACCGTTGAGCATATTATCCTTTTTATAGGTATTAATATCAAATGATTCTGAGTTCCCCGTTGCTTCTATAGTAATGGTTTGTGTTGGAAGATCAACAATAAGTTGCGTGTTGGTATCCTGTTCAATTGCTGCGTAAATCTCTTCTAAAAAGGCTGCTGAAACTTGAACAGGTAATACCCCAACATTAAGGCAATTATTTCTAAAGATATCTGCGAAAAAGCTTGAAACGACACAGCGAAAGCCGTAATCATAAACTGCCCATGCAGCGTGTTCTCTCGAAGAACCCGATCCAAAGTTTTTGCCACTCACTAAAATTTTACCACCATAACGACTGTCGTTTAATGGAAATTCAGTTTTTGGACTGTCATCTTGGTTGTAACGCCAGTCTCTAAAAAGATTATCGCCAAAACCAACCCGTTCGGTTGCTTTTAAAAAACGTGCAGGAATGATCTGATCGGTATCTACATTTTCAATCGGTAACGGTACCGCTGAACTTTTTAAGGTATTGAATTTATCGTATGCCATTATTTTCCCCTCTTGGGATTTTTATTAAGTTATACTAAGCTTCTTGGGTCTGTTACTACGCCCATTACCGCTGCAGCAGCAGCTACTGTTGGACTTGCCAATAAGGTTCTAGAACCAGGGCCTTGACGCCCTTCAAAATTTCTGTTTGAAGTACTGACTGCGTATTTTCCTGCAGGGATTTTATCATCATTCATAGCTAAGCAAGCTGAACAACCGGGTTCACGTAATTCAAAACCAGCACTTTCCAGAATGTCCAAAAGACCTTCTTCTTTAATTGCGCTGAGTACTTTGTGAGAACCAGGTACTAGCCATGCAGTAACATGGTCAGCTTTTTTACGCCCCTCAATGATTTCAGTAAAAGCTCTAAAGTCTTCTATACGTCCGTTGGTACAACTTCCAAGAAATACAAAATCAATTTTCTTTCCAATCATGGAATCTCCTTCTTTGTACCCCATATAATCTAGGGACTTCTTGTAGGTTGCAACGCCACCCTCAAGGCTGTCAGCCATCGGAATACCACCAGAGATACCCATTCCCATTCCGGGATTGGTTCCGTAAGTAATCATGGGTTCAATAGTGCTTCCTTCAAAGGTGTATTCTTTGTCAAAGCTCGCGTCTGCATCTGTTTTAAGAGTGGACCAGTAGGCCATTGCCTTATCCCAAGCAGCACCTTTAGGTGTAAACTCCCGATCTTTGATGTAGTCAAATGTTTTTTCGTCTGGAGCAATAATTCCTCCACGGGCACCCATTTCAATACTCAGATTACAAACGGTCATACGACCTTCCATGCTGAGTGACTTAAATACATCGCCTGCGTATTCTACAAAATACCCTGTTGCACCTGATGTACTTAACTGGGATATGATAAACAAAGCAACATCTTTAGGGGTTACTCCTTTTCCTAGGGCTCCATTGACCGTAATTCGCATGGTCTTTGGTTTGGGTTGCATAATGCATTGAGTAGAAAGAACCATTTCAACTTCCGAGGTTCCAATTCCAAAAGCAATAGCTCCAAACGCACCATGTGTAGAAGTATGTGAATCTCCGCAAACTATGGTAGCACCGGGTTGTGTAATTCCGTATTCTGGTCCAACAACATGTACTATTCCATTTTTTTCATGACCTAAGCCCCAGTAGGAAATACCGTGAGCTGCTGCATTTTCTTCAAGCGCTTGAAGTTGTTTAGCTGACAGCGGATCCTCTACGGGTAAATGTTGATTGAGGGTGGGTGTATTGTGATCCGCAGTAGCAAAAGTACGCTCGGGACTCATCACCTCAACACCTCTATTCTTTAAACCTAAAAAAGCCACCGGACTTGTCACTTCATGAACCAAATGCCGATCGATAAACAGCACGTCGGGTCCACCTTCAATTTGTTGGACTACATGCGAGTCCCATACTTTGTCAAATAATGTATTACTCATATAATTTTTATAAAATTAAGCCAAGCCGATATTGCTTGCTTTGATGATTACTGGGATGTCTTCGTCGTTAATTTCTTTTTGAGTATCTGCTAACTTCAAAAACTCTTGATATACCTTATCAAGTTGTAATTTATCCAATTCATAACCGACATTCTTAGCTCGGTAGGCTAGTGCAGCCCGACCGCTTCTTGCCGTAAGAACTATTGCCGACTCGGTAACTCCTACGTCATGTGGATCCATGATTTCATAGGTTTCTCGGTTTTTAATGACTCCGTCTTGATGAATACCCGAACTGTGTGCAAAAGCATTGGCACCGACCACGGCTTTGTTGGGCTGTACCATCATGCCCATACTTTCTGAAACCAATAGACTTGTTGGGTACAAAAGTTTGGAGTTGATATTCGTATCTAAATCCAAGTAAGGGTGCTGGCGCATAATCATGACAACTTCTTCTAAGGAAGTGTTTCCTGCACGCTCACCAATTCCATTTATTGTGCATTCAATTTGACGTGCCCCATTCATTACACCTGCTATGGAATTAGCGGTAGCTAAGCCCAAATCATTGTGACAATGACAAGAAAGCACGGCTTTGTGAATTCCAGCGACGTTTTCTTTTAGATATTTGATTTTTGTACCGTATTCTTCCGGTAAGCAATAGCCTGTAGTATCGGGAATATTCAAAACGGTTGCTCCCGCTTTTACTACTGCCTCACATACACGTGCTAAAAATTCGTTGTCTGTTCTGCCAGCATCTTCTGCATAAAACTCAACATCCTCAACAAAAGATTTGGCATAGGTAACCGCGGCAACTGCTCGTTCGATAATCGCATCTTTATTGGAATTGAATTTGAACTTTATATGAGATTCCGATGTGCCAATCCCGGTGTGTATTCTGGGGCGTTTGGCATGGGTCAAAGCTTCGGCGGCAACTTTTATATCGTTTTCTACCGCTCGAGTTAGTCCACAAACGGTTGCATTCTTTATTAATTTAGAGATTTCAACAACAGAATTGAAATCACCTGGACTCGAAACAGGAAAACCAGCCTCAATAATATCAACACCCAAAATATCCAGTCGTTCTGCAATGATTAGTTTACTTTTGGTATTTAATTTACAACCGGGGACCTGCTCTCCATCGCGAAGGGTAGTGTCAAAAATTTGGACGTGCTCTTGAGCCATTTTGATATATATATTGAAAGCAATACGAATTTAGCATTTATATGCATAATCTTGTAATTTTTTGCTTACTTTTATTACGAAACCCAAGGTGTTTTATTACGAATAAAACACTTTAAATTAGCAATTTATAGCAAATAAGCATACAATGACTAACGATCAAAAAGAAAACCTCTTTGTTTTAATTAAATCTTTATCAAAATCAGAAAAAAG
>Ga0115549_1002183_pt1 | contig 11323 bp, 8 predicted proteins | sample COGITO_mtgs_1004_2_FD_87176 | JGI IMG/M metagenome (GOLD analysis project Ga0115549, IMG submission 87176) | Pelagic marine microbial communities from North Sea - COGITO_mtgs_100430 | ecosystem: Environmental > Aquatic > Marine > Epipelagic | place: Germany:Helgoland, sampling site Kabeltonne...
CAAGGCTCGATAATGGGTAACAGTCAAGTTAAATGACTGACCATAATTTGTAGATATACTATCAGAAGCCGTATAATTATTAACTGCAGCTTGATTTGCACTAAACCTACTAATATTAACTGCTCCACCTGTGGTGGTCACTCTAGTAATTCCATCCCAGGAACCACTAACACTAGGAGTGCAATATTGAGAATACCCCGAAAAGGATAAAAGCAACATTGCTGCCCCAAAAAGGGTGCTTTTTAAAAGCAAATAATTGTTTTTCATATTTTAGAAATTAGATAAGAATGAATATAAGAGTGTAAAATTTTAATGTTATTTATTATGGATATATTATTTGAGATAGAAATTGAGTAGGGGTTAAACCAGTATTGAGTTTAAAAGCCTTATTAAAAGAAGATCGAGAATGAAAACCCACTTTGTGAGCATAATACTCTAGAGTGTACTTCGGTCTATTGTTTATAAGCTCACTCATTATTAGAGCTTGCAAATCGGCAATTCTTAGTTTATTGATATAGTTTTCGAATCGCAAGTGTTTTTTTGTACTAATTACAATGGATAAATAAGTTCGATTAAAGTGAAGTTCCTTGCTAATTGTTGCCGAATCAAATTCGGGGTCCCAGTGCGGTTTCATAGTTGTTAAATAGTGATCAATCTTTTCACACCATTCGTCAATTTGCAATTCTGTTAAAAGGATTTTTTTTTGATTATTCTCTGTTACTATAACTAACTGCTCATTTTGAATGAGCGGAAGTTGTTCTTCTGTAATCGTTTTTTGAGCCTCCATGTTCTAATTGTTATGTTTTAATTGGAAATAAAAAGTTTCAAGCGCTATTTAAAATAGAGTAAGCTGCATGAGATTCTATATCCCCAAACTAATTAACGAGTATTACCAATAATAGGTGAGTGAAAGGTTGGGACAATGTGTAGCTTTTTGTAAATAAGCTACAAAAAAAATCCCAACCTTCAATAAAATAACTGATAAACAGTCACTTAAAATAATTTTTAATTCTGGATTTTCTTTGATAATTTGAAGGAAGGTTAAATAAAAAGCAAATACTTCTTTAAGAAAAGTTCGCCTTAAATTGAGCTTATTTTAATAACAGGTGATGCAGGAATAGCGGCCAATGAGATAGCGGTTTGTAAATTGATTGGTTACTTTAATAAGTTTAGATGAAAAAAGGTCGAGAAAAACATGACCTTTAATAATGAATATTTTTAGCAAGCTTTAGTTACCGCACTTTCCTTCGCCGCATTTGCCTTCACCACACTTGCCCTCTTTAGACTTATCGTCTTTTTTAGCGTCTTCTTTTTTCTCTGATTTTTTATCACCGTCTTTCTTATCAGACTTTTTATCCCCTTCTTTTTTATCATCGTCTTTGCCTTCGCCGCATTTGCCTTCTCCACATTTTCCTTCGCCGCATTTAAGCTCAACAGTTAGATTACTTACCATTTTGTTGTCAGCAATAAAATCAGAATTAAGCTCAATTAGGTTTGAACGGACTTCAGATCCAGATCCAAGATGATCAACAGCAAATAAATCTGCTGCACTAGCATTATTTGATACAGCTCCGAGAGCCAAAGTTCCAGTTGCTACAGCAACAATTTTTCCAATTTTCATAGTTATAAGTTTTAATTATTCTACTAATGTACGTTTTGTCACTATCCATATATTACTAAAAACTGAGAAATGTCATTAAACTATCAATTATTTGGTAATTGAACTGTTTTTTTGACAGTCTAAAATTGCTTTTATAATGTCGTATTCTTTGGCTTTAAGCACAAACTCATCTTCTAGTGGACATTCTTCCATAAACCGTTGGGCTTCTTCTTTAGAATCCAGCTCAAGCGCTTTCTGAACAACCTGTGGATTGTATTTTTCACCTATAATTTTTTCCTCCTCAGACTTTTCCTTTGCCTTGGCAAGCTTTCTAGCCTGACGTGCTTCTCTTCCCCATTTATTATAAATAAGAGAAATAGGACTGGTAATTGGGATATGTGCATTTAAGTCCGTTTCTACGTCTTCTAGCTTACTCGGTTTTTTATATTCAAATAGTTCCGAATTTATAGGTTCAATAGGTGTTTGGTTAATGAAATCTTCTTTGAACTCTTCTTTGGTACTGTATTGATTGACGTCATATCCAGGTAGGTTATAAACTCGTTCTGACATATAAATAGTGATTGCTTTACCACTGGGAAGCCAAAACATACTAGTGTAAAGTATGTGGTCTTTGTAGCCTATTGAAGTTAAAATTAAGGTATCTCCATTTTGATAAGGTATTGTAAAGCTGCCATCAGCAGTTGAATTGGTGGCTTTATTAGAGTTAATGTTTACGACATGAACGCCAATTAACTTAGCGCTGTCTTTTTTTGAAACTATTTCACCGATAAGTAATTTGCTTTGGGCAAAAACGTGGTTTGCACTTAATAAAAGTAGAAGACAGGTAAAAACTTGAATACACGCTTTCATAGGCAATCCTATTACATTCACATTTATAGCAAGTCTTGGTATTAGTGACCTATTTGGCAATATCCATTGCTTCTTTTGCCGTTAAAGTTTTACCGTCGTATTCTCCAACCACAAATGCTTCATTTATATTGAAGTCCCCCAATTCATCGATATATGCATTTGCTTGCTCATAGCTTGAGAATTCCCCGATATAATAACGAGTCTTGCCATCACTTCCTTTTTCATTTTTAATCTTGCCCAGTTTAACAAATTTGTTAAACTCTTCCATTGATATTGCGTTTTCATAAGCCCCTAGTTGAACCTTGAAACTTACTTTACTTCTGTCTTTAGAAGCAGGTGCTGAAGAAGGTTCAAATGTTGCTCCAGCACTTGATAACGAAACTTGCTCTCCTTCGTTAAATGCTTTGATTAACGAAGTTTCAACACCTTGGCCTTTTAAAGCAACGCTTGCAGCAGCTGCTTCGTCATATGATGAGTAGCCTTTTCCAGTATAATATCTGGTAAAACCATCCGAACTTCTTATACCCATAACTTCAAGGTCTCCAAATGCACCTTTTCTGACTGGTTTTTTAAATGCTCCTATTTGAATTCTAAACTGAGTACCTGGAGGTGCTGTTTTACCTACCGAAGGGCCTACAATCTCGCCTCGAGTATCGGCAATAATTACTTTACCGGTAACCGTTTCTTCAACAATTGCTCTAGTCGAAATTCCTTTGTCTTTAAGCTCTTTGTTTTTTGCTAGGGCTTCGCTTATCTCATCAAACTCTCCCACTAAAACGGTTGCATCATCGCCATCTTTTACACTTTTAAGTTTTTCATTACTCAATAAGTCGCCAGCTTGCTCAGTTGAAAGAGAGTCACTAGCCACTTGAACGCTGTATTTCTTTTTTGTAACTCTATTACTTCTATTGGGCAATTCGTTGGTATAAATAGTGTCTTGCATTGTCGAAAGTACACCCGATTCATCAAGAAACCTTAGAGCAATCATTCCAATTTCTTCTTGTGTCAACCCTACACCATTCGTGTCAACCACCATGGTAGAGTCAGTACCTAACTCTAAATCCTTAAAATCGGGTACCCCATCATTATCCTCATCAAAAGGACAACCCTTTTCATCGACTTCAATTCCAGCAGGTGTTTGAGGGCACTCATCTTGTAAGTTTTTTATACCGTCTAAATCTGAATCCCCATTGGCTAAATCTGATAGTTCCTCGTCGCTAATTCCATCTTCTCCTGGATCTATTGAGTTCTTATGATCCGACAGATCAAAACTCAAACCGACATGACTGTATAAGAAACCTTCTACTTTACCTGGACCATTATAGTCTCCAACACCTTCAGTGGTTACGCCATCAACCCAATCCGTTAGTAATATATTGTAGGTTGCCCCAAGGTGAACGTGAAACCTATGACTTAAGCGCATATTTACACCTGCGCCAAAAGGAACGGTAAACGAGAACTTATCAAATTCTGTAGCTCCAGTTATGCCACTTTTTCTAATGTCGGTTTCGTAATCATAATCGCGTTGCAATTTGTTAGCTGAGGCTAAATTCTCGGGAGTTTCCGCTCTATCCATTATGTCTCCCGAACTCCAATAGTAGTATTGATTACCGTTAGCATCGAATAAATCCGCTTTTGAGTTAAACACTAAAGCGTCGAAGCCTAAAGATAAATAGGGGTCAATAGCTCGTTTTTCATTCAAAAAGTGATTAAAGTTATAGCTGGTTTCTATTCCATAAGTTTGAATTCTACTACTAAAATTTAAATTTCTTGAAGCACTTCTTTCATTTCCAGAAAGTGTACCTAACATTGTTCTAAAGGTTAAGTAGAAACTGTTTTTTAGAGGAAAAGAAACACTTAAATCCGTCGCAAGGTTTGAAAGTAGTATGCCGTTTGCTTTCTGATTGTTGGATACATCTCCAAAAAAAGTAAGCCAACCACCCGATAAAGAGACGATAGGTCTAAAATCACCTATGTCTTTCGAACTGTCAGCTGCTGTTGGTTCAAGAACAAATTGTTCGACCTCGTTACTGTCAGCTTGCGCAAAAGAATTTGCGGTAAAAATTAGGATAAATATTCCTGTGAGGATTGACTTCATTTTACTTAATACAATAATCCGCCTAAAGTAACTAATAATTGATTGTTGCAATTGGTTTTTCGCTATTTAAACCATTTTTGCTTGCTAATCATCAAAGCTTCTTGGACTGTAATTCTAATACCCTCATTATAAGCAGTTACAAATGGCCCGTCGAATTTGTGTTGACCAGCATTTACAGTCTCTCGATTGTCACGAGCATTTCTGTAAATTTGATAAGACCCTGTGGTATATTTAACCCAGCCACTGTGGTTTTCAATTACAAAATCATTCGTCCAATTGTGTCTTTTTTCAAAGTATGCTTTGTTAACTACATTCTTACCAGCTGCAATTTGAACTCTATAATTTACACCTGATTTCACTCCGAAATCATTATCCAACACAGGCTCCGTTTTCTGCTCTTTATTTTGTTCTGTATTGAGGGGTGCGGTTTCAGTTTTAGAATCTTTGTTTTCCTCGTTAGTATTTTCCTTTTCTTTCTCAACCTCGAGGTTTTCTAAAACAGGTGTTTCTTCTAAGATAGGTGTTTCTTCAATAACTTCTTCTTCTTCTTCTTCTTCTTCTTCTTCTTCAAGTGGAGTGTTTTCTTCGCTAATTTCTTCGCTAATTTCTTCGGTAGTATTAGTGTTGTCCGATAACAATTCTTCTTCACTACTTTCAGCTATCTCCCTCTTTTCGTTATCGGAGTTTGTTGGAACAACAGTATTAGCTTCTTCATCCTTAGTCACTAATGCTATCTCATTGTCTAATGCTGGAGTTGTAATAGCCTCAGTATCCTGGTTTGTGAGATCTGTGTTAGTTGGAGCAATCTCCTTGGGTTCCTTTTTAATTGCATCAACTTTCTCCGTGCTTTCATTCTCTTTTGGAGTTACTTCTGTTTTGGCAGCGAGTACTTCTTCACCCTCATTAATGATGTCTACTTTTTTGGTAACGTTGCCTTCTAGAAAAGAAAATTCACCTCTCAAAATAGAAACGTCTTTGTCTTTTGCTGCGCTTAAATCTAAATTATACGAAACCGTAAAATTTTCTTCTGGCGGTAAGGCCATCCATACGAATTTTCCTTTGTTTTTTATAAAACTAAAAATGGCTCCACTCAAATTACCTTCAGTCATTTTAGCGCCGAATGAAGTGAACTCTTGAATTTTGCAAAACCCTTCAATTCCCTGTTTTGTAATATTCAATTTAACTTGATACTTCTCATTTCCAAGAGATTCAACCGTTCTTACAACTTTAGCGTATGACTGCACCTTTTCTGCTTTTTGTTCAGTTGTAGTTTGATCGGCAAGAGCTTGCTCTCCTGTCGCAATAGATTTTTTGAAAACAGAATAACTTCTTTTTTCGTTGTTTTCTAAATAGGAGAATTTACCGCCAAGCTCAAAACTATTTGGTGCGGAATCAGCCACTTTGAGTTTGTATTTTACTGAAAAAGTTTTGTCTGTTGGAAAATTTAGCCAAATGATTTTTAGGACTCCATTGTTAAATGTGAAAGTAGCGTTTCCCATGTCAACCGCTTCTGCAATTACTCCTGCTGGTAAATTGTCGGTGAGTTTAGCGAATCCTTTAACACTTCCAACTGTGAAAACAATTTCCACAATTCCTCCAGATGCTTTATCAATTGATCCCGGCGTGTTTATTTCGGCTTTAAATTCTTCCTTTTTTAACTCATTTACATCAGTTGAAAAGATAAATGAAAATGATATTATGTGCAGAAAAGCGATAAGTGTTCGAAGCATAGTGCTGTTTTTTTTTGGACTATGTTAACAAATCTATTTTTAAGGCCTTAAGGCATAAGTAAAAGGGTATTGCACTTCTAAACACGGAGCTGTGTACAAGAGTAGTTTGAAAAGCAGAAATACTAATTTATATATCTGATTTTCAGTATATTAAATCGATTCAATTAACTTAAGTAGGAGTAGGAGGTGTTAGCCGTACTTATAAAGAAAGGGTTGTTGATTACTCTGTGCGTTTCTAGAAATTTGGTTTTAAAAGGTACTTCGAGTAGAAGGATTCAATTTCTTGAACAGCTTCATCGGAGGTATCTACAACCCTAAATAAATCAAGGTCTTCTTCGCTAATGTTTTTCTCGGTTTCTAGCATTGTGGACTTTATCCAATCCATAAGACCCGACCAGTACTTTTTCCCCACTAATATAACGGGAAATTTTCCAATTTTTTGTGTTTGCATTAAAGTCAATGCTTCGAAAAACTCATCTAAAGTTCCAAAGCCTCCAGGCATTACAATAAACCCCTGAGCATATTTAATGAACATGAGTTTCCTAACAAAAAAGTAGTCGAAATTTATGAGTTTATCTCTATCAATATATGGGTTTTCGGTCTGTTCAAAAGGTAGCTCTATGTTCAAACCAACTGACTTGCCACCTCCGCGTTGTGCTCCTTTATTTGCTGCTTCCATAATACCAGGGCCTCCGCCGCTAATCACTCCAAAACCTGTGAGAGTGAGCTTGTATGCAATCTCTTCAGTAAGCAAGAAATACGGGTGATCTTCTTTAGTTCTGGCTGATCCAAATATGGAAACACAGGGTCCAATTTTGGACAATTTTTCAAACCCTTCTACAAACTCAGACATAATTTTAAATATCTGCCAAGAGTTATTGCTTTTTATTTCGCTCCAATTTTTGTCTTTGAAAGCCTTATTAATCTTATCGTCGTTTGTCATAGTTATTAAAATTGATCAGAATATTGTGTGATTACAAAATCCCTTTTAAAGGGATATATTTGCACCAATATTACGGTTGTGCACTCAAATAAGTTATCATATTTTTTTCTTTTAGCAATTATTGTGTGTTGCTCTAGTTGCAAAAAGTGGCCTTGGCAAGATTGCGAAAAGGGCACTGGTGATGTATTTGAAGATCGCAGGTCATTCGCGAATTATCACACTTTTACCCTGGATATCCCTTCGGAGCTATATATTCATTATGATTCGAGTAGGTCGCGCAGTGAAGTAATGGTAGTTGCCCAAGAGAATGTGGCTGAACAAATAATAGTGACCGATAATGATGGGTTTATTACAGTCGGTTTTGATGGTTGCTTTAGAGAGTATGAAGAAATCCAATTCCATCTTTTTGTAAAATCCTTAGAAAAGTTGGTAGTTAACTCTCCGGCTAAAGTCTACACCACTAAAGCTATTTATGGAGAAAAATTTCATTTAGTATTCAATGAATCCGCTTCTTTGGACGCATTTTTTTATGTTGATGAGTTACAAGTTGATTTTCGGGGTGCGGCAAATATTAAAACCCAAGGTTATGCTCATGTTCACAAAGCAAACTTTAATTCAGCTGCAACCTACGATGCTCAGTACTTAATAACAGACAGTACTTATGTTATTATGAATTCAACAAGCACTTTTAAAGCTTATGCTTCTGGATTGTTGGATGTAACTATGACACAGGGGGTAATAGAGTTTGACGGAGAAGACACGCTCAATATTACAGACCGAAAAACTGGTGGAGTCCTTTTAGATTTGAGAGACTCCCTTTAAGCTAAGAGCAATTCTCTTCCTTTCTAAATCAATGCTTTTTACTTTAGCTTCTACAGTTTGATTCAAGGATACTATTTCGTTTGGATCAGATACAAAGGCATCAGCCATTTCAGACAGATGAATGAGTCCATTTTCTTTAATACCGATATCTACAAAGGCTCCAAAGCCAGTGATATTAGAAATAATGCCGGGAACAATATCGCCTACTTGCAGATTGTTAATCGTTTTTAAATCCTTTCGAAACTCAAATACTTTGGCCATTTTTCTGGGGTCACGATTTGGTTTTTCAAGTTCCGCTAAAACAAAAGTCACAGTTTCTAGTCCTGTTTTTTCTGAAACAAACTCTTTGGGATCTATTGATTCGAGAACTTCTTTGTTACCAACAAGTTCATGGATAGATAATTTTAATTTTTTAGAAATTAATTGGACAACAGGATAAGATTCTGGATGTATTGCCGAATTGTCGAGAGGGTTTTTAGCATCAGCAACTCTTACAAAACCAGCGCATTGTTCGTATGCTTTTTTACCTAGACCATTGACTTTGAGTAAGTCTTCTTTTGAACTAAACGCACCATTTTCAGATCGTTCTAAAACAATTGATTCCGCTATTTTAGGTCCAATCCCGCTAACGTAGGTTAGCAAATGAGAGCTAGAAGTATTTAGATCAACGCCAACTTTATTCACACAGTATTCAATACTTCGAGTAAGTCCACTGTCCAATTGTGCCGGAGGTATATCATGCTGATACTGCCCGACACCTATAGCTTTTGGTTCAATTTTTACCAATTCGGATAGTGGGTCTAATAATCGTCTACCAATAGAAACAGCTCCTCTTACGGTTACGTCGTAATTCGGAAATTCAGCTCTCGCGACCCTAGATGCACTGTATACAGATGCACCTGCTTCACTGACAACAAATACCTGTATGTCTCTATCGAATCTTATTTTTTTTATTAGTTGCTCAGTTTCGCGGCTAGCGGTTCCATTTCCAATTGCTATTGCTTCAATTTTGTAGGACCTAACGAGAGTATTTATTTTATTTAATGCTCCGCTATCATGCTGCGGTGCATGGGGGTAAATCGTTTCGTTGTGTTTTAGCATTCCATTACTATCCAAGCAAACCAGTTTGCAACCAGATTTAAACCCAGGATCAATGGCTAAAATCTTTTTGTTACGCAATGGTGCAGTCATTAAAAGCTGTTCCAAGTTTTTACGGAAAATTGAAACCGCTAAGCGATCTGATTTTTCTGATAAGTTATTAAATACTTCTCTTTCTAGCGCTGGTTTAAGTTGTTTGGAATAGGCTTTAATAATTGCTTTTTTGAGCAGGGCAGTGTATTCAGTATTGCCTTTGATAAGTGTATTTTCAATTACTTCAATAGATTCTGCTTTTTTAGGTGAAATTCCAATGTTTAATAGGTCTAGATTTTTACCACGTCTCAATGCCATAAAGCGATGCGGTTTAATGCGTGTAACACTTTCATCGAAATCGAAAAAATCACTAAATTTTTCTGCTTCAACTTCCTTACCCTTTACAACTTTGCTAGAAACAAGTGCTTTATTCTCAAAGATTCTGCGAAGTCGATTTCGTATCCATTCATTATTGTTTATCCAGTCAGCAGCAATGTCAATAGCTCCCAGTAGAACTTCTTGTTCAGTTGGGAATTGTTTCGAAATAAACTTTTTTGCGAATTGATTTGGGGAACTATCTGTTTCTTTCATAATGGCTACAGCTATTGGTTTTAGCCCAGCCTCTAATGCAACGGTAGCCTTGGTTTTAGTTTTCTTTTTGAAGGGAAGAAACAGGTCTTCTAAGGCAATAAGATTGGTGCATTCGGTTATTTTGGTGTTTAATTCTTCGGTTAAAACATTTTGTTCCTTCAGGTTCTTTTGAATACTTTTTTTTCGCTCTTGTAATTTGTTCCAAACTACCAGTTGATTCTGGATAGCTTCAATTTCTACCTCATCCATTCCGCCAGTAGCGTCTTTTCTATAGCGCGCTATAAAAGGAATCGTGCCTCCACTTTCGATTAATTCAATGCAATTGTTAATGTATTTATCGCTGAGTTTAGTAGCTTGTTTAATGAAAGTAATTTTAGAAGTATTCGACATAAGTGGCATTGGGTATTTTTGCACTTCAAAATTAGGAAAAGGGCAAACGCATGAATTTTTACAGTAAGAATTTTAAACTTGGAATGCTAGGGGGTGGGCAACTTGGCAAAATGTTTATCCAAGAAGCAGTGAATTATAATGTTCAAGTTTGTGTTTTAGACCCTGATAGTAACGCCCCATGCTCTTTAATTGCTCATGAATTCCAGTTAGGAGACTTTAAAGATTATCAAACGGTTGTTGACTTTGGGAGAGATAAAAACGTGCTCACTATTGAAATTGAGCATGTGAATACCGATGCATTGAAGCAATTGGAAATCGAAGGCGTAAAAGTATTTCCGCAACCTCATATTCTGGAATTGATAAAGGATAAAGGACTTCAAAAAGAATTTTACAGAGAAAACAATATTCCAACGGCTCCTTTTGTATTGGCTAATTCTAGGGCAGAGTTGCACGAGCATCTGCAAAACTTTCCATTCATGCAAAAAGCAAGAACGGGAGGCTACGATGGCAAAGGTGTATACGCATTAAAGTCAAAAAGTGATATCGAAATGGCGTTTGATGCACCGAGCGTTTTAGAGGAGTTTGTTGACTTTGATAAAGAGCTGAGCGTAATTGTTGCTCGAAATGAGAGCGGTGAAGTAGCTACTTATCCATTGGTTGAATTAGAATTTAATCCAATTGTAAATTTGGTGGAATATTTAAAATGCCCTGCTGAAGTATCTACTGAGATAGAGGAAAAGGCTCAAGCATTGGCTATGAAAGTGGCTGAAAAACTCGAAATTGTTGGCTTGCTTGCTGTTGAATTTTTCTTGACTAAATCTGGAGATTTGTTGGTGAATGAAGTTGCGCCAAGAACGCACAATAGTGGTCATCAAACAATAGAAGGGAACGTTACCTCTCAATTTGAACAGCATTTACGAGCTGTTTTAAACCTACCACTGGGAGATACTAGTATAATTCAACCCAGTGTAATGCTCAATATATTAGGAGAGCCTAATCATAGCGGAGAAGCCATTTATGAAAACTTGGAAAAGGTAATAGCTATGTCAAAAGTTCACTTTTATTTATATGGTAGGCACCTTACCAAACCCTACCGGAGAATGGGACATGTTACAATAACTGATGCTGGTATCAACAAGTGCTATGAC
>Ga0115549_1002202_pt1 | contig 11265 bp, 10 predicted proteins | sample COGITO_mtgs_1004_2_FD_87176 | JGI IMG/M metagenome (GOLD analysis project Ga0115549, IMG submission 87176) | Pelagic marine microbial communities from North Sea - COGITO_mtgs_100430 | ecosystem: Environmental > Aquatic > Marine > Epipelagic | place: Germany:Helgoland, sampling site Kabeltonne...
AAATTACGAGAGGCAGCGGTTCTTGCCCCGATCATCGAGGGGGACGGTGGATTTGAATTAATCCTGACAAAGCGGTCGTCGGCGCTCAAGCATCATCCGGGTCAAATCGCTTTTCCAGGCGGCAAAAAGGATGGTTCTGATGCCGATCTGATTGCAACAGCCCTGCGCGAGGCGAACGAAGAAATTGGCCTGCCGACGGAGCACGTGGAAATCCTTGGTACTTTAGCGACACATGAGACAGTCACGGGCTTTTCTGTTACACCTGTTCTGGCGTTGATCACCCAAGAATTCGAAGTGCAGGCCGAAGAGGGCGAAGTTGCCGAGGTGTTTCGCGTTCCTTTGGCCCATGTTCTGAATGTTAAACAATATGTGGTGGAATCGCGCCATTGGCGCGGTGTGCGTCGTTCATACTATGCGGTTCCTTATGGTCCCTATTACATCTGGGGTGCGACCGCGCGTATACTGCGCGCATGGACCGACGCGATACCCTCAGGCTAAGCGCTGATATACCCTTTCTGGCTGATCCAGCTGGGCAAAAGCTGTGTGCGATGTTCGAAGATGCAGGGCACCGCGCATATTTCGTAGGCGGCTGTGTGCGCAATGCTGTTATGGGGTACCCCCCATCAGATGTGGATATCGCAACAACAGCCGCACCACAGGCTGTAATGGATCTGGCGAAGGTTGCTAACCTGCGTGCGATTCCGACGGGTTTTGACCACGGAACAGTGACAGTTGTTGTGGATGGAACGCCGTTTGAAGTGACCACCTTTCGCCGCGATGTTGCAACAGATGGCCGCCGCGCTGTCGTCGCATTCTCACAGGATATGGCCCAAGATGCCGCGCGGCGCGATTTCACCCTGAACGCACTTTATGCAGATCGTCGTGGTGTTGTTTATGATCCGATGAATGGATTGCAAGACGCCCGAGAGGGGCGCGTGCGCTTTATCGACGATCCCGGCCAACGCATCCGCGAAGATTATCTTCGTATCCTGCGGTTCTTTCGATTCAGTGCGTTCTATGAACGTCACGGCCATGGGTTTGACCCTGATGCTCTCGCAGCTGTTGCGGAGAATCTGGACGGTCTTGAGACGCTTTCGGCCGAACGGGTCGGATCAGAGATGATGCGCTTGTTGTCAGCCCCGGATCCGGTGCGGCACATCGCCGTGATGGAACGAATTGGCGTCATGAGCAGAATTTTACCGGGTTCAACAACAGAGTTGATAGGCCCTCTGGTTCACTGCGAAGCGCAGATTTCAGCGCCGCACGATCCGGTGACCCGGCTTGCCGCGCTTGGTGGAACGGATGTGGTGCAACGACTGCGATTGTCGCGAAAACACCAAAGGCAGCTTGACCTGACGCTCAGATATGCAGGATCGCTGATGGGCGCCCGAGCCATTGGGCAAATGGCAGGGGTGCCTGCCGGTTCAGGGGTGATCTTGTTGCGCGCGGCCATGACAAAACAACCGCCGAAAGGGTTTGTCTTACAAGACATTGAACGGGGGGCGGCAATGAAATTTCCGGTCTCAGCGCGCGATTTGCCCCAGCTGAGCGGCCCGGAACTGGGAAACCGCCTGGACGCGATCAAAAAGGAATGGCTCGCCTCTGAACTTACAAAAACCAAAGCTGACCTTTTGGGGGCGTGACTTTTGTACGGCCAGAAGCTATTCAGGGGTTATCGTCAGGAGGGCTGCATCATGTTTCGTGGGATTTGGTACGACAACCTATAATGTCGTTGACCGTCCTGATGTGACGTTTCGGCCTTGGGCCGACGGCACGCATATTTTGCAATCCGAATTCGTGGCTCTTTCCTATGTTCAGATTTTTTGAATCGCTCGTCGACCCTTATATCGCTTATCCTGAATGTGACGAACCGCCGACAAAACTCTGGCCGTTTCTGCGCGCATATTGCGAACCGTTCAAAGCCGTCTTCATGATAACCGCCCTAATGTCGGTGATCGTTGCCACAGTCGAGATTGGGCTGATCTATTACATGGGGCGTGTCGTCGATTTGCTGGGTAAGTCACCAGAGGCGTTTTGGGAAAATTACGGCACCGAAATCATTGTTGTTGCGATATTTGTTATGATTGCGCGGCCAATATTCCAGATGATCGATGTTCTACTTCTTAATAACACCATCTTGCCCAATTTTGGGACCCTAATTCGCTGGCGCGCGCACAAACACGTTTTGCGTCAGTCCGTTGGCTGGTTTGAAAAAGACTTTGCCGGGCGCATCACCAACAGGATCATGCAAACGCCACCCGCCGCTGGCGAAGTGGTATTTCAGGTGTTTGACGCAATCTCGTTTTCTCTGGCTTACATTGTGGGCGCAGCCGTGTTGCTCAGCGTTGCTGACCTGCGTTTGTTGGTACCGATGGTCATCTGGTTTGCATTATACCTGTGTCTTGTGGCTTGGGCCGTCAAGCGGATCAGCCCTGCATCGCAGACGTCATCCAACGCAAGGTCCCTTGTAACCGGGCGTGTTGTTGATGCCTATACCAACATTCATTCCGTTAAGATGTTTGCTCATCACGATCTGGAATTAAGCTATGCTAAGGATGCAATCGAACACGCGCGTGAAACCTTTATGATCGAGATGCGGATCTATACGACTATGGATGTCATTCTGGTCATACTGAACGGATTGTTGATTGTTGGCGTTGTGGGTTGGGCGATTGCGTTGTGGACACAAGGTGCCGCCAGCGTGGGCGTTGTTGCGGCGGCAACTGCGCTTGTACTGCGCCTTAATTCGATGACTGCTTGGATAATGTGGGCGTTGACGACGTTTTTTCGGCAGCTTGGCGTGGTGGCAGAGGGAATGCAGACCATCGCCCAGCCAGTCACCTTAGTCGATGCCCCTGATGCAAAGCCATTAATCTTGACTAAGGGTAAGGTTTCACTGCACAGCCTGTCACATCATTATGGTCGCGAAAGCGGTGGGCTAGACGCTATAACAGCGGTCATTAAATCAGGCGAAAAGGTCGGCTTGATCGGACGTTCTGGCGCGGGAAAATCCACACTGGTGAAGCTGCTATTGCGATTCTACGACAGCGATGCTGGCCGCATCGAAATCGACGGCCAGGATATTTCCGGTGTGACGCAGGACAGTTTGCGGCTAAACATCGGGATGGTTCAGCAAGACAGTTCCTTGCTGCACAGGTCTGTACGCGACAATATCCTGTATGGGCGATCGGGTGCATCCGAAGAGCAGATGATCGAAGCTGCCAAACAAGCCGAAGCGCATGAGTTTATTCTTGAGCTGGCTGACCCAGAAGGGCGCACCGGCTATGATGCCCATGTCGGCGAGCGCGGTGTAAAACTATCGGGCGGTCAACGCCAACGGGTCACCTTGGCTCGCGTGATCCTCAAGAATGCGCCTATCCTTGTGCTGGACGAGGCAACGAGCGCGCTCGATAGTGAAGTGGAAGAAGCGATACAGTCGACACTTTATCAAATGATGGAAGGGAAAACCGTAATCGCGATCGCCCACAGGTTGTCTACTATTGCCAAGATGGACAGGATCCTCGTGCTCGATGCAGGCAAAATTGTCGAAGATGGCACTCATGACGCGCTTTTGCAGCAAGGCGGCCTATATTCAGACCTCTGGGTGCGCCAATCCGGCGGGTTCCTAAAGACTGAGGCAGCAGAGTGAACATTTCGAACTGGATCAATTCGTTTCGTCACGCGGAAGGGCCGCCGCCAGAAACGCTTGGGCCGTTCATGCGGTGGTGCCTGTCGGGCGCTTGGCCGGCGCTTTGGCTTGCGGCATTTTTATCGGCGGTTGCCGGTGTGCTTGAGGCCGGGACCGCCCTGATACTGGGGCGAGTGATCGATGCAACGGCGCAATTCGGCCCGAACGGCTTTTTTGCACCGGGTAATATGGGTTTGATTATTGGTGCGCTGGTGTTCTTTGTACTGGCCCGCCCTGTGCTTTATGGTCTGTCCTCGGCGGCGAATGCGATTATCGTGCAGCCGAACGTGAATCCCTTGGTCCTGTCGCGCCTGCACCGCTGGACCCTTGGTCAGGCGGTTACGTTTTTTGACGATGACTTTGCTGGTCGGATTGCGCAAAAGCAAATGCAGGCAGCGCGGGCTGTTACTGATGTCGTGTCCGAATTTATCAACGTTGTTGCCTTTGCACTGGCGTCTTTGGCCGGTTCGGTGGTCTTGCTGCTGGCTATTGATCGTCGAATTGCGCTGGGCTTTGGGGTTTGGCTAATAGCCTATTTTGCGCTGATACGCTGGTTTTTACCACGTGTTCGCAAGCGGTCGGCCAGCCGGGCGGCGGCGCGTGCGATGGTGTCAGGGCAGATTGTGGACACGATTACCAACATTAAGACGGTTAAGTTGTTTGCGCATGATGATCATGAAGACCAGGCAGCGCTTGGCGCTATGGAGCTGTTTCGGACGGCCACTGTAAAGTTCGGTGTTCTCGCTGCAAGTTTCCGCCTTGCGCTGATGACGTTGGCCGGTGTGTTGCCGGTTGTACTGTTGGGTGGAACAATTTTTATCTGGCAAGCGGGTCAGGCAACCGCAGGCGATATCGTTGCATCGGGCGCCATTGCGATCCGCATTGCTCAAATGACAGGGTGGGTCAGTTTCACGCTTATGGCGATCTATTCAAATGTGGGTGAAGTTGAAGATGGGATGCGCACCCTCACGCCGCGCACCAGAGTTGAAGACACGTCCGATGCTCATGTGTTGAAGGGGGCAAGGGGCGAGATATCTTTTGAGGATCTGGGGTTCAGCTATGGCCGTAAGACGGGCGGTATAAATGGCGTTAACCTGATGATTAAACCGGGCGAAAAAGTTGGTATTGTCGGCGCTTCGGGTGCTGGCAAGTCAACCTTGGTTAACCTTTTGTTGCGGTTGTATGCACCCGAACAGGGGCGCATTCTGATTGATGGGAAAGATTCTGAAACAGTCACTCAGGAAAGCCTTCGTAAGTCTATCGGAATGGTCACGCAGGAAACGGCCATGTTCAATCGCTCAGCGCGCGACAACATCCTGTATGGGCGCCCCGGTGCGTCAGAGTCTGACATGATGGCTGCAGCAAAAAAGGCTGAGGCTTATGACTTCATCACCGAATTGCAGGATCACAAAGGGCGCACCGGTTTCGAGGCACACCTTGGAGAGCGCGGCGTGAAGCTGTCCGGTGGCCAGCGCCAGCGGATTGCTTTGGCCCGCGCCATTCTCAAGGATGCCCCGATTCTGGTTCTGGACGAGGCGACCAGCGCGCTAGACAGTGAAGTCGAAGCATCCATTCAGGTGGCTCTAAGCCACGTTATGGAGGGCAAGACCGTTATGGCGATCGCGCACCGACTGTCCACATTGACTGAAATGGACCGCATCGTCGTTATGGATGCGGGCCGGATCGTCGAAGAAGGCAGTCATGATAAATTGCTGGCCCGTGGCGGGCTTTATGCCAAGTACTGGCAACGCCAGTCTGGTGGGTTTATCAGCACTAAAGCTGCGGAATAAATCCTTTGCTGGTGTCCGCGTCACACATAGGACCATTGGCATGAAGACAGTTACGATTGATCGCTTGGGTCAGCAGGGCGATGGCGTTGCCGTTGGGCCAATTTATGCACCTCGCACATTGCCGGGCGAAGTGGTGAACGGCACTCTTGTTGGTGATGAGCTAACCGAAATTCGCATCGAGACCCCGTCGAGCCATCGGATCGCAGCAGGATGCCCTCATTACCGGTCTTGTGGCGGCTGCCAATTGCAGCATGCGAGCATGGATTTTGTAGCCGCATTCAAGCGAGACATTGTTGCAACTGCACTGCACTTTCAGGGCGTAGAAACAGTTGTTCGGGATACGCTTACTTCGCCTGACCAATCCCGAAGACGGGCAAGTTTTGCTGCGCGACGTACAAAAAAGGGCACACTTGTCGGATTTCATGGGCGCCGATCTGATACTATCGTTCCTGTGCCGTCGTGCATTCTTGTAAGCCCAGAACTTGTTTTCGGCCAAGAAGTGGCAGAGTCACTGGCACTGGTAGGTGCCAGTCGAAAGGCGACACTAACTGTAACGGTAACCAGCAGTTTGGAAGGGTTGGATGTCGCGGTGAAAGGTGGAAAGCCGCTGGATGCGCCATTGCGCATTGCGTTGGCGGCTTGCTGCGAAGAACATAGGTTGGCGCGACTGGATTGGGATGGTGAATTGATTGGAATGCGGCAGGCGCCGACCCAGAGAATGGGCCGAGCTCAGGTGCTGCCGCCTCCGGGTGCCTTTTTGCAAGCGACTGCACATGGGCAGAACGCACTTTTGGGGTTAGTTACCGAAATCGTTGGCGACTCCAAAACTGTTGCCGATTTGTTTGCCGGGTGCGGAACATTTTCCTTACCCTTGGCGGAACAAGCCGAGGTTTTTGCCTATGAAAGCGTCCCAGAGATGGTCGCTGCAATGGATGCTGGATGGCGACAGGCACGAGGTTTGAAAAAGTTGGTGGCTCAAACCCGTGATCTTTTTCGCCGGCCGCTGATGCCAGACGAACTTGCACGTTTGGATGCAGTTGTGATTGACCCGCCACGTAGCGGGGCCGCGGCACAAATTGCAGAGCTTGCAAAGGCGAGTGTGCCCCAGATTGCATATGTGTCCTGCAATCCGCAGACTTTTGCCCGAGATGCTAAAACATTATGCGACTCGGGCTATGTTCTAGATTGGGTTCAGCCGGTCGATCAATTTCGCTGGTCATCTCATGTGGAGCTTGTGGGCGCATTCCGGCTGGCCCATATGTCGGTATGAAGGGGAGCTTTATGTCTGTTCGCATCCGATTGGCCGATTGGCTTGAAAGCCCGCGCGTCGCTACTTTCATTATCGCGGTAATTGTCGTGAACGCGATTACGCTTGGCCTTGAAACATCGACTTATGCGATGAATGCGGCGGGCCCGTTGATCATGAGGATTGATCAGCTTTGCCTGAGTATTTTCGTAATCGAGATTATGGCCAAGTTGATTGCGCACAGGTTCAAGTTTTTCCAAAATGGCTGGAACGTGTTCGACTTTGTGATTGTTGGCATTGCGTTAATGCCAGGGGCCGGCGGATTGTCTGTGCTGCGCGCCTTGCGGATCTTGCGGGTGCTGCGGGTTATTTCCGTGGCACCCAGTTTGCGCCGGGTTGTCGAAGGCTTTGTCACTGCTCTTCCGGGAATGGGCAGCGTTTTCATGCTGATGGCGTTGATTTTTTACATCGGGTCGGTCATGGCGACAAAGCTATTCGCCAGTAGCTTTCCGGTGTGGTTTGGTAATCTTGGGTTAAGTGCGTATTCGCTGTTCCAGATTATGACGCTAGAATCTTGGTCCATGGGCATCGTGCGGCCAGTGATGGAAGTCTATCCCTATGCTTGGATGTTCTTCGTACCGTTTATAATGGTGACTACATTTGCCGTGGTGAACCTTTTGGTCGGCTTGATTGTAAACTCGATGCAAGACGCTCACGCCGAAGAGTCTAACGCGGCGACACATACCTATCGTGATGCTGTCTTGGAGCGGCTGGAAGCCATCGAAAAGCGTCTGGCCAAGCGTGATCTATAATTCACATTCGGGTGATACTGGTTTGTCCGTTACAAAATTCACTGGGTCAGAACGCCGAAAGAATGGTATGCGCCGCGCAAAAATATTTAGAGCAGGATAAAATCCGTATGAGACGCCGAAATTTGATGTTTGGAGTTGCGGCAGCATTTGGGCTTGGTGCGTGCAGTCAGAGTTCCAAATTCAAAACTTATCGTGGGCCCGAAGTCACTTTTGTTGTGGTAAATAAGGAGGCTAGGAACATGTATTTGTTCCACGGCGACAAGGTTCTCGAAACGTATCGAATTGACCTTGGGTTTGCACCCAGAGGCGAAAAAATGGTCGAGGGTGATGGCAAGACGCCCGAAGGACTGTACAAAATCAACCGCCGCAATCCAAACAGCAAGTTCCATTTGTCACTGGGTATTTCTTACCCCAATGCGAAAGATAAGGCTCAGGCCGCCGCGCTTGGCAAAAGCCCGGGCGGAGATATTTTCATCCACGGCAATTCTACGCGTAATCGGCGAGACAAAAAAGACTGGACATGGGGCTGCATCGCCATCACCGATCGGCAGATGGAAGATGTATACGCAATGGTAAGCGACGGAACTCCGATCCAGATTAATCCTTAAAGCGCCATGTTAAAAATAAAACATCCAAAACCAACTGAAAATCAGAGGTTATAACGCGTTATATTGCGCCTGATGTTTTAGACATCTCGTCAAACACTGTGATCAACTACTGGGCAGGGTGGTGACTGTTACAATTTCTTCATCTGTGTCGTCCACGGCGTTTAGCTCTGGGGTATCAACGCTTGCAGGGACCAATCGTGTTGCCGCAGGGTTGGTCATCGGAACCATCGGTGGCTTTGAGGGATCTCCAAGTACCAATGTCCACCAAATTTTGCCATTGGGCTCTTGGAACCAAGCAAAGCCCATGTCGCGTGCGGATGGTGCTAAAATGGTTCGCCGTGTGTCGGATTGTGCCATCCATGCGGCCAATGTCTCGAGTTCAGTTTCGTAAGTTTCGGAAATAGTCTCCCCTGACAGCGTACCGCTATAGTTTACCCGTGCCAGTCGATCGATAGGCGACGATCCATCTGATCCAAAGTGCCAAGGTCGGTTTTGCAGGGCCATGTCACGCGAATGTGTCGCAGCCGCAGCGTTGAGCTGCGGATTTAATTCAACTGCGTCGACCCCTTGGGACGTGCGCAACGCGTTAACCGAATCGAGCATGCGAAATTGCAGCTTGGCTGTGTCATTGGGTCGGATGCGGTACAATTTTGGAAGCGGGCGGCCATCTGCGCCAAGGGTAGGTGCGCTTGGAACATCACATGCCGCAAGTGAAATAAGAGCAATCAAAAGAACAGAAAGGACTCTCATTGTACTGCTCATGTTGTTATTATTGGCAGTGACGGTACACCTTTACGGAAGTGAGTTCAAACAAACATCAAAAAGATCGCCTAAGATAACATCTGTTTGATTTGCGACTGAGTCTTTTGAGCAATAAAGTTACCTTTAATTGCGTAACGCAACCAACGGGTGGAAATTATGTCAGAAGAAACGTTTAAAACTCCTAGCCGGCGCGCCTTTCTTGCCGGGTCAGCTGCGGTGCTAGGCGCACCTGCGTTGGCACAAGATTTGCCTGCTGGACAGGCGGAACGTGATCCGACAGTTTCGGTGCGCCGCAATATCTCAAGCTTCCGTACGTTGTCGTGGGAATCTTATTTCGACAATTTGCGCGGCGGAGCAATTCTAGTAGATATCGACAGCCGTGCTGTGCACTACTGGAACGAAGAACAGAGTGTTTACAAGCTGTACCCGTCAAGCATCCCCTTGACTGAGGAGATGACCCGCCGAGGACGGACCAAGGTGGTTCAAAAGGTCGAAGGACCTAGCTGGCGGCCAACCCCGTCGATGCTGAAGCGAAATCCTGAATGGCCGGCTTTTATCGGACCAGGCCCAGAAAACCCGCTTGGTACCCATGCGCTGTATTTGAGTTGGACATATTATCGGATTCACGGCACGCACGATACCCGCAAGATTGGGCGTAAATCATCAAATGGCTGCATCGGTCTGTACAACGAACACATCGCTGAGCTGTTCGGCATGGCAAAAGTCGGCACGCAAGTGTTGCTAATTTGACGACTTTACCACGTAAGTGCTGGTGACTATTTGAAACAAGGTTTGCATTGCAGCCCGAATACTGTTTAGAACGGAAACTGCATATTTCTTTTGTGCGATCCAAATATTAGATTTGGCGCATATATTTGGAGGTTAACATGAAGAAACTCGTTCTCGCCGCCGCTTTGACAGCAGCTGCTTCGACTGCTTTTGCCGGCGCACCTGCCGATCCTATTATTGAGGCGCCAGTGGTAGTTGAAGAAGCCACAAGCTCGTCAGCTGGTATCCTGTTGCCGCTGATTCTGTTGGCTGTAGTACTTGCGGCTACTTCAGACTAAGGCCTAACAATAATAAACAAAAAAGGCGGTGCTTCAAGCGCCGCCTTTTTTGTGTTTTGCGTAGCTTTGATCGTTATTCTAACCAACCACGAAGATTTTCTTCAATAACAGTGCTGAGCGCATCTATATGTGCGTCATCGTCGTTGAGGCAGGGGATATAAGTAAAGTGCTCTCCGCCCGCCTCTTCAAAGCTTTCTTTGATCTCTTCGTTGATCTCTTCCAGCGTCTCTATGCAATCGGCAGAAAAAGCCGGAGCGCAAACTGCGATGTTTTTCTTCCCAGCTTCTGCTAGGCGGGCCACTTCCTCTACCGTGTAAGGTTTTAGCCACTCTTCTGGCCCGAATTTGGATTGGAACGTCGTCTTGATTTCCGTGTCTGCCCAGCTCAGCCGTTCCTTAAGTAGGCGTGTCGTTTTCTGGCATTGGCAATGATAGGGGTCACCCTCCATCAGGTATCTTTTGGGCACACCGTGATAGCTGCACACCAGAATGTCAGGACGCTTTTCCAACGCGGCATAGGTTTTCTCTATCGATTGCGCCAACGACTCGATGTATTTTGGATGGTTGTAATATGGTTCGACAGTACGCGTAGAGGGCTGCCATTTTTCTTCCATCAACGCACGAAAGAATTCATCATTCGCCGTGGCCGAAGTTGCGCCAGCGTAGTGCGGGTAGAGCGGGAAAAATAGGATTTTCCGGCACCCGGCCTGTACCATCTCGCGGACTTTGGACTTGGTCGATGGATTCCCATAGCGCATGCAAAAATCAACCATGATCTGATCGCCGTAACGGGCGTGCATTGCCTCTTTGATCTTGATGGTCTGATCTTTGGTGATTGTCATCAAGGGGCTTTCGCCGTCCTCGTGATTCCAGATAGATTTATACGCAGCACCAGATGAAAATGGCCGTTTCGTCAGGATGATGAGCTGCAAAAGGGGCTGCCAGACCCATGGGCTGTAGTCGATAACCCGGCGATCAGATAGAAACTCGTTTAGATACCGGCGCATTGACCAGTAATCATAATTGTCTGGTGTGCCAAGGTTCGCCAGCAATACGCCTACGCGGGCCGGGGGGATCGCGGGATGATCTTCGGCTGCGTGCGCTGGGCGTGCGGCGGTTTTGCTGGTATCAAGCATCTCGGTAGGTTCCATTCATGAGAATAGGCTTCAGATAAACGGTTTTGGCCGCAGGTCAATCAAACAGCGACTTTTCGTTTGTTTGTAAGGCATCTGCTAGTCGGACCTTTGCAGACCCGGGCCTCATTGGTTTCTGCTGGCTTGCATCCGGAGCCCA
>Ga0115549_1002205_pt1 | contig 11248 bp, 10 predicted proteins | sample COGITO_mtgs_1004_2_FD_87176 | JGI IMG/M metagenome (GOLD analysis project Ga0115549, IMG submission 87176) | Pelagic marine microbial communities from North Sea - COGITO_mtgs_100430 | ecosystem: Environmental > Aquatic > Marine > Epipelagic | place: Germany:Helgoland, sampling site Kabeltonne...
CAAATATTTTCTTCTGCAAAAACAGTCAATTAGACAGCCTTCCCAGAAACCCTCGGGTGCCCACTTTTTGAGCTACCCGGTAAACATGCCCCCATTGACGTGCAAAGTGGTTCCCGTGACATAACCACCGCCCTCACTGGCCAGCCAAGCAACCGCACTGGCAATCTCCGCCGGCTGCCCCAAGCGCCCCAAGGGAATTCCCTGCAGTAGGGCCTCTTTCTGGGCTTCTGGCAGCGCCTCTGTCATGTCCGTTTGAATAAAGCCCGGAGCAACAGAGTTCACCGTAATGTTACGTGAGCCAAGCTCGCGGGCCAATGCCCTTGAGAAACCTTCTACGCCGCCTTTAGCGGCCGCGTAATTGGCTTGCCCTGCGTTACCCATGGTGCCGACCACCGAGCTAATATTGATAATCCGGCCCCAACGCGCTTTCGTCATGCCTTTCAAGCATGCCTTGCTCACACGATAAAGGGAATTGAGATTAGTATTGATCACATCATCCCATTCATCTTCCTTCATCCGTAACATGATGTTGTCGCGGGTAATACCCGCGTTATTCACCAATACCAAAGGAGCGCCGAATTCTTCGTTGATACTCTTGAGGGTGGCATCCACCGACGCCTTGTCTGCCACATCTAGCCTCTTGCCGGCACCGTTCTCGCCCAGCGCATCGCCAATGGCGGCGGCGCCTTTGTCGGTGGTGGCCGTGCCAACCACAAAAAAACCATCCGCAATCAGTTGTTCGGCAATCGCCCGGCCGATGCCCCGGCTAGCGCCGGTAACCAGTGCTATTTTCCTGTCTGACATGCTTATTCTCCTTGCAGAGCAGCCGTGAAAGCTGCCTCTGTTTCCAGCGGACGGGCGGCCAATTCCCGGTCAATGCGTTTCACCAAACCACACAAAACCTTGCCCGGGCCACACTCATAAAGATGACCGACACCCTGCTCTTTCAGTGCCTGAATGGTTTCCACCCAGCGCACCGGTGAATAAAGTTGGCGAATCAACGCATCACGAATTTTCTCCGGATCCGTTTCCATGGCCACATCCACATTGTTTATTACCGGCATTTCCGCCGCGTGAAAACGGGTATCACTCAAGGTATCGGCAAGCTGCTCAGCCGCGGGTTTCATCAACGCACAATGGGACGGCACACTGACCGGAATCGCCATGGCACGTTTCGCACCAACCTCTTTACAGGCTGCAATAGCCCGCTCAACCGCATCCGCTGAACCAGCAATAACCACCTGTCCTGGTGCATTAAAATTGACAGCCTCAACAACGCCGCCCTGAGCTGCCTGCTCACAAGCGTTGCGAACCTGATCATCATCCAACCCGAGAATGGCAGCCATGCTGCCTTCGCCCTGGCCAACGGCCTGCTGCATCAACTGGCCACGAGTACGCACCAGCCGCACGGCATCACCCAGATTAATGACCCCGGCGCAACTCAGCGCCGTGTACTCACCCAGGCTATGCCCTGCCAACACATTCGGCCTTGGGCCACCGCTCTGTTCCCATAAGCGCCACAGGGCAACGCCTGCGGTCAGCAGCAAAGGCTGAGTGATTTCTGTCTGATTGAGCGCTTCTTTTGGCCCTTCTTGGGCTAACGCCCAGAGGTCCTGATCCAGCGCGCCAGAGGCTTCCTGAAAGGTCTGCTTCACCGCCGGACGTTCGGCGAACTCACTGAGCATTCCCAGACTCTGGGAACCCTGACCAGGAAAAATAAAGGCTGTCTTGGACATGCAACATCCCCTTGAAAATAGGCAGGCCGCAGTATGCCGGCTTTCGCTTTCGCTGTCCGATCAGGCCTGAAACAAAGTATGAATAGACATTCGGGGCCAGCCAGCCCCGATGCATAATTTAGTGAGTGCCGGGCTGACCCAGTGCATCACTAATCAAGGACGGTACGTTACGGCGCGCCTCCAGCTGAGCCACTTCCAGCGCACAGGCAAAACCTTCCTTGCTGGTACCACCGTGGCTCTTCACCACCACGCCACGCAGGCCAACAAGGCTGGCGCCATTGTAGTGATCCGGGTCCATGCGCTTTTTGAGCCCAATCAACACCGGCAACGCAAACAAGCCGCTTAGTTTGCGCAGCCAGGACTGTTTGATTTCTTGGCGCAACATGTTGCCAATCATTTTGGCCACACCTTCCATGGTTTTCAGCGAGACATTACCAACAAAACCATCACAGACCACCACATCGGCCTCGCCTGAAAAGATGCCATTACCTTCCACGAAGCCCACATAGTTGAGATCTTGGGTTTCACGCAGCAGCCTCGCCGCTTCTTTGATCTGTTCGTTACCTTTGATGTCTTCTTCACCAATGTTCAGTAACGCCACACGAGGATGCTCCACCCCATCAACAGCACGCACTACCGCCTGCCCCATCAAGGCAAACTGCAGCAGATGGGCGGGCTCTGAATCCACATTGGCGCCGAGATCGAGCATGTGACAATGGCCATTGGCCGTGGGAATCGCCGTACAAATAGCGGGGCGATCAATCCCTGGAAGGGTTTTCAACACAAAACGGCTCACCGCCATCAAGGCACCGGTATTACCGGCGCTGACCGCTGCCTGGGCACGCCCTTCCTTGACCATATTGATGGCCACACGCATGGACGAGTCCTTCTTTTGCCGCAGAGCAACGGCGACGGGATCATCCATTGCCACCACCTCCGAGGCCGCCTGAACGGTAATGTGCGGGTGGTTCGCAATACCGGCCTGGGACATAGCATCGGCTAACGGTTCAGGTTGGCCAACCAAGATAATGTGCATGTTTTCATGGCGAGACAGCATCGCTGCCACGGCGGGCACTGTTACGGACAAACCGTGATCGCCTCCCATGGCATCCACTGCTAGTGTCACAACCGGCATGGGCTGCTTCCTTATATTCAAATTTGGAGGCATTCTGACAAAAATCGTTCGGCGGTGACATGTTCCCCGCCTTCAATCATGAATCCATTTACAAAAAATCCTCCCGGAGGAGGATTTCAGCGCGCCACGAAAGCCAGGCCATGACTGAACAGAAACAGCACAAGACCAAGCCGAGCACAGAAAAACGGGAGCCGTAGCTCCCGTTTTCATACAACTTATTCGTCGTCAGCGTCACCCTGACTGATCACCTGACGGCCACGGTACATGCCATCCGGAGAGATGTGGTGACGACGGTGCACTTCACCAGTGTTGCTATCTTCAGTCAGCGCAGGGGCGGTCAGTGCATCATGAGAGCGGCGCATACCGCGCTTGGAACGGGTTTTACGGTTCTTTTGAACAGCCATTTCGAGCTCCTCGGGCGTTTATTCAGCCTGAATTTACTTGCCTTGACCTTTTAATTTGGCCAGCACGGCAAAAGGATTATCCGCGTTTTCGTGTTTCTCAGGTTCACCGCTGTCCTGCGGTAAAGCTGTCGGGCAAGGGTCATGCAGAGCCACCAGAGGCATAGCCAGCAACAGCTCCTCTTCGATTAGGTCGGTAAGAACCATGCGTTCTTCGCCAACCAACCAAGGGTCCAATCGCTCCGGCAATGCCTTGGCCTGATCCTCATTCCAAACCAACGCCACATCAATATGGGCAGTGATGGAATAACTCACGGGCTCCAGGCAGCGCTGACATGGCAGCACCAATACGGTGCTAACCTCGCCCTCGATACGCCGATGCCCCTCATCATCACGATCGAACGCCAGCGATATTGCTACTGGCTGGTCCAAACTATCGCGGTATTCCTGCAGGCGTGGCAGGTCTCCAACGGTAAGCTGGCCTTCAACGATGCGACCTTGATCCGCATATTTGCGAGGATCGAGGAACTGTGGCAGTTGCCCTGAAAACATAAGCGCGCAATTCTAGGGCCGCGAGGCCCCGCTGTCAAAGTTAATGTGAGGCACTAAACACCTGAGTCAACAGGGTTTTTCGTGCGTCATGAAAAAATAATCCTTACACTTGCCCCCGCAAAGCGCGGAGACCCCCATGACTGACCAGACACCCACCCTGTTACTCGCCTCTTCATCGCCGTTTCGGCGCCAACTATTAGACAAGCTGAAACTGGATTTTATCCACCAGAGCCCGGATATCGACGAATCCCGGCATGAGGATGAAAGCCCTACCGCCTTGGTCATGCGCCTGGCTAGGGAAAAAGCGCTGACCCTCGCAGACCAGCACCCGAACACGCTGATTATCGGCTCCGACCAAGTTGCCGTTATAGGTAATCAAGTACTGGGCAAACCCGGTGACCGCGACACGGCTATTCGTCAACTCAGCGCCGCCAGCGGCCAGCGGGTCAGCTTCCTGACGGGTTTGTGCCTGCTCAATACCGCCACTGGCCGTAGCCAAGTGGTCTGTGACCCTTTCCATGTGCAGTTCCGCACCTTAAAACCGGCGCAGATTGAACGCTACGTGGAGCTCGAACAGCCCCTGAATTGTGCTGGCAGCTTCAAATCCGAGGGCCTCGGCATTGTGCTGTTCAAAGCCCTGGAAGGACGCGACCCGAATACACTGGTAGGCCTGCCTTTAATTATATTAACCGAATTTCTGGCTGCAGAAGGCGTCCAGCTGCCCCTATAAAGGAAAGGGGCGAGAACCGAACGCCCTCCGGGTTCGGAACGCGTCTCTTCTCGTTTCTCGCTATTATGATTAACGAATCACCGGCGATGCACTCAGCCCCAGCTGCGCAGCCACGCCTTCGCCAATGGAAACCCCAAAACGGCGAATAAACTCTTCCATAGGAGAGCGGCTGGCGCTGTAGTTGAGCATCTCCTCCTGGCCCACCACTTCGCGAACCACTTGCCCCGGACTCATTAGGCCATCAATCAGGCCCAAATCCACAGCCCGTTCGCCAGTCCAGAACAAGCCGGAGAACAATTCCGGATGGCCATCAACTTTCAACCTATTGCCGCGCCCCTTCTTCACCGCCGCAATAAACTGCTGATGAATATCATCCAGCATGATTTGTACGTGCTTGCGATGGGCCGGCTGCACCGGTGAAAAAGGATCCATCAAGTCCTTGTTTTCGCCAGCGGTAAACACTCGGCGCTCTACACCCAGTTTGTCGGCCGCCTGCTCCAGCCCAAAGCCAGCCATGATCACGCCGATGGAACCTACGATGCTGGCCGGGTCCGCATAGATTTCATCTGCAGCGGAGGCGATAAAGTACGCCCCTGAGGCGCCCACATCGGTAATCGCCGCATACAGTTTCTTTTCCGGGTATTCAGCCCGCAGCCGCTTGATGGCGTTGTACACCTGGTTAGATTGTACTGGTGAGCCACCCGGGCTGTTGATCTTCAACAGAACGGCGGTGGTGTTTTCCGCTTCAAAGGCTCTCGTTAAGCCGGTGACGATCAAGTCCGCACTGGCCTCCTGATCCGGCGCAATCACGCCGTTCACATCTACGATCCCCACATGGGCTTCCGCCATGGTGACAGCAGAACCGGTTTTGCCCGGAATCACTATCACCAACAAGGTAAACAGATACACAAAGGTCAGGGCTTTGAAGAAAATACCCCAACGGCGGGATTTACGCTGCTCATCTTGAGCCTGGCCCAGCAATTTCTCTATCAGCTTCCATTCCCGCTCATTCTGAGGGGGCTGAGAAGACGGCTGATTATTCATACTCATACACTCTCCATTACAAATTCAGACGCCGCCAACCCCACTAGCGGCAACAAATGGTCCAAACGATCGATCACGGCCAAGGGCTCGCATGGAAGCAACCGCTCAACCGGATGCGCACCATAACTCACCCCGATGCGGTCTACCCTCGCAGCACGGGCCATCTCCAGATCATAGGTGGTATCACCCACCACCACGGCCCGCTCAGCAGGCACCGCCATCGCCTCCAGCAGTTCCAGCACCATGGCCGGGTGCGGCTTGGAATGGCTTTCGTCGGCACATCGGGAAGCGTCAAAATAACGTTCCAGACCGGTATTGCCCCACACCCTCTGCAGCCCCATGCGACTCTTTCCGGTTGCCACTGCCAGCTTAAGACCCTGCTCACGCAGGTGAATCAAAACCTGCTCAGCAGCCGGATAAAGGGCACTGGGTGTCTGCTCAGCGGCAATAAAATGAAACGCATAACGATCACGCATGGCCACAACGCCAGCATCATCCAGCTGCGGATAGAGTGTGGCGATGGCTTCCGGTAACCCTAGGCCAATAATGCTGCAAACTACCGAATCAGCCAATGACGGCAACGTCATGTCCACCGCTGCCAGCTGCATGCAGCTGACAATGCGCCCCGTGGAATCCATCACTGTGCCATCCCAATCAAAAATCACCAGGTCGTAGGGGCGAACAACACTCATGGTTTGCTCCTCAGGGCAGTCAAAATGGCCTCGTAGTCATCATCCAGCGGCGCGGTAACCGTCAGCCTTTTACCCGTATTCGGGTGCACAAAAACCAGAGTCCGGGCATGCAAGCAGAGCCGGCGGCGGCCAATTTCAGCCAACAACGCCTCCCCTTTAGCGATGCCGTACTTGCCATCACCCAGCAATGCAAAGCCCCCAAACTGACTATGCACCCTAATTTGGTGGGTGCGGCCAGTTTCCAGGGTAGCTTCCACCAGCTGCGCCTGGGCAAACCGCTCAAGGAGACGAAAATGCGTCACAGAGGGTTTACCCTCACGGGACACTCTAACGATACGCTCATTGCCATTCATCATTTTCAATAGGGGCGCATCCAGCGTGCGCTCCTTGCCCTTAAATCCCTGGCAGAGAAGCCAGTAACGTTTTTCAATCTGGCCACCCTGCATCAAGCGCTGCAGTTTACGCAGGAACGAGCGTCGACGGGCCACCATGATCAAACCACTGGTATCGCGGTCCAACCGGTGCACCAGCTCCAGCTCCCGTTCTTGCGGGTACATCACCCGCAACGCTTCAATCAAGCCCAGACTGACGCCACTGCCTCCATGCACCGCCAAGCCCGCAGGTTTATTGAAGACAAATAACTGATCATCTTCATAGACACAGGCCCGGCGCAGGCGCTCAGCCAAGCCCTCACTCACCGCCGCGGGTGCGGTGGACTCACTGGTGCGAATGGGCGGAACACGCACCACATCGCCAGTACACAGCCGGGTGGTCTGCTTGGCTCGCCCCTTGTTAACCCGCACCTCTCCGGCCCGGATAATCCGGTAAACCCGAGACTTGGGCACACCTTTAAGGTGGGTAAACAGGAAATTATCCAGGCGCTGACCGTGCCGGCCTTCATCAATGGTGACAAACGTCACCCGGTTCGCTGCGGGGGTATCTTCTGACATGGCGCGATTCTAAGCGCGATCGGAGGAAATGTCTGCATCTGACCAAACGATACCAGCAATCTATCCGATTGATCCCACTGACCTTTTATTGCTATAGTCAAGCGTCGACCTGAAATAGGCAACGGTGACGCGCAGCGAACATTCGCCGTTCGGCCCTCTCCGGCTACAGCCGATGAAGACAGAGCCCGCCACACGGTCGCAGAAAAAGCGTCAGGCCCACCTTCCACACGGGAAATACCCGACACGGAGCTGGGCTTACGCTGCAGAAGACCCATTTACAGCGCCCGAAAACGGGCCCTGAACATTAACGATGGTGGCCTGCAGCGCTGGTCAAACGACCTGGAAAACAGACAGACAAGAGTTTACACATTGCTGTGTGATGATAACCACGGCAATCGCGTGAAGCATTACAGACTGGCCAACTGCCAGCATGATTACGCACTAAACATTGCACACAACTCGGAGAGCCGCTAACTCAGGCAATACGATCACCAAGGAAAGCGATTCACACGCTCAGCGTGCGCCCGACCCGTGACATGCCTGCAATAGCACTCCCCCTGGTCTGCTACCGGTTACACCCGGCCCTGCCTCATGCCACCACAAACTTGTGGTAACACCATGAAACGTATGCTTATTAACGCCACTCACCCTGAAGAAGTACGGGTGGCACTGGTCGACGGACAACGTCTGTATGACCTGGATATCGAACACCGCACGCGGGAACAGAAAAAAGCCAACATTTATAAAGGCAAGATCACCCGTGTAGAACCCTCTCTGGAAGCAGCCTTTGTGGATTTTGGCGCCGAACGCCATGGCTTTCTTCCCCTCAAGGAAATTTCCCGCCAATACTTCCAAAAAGACCCCAAGGACATCCAGGGCCGCATTAACATCAAGGAAGTCATCAAGGAAGGCCAAGAAGTCATTGTGCAGGTGGCCAAAGAAGAGCGGGGCAACAAAGGCGCCGCCCTCACCACCTTTATCAGCCTGGCTGGCCGCTATCTGGTGCTAATGCCCAATAACCCTCGCGCCGGCGGCATTTCCCGCCGTATCGAAGGGGAAGAGCGCGCACAGCTGAAAGAAGCTCTCGGCGCATTAACCATCCCCGACGAAATGGGCGTTATCGTGCGCACCGCCGGGCTGGGCCGCAGTGCTGAGGAGTTACAGTGGGACCTGAACTACCTACTGAAACTGTGGACCTCCATCGACGATGCCTCCCAGGATCGCAAGGCACCTTTCCTGATCTATCAGGAATCCAACGTTATCATCCGCGCCATTCGTGACTACTTGCGCAAGGATATCGGCGAAGTCCTGATCGATTCCAAGAAAGTTTATGATGAAGCCCAAGGTTTCGTTCAGCAGGTAATGCAGGACTTCCAGCACAAAATCAAACTGTACGACGACGAGACCCCGCTGTTCTCCCGTTTCCAGATTGAGTCTCAAATCGAGACCGCCTTTGAGCGAGAAGTGAAGCTGCCTTCCGGTGGCTCAATCGTGATCGACCCGACAGAGGCCTTGGTGTCCATCGACATCAACTCCTCCCGCGCCACCAAAGGCGCGGACATCGAAGAAACCGCTCTGCAGACCAACCTTGAAGCAGCGGAAGAAATTGCCCGCCAACTGCGCCTGCGTGATATTGGCGGCCTGATCGTGGTGGATTTCATCGATATGGGCCCGGCACGCAACCAGCGCGACGTGGAAAACCGCATGCGCGATGCCCTGGAAGCAGACCGTGCCCGCATCCAGCTGGGCCGCATCTCCCGGTTTGGTTTATTGGAGCTGTCCCGTCAGCGCCTGCGCCCGAGCCTGGGTGAAACGTCCAGTATCGTTTGTCCGCGCTGTGATGGCCAAGGCCACATCCGTGATGTGAAATCCCTGGCGCTGAGCATCCTTCGTCTTATCGAAGAAGAGGTGATGAAAGAGCGCACTGGCGAAATCCAAGCCCAAGTACCGGTAGCCGTGGCCACCTACCTACTCAATGAAAAGCGTGATCCGCTACGCGCCATTGAGAAGAACCACAAAGTGCGCGTGGTCATTATCCCCAACCAGAACCTGGACACGCCCCACTTTGAAGTGGAGCGCATCCGAGATGACCAAACGTCCACCCAGCTTAGCCATGAGATGGATCTGCTGGAAGGCACCCAGGATGCAGATATTGCCTCCGCTCAAGACACCGAAATTAAAACCCAAGAGCCGGCCGTCAAACTAATGGCACCGGATACTGCCCCGCCGCCGCCCAAACCAGTCGTCGCTGCCCCGACTGCGCAGGTGCAAAATCTGGGATTACTTGCCCGCCTATTCTCTTGGCTGGCTCAAGTCTTCACCGCCGAACCCAAACCAGCCAAGGCGAAGAAAGAAGCCCCCCAACGCAAAGGCGACAACAAGCCTCGCCAGCAACAAAACAATCGTGGCCGTGGCGGCAGCAACCGCAACGACAGTAATAACAGCGATAACCGCGCTAAGAACGACAACCGCAACAAGCGTGACGGCGGCAAAGCCGGTGATAACGACAATCGCAACACCCGCAACAAGCGTCAAAACGACAAAGATAGCGGTCGCAAGAATGATAACCGCCAAGCGGACAATCGCTCTGCCGACAACCGCAACGATGGCCGAGGCGATACCAAGGATGACGGCAACCGTAACGAGCGCCGTGGTCGCAATGACAACCGTCGTAACAATCGCAACAACGACAGCCGTGGCGAAGGTCGCAGTGACAACCGAAACGGTAACCGTAACGACAACAAGCCTGATAACAAGGTAAGCGACGCCGGCAAGCCGCGTACCCGTAAACAGGATAACGCCGCTGACGGTGTCGAAAACAAAAGCAGCGACAAGGGGCCGAAAGCCCCCCGCCGCACCGATGCCAAGGACGACCGTCCCCTGCGTGAGCGACAGCGCCCCAACAAAGCTAGCAACAGCGATGGTGGCGTAGCTCAACCGGCCAAAGCTCAACGCACCGCGGCCCCCAAGCCGCCACGCAACGAACAGCCGGCACCTGTGGATGACGAAGGTCACCCGCCTACCAAGCTGGTACCCGCGCAGGAGCCTTCTGCGCAAGCGAAGCGCGACGATACCGCCAAAAAGGCAGCGACAGACAAGACTGCATCGGTGAACGAGTCACCGCCCGTTGCCAACAAGCCCCAAGCCGCAGCTGAACCGAAGCAGGAACAAACCACTGCTCCGGCCAAGCCGCAACAACCCGCTGCTGAACAAGCCCCCGTCACCAAGGCCCCCGCCGCGCAAACCGCCGCCGCGCCAAAAGCCGATGATGACAAAGCGCCCAGCGCTCAGCCGGTAACCAGCGACACTGCTGCAGCTGCTCCAGCGCAAGAAAAACCGACCGCCGACAGCACGCCTCAACAGCCCAAGGCTGATGCCCCCAAAGCGGCCGGCACTGACGACAAGCCGGCGCCCTCTGCGCCACAGCAAGCGGCAACCACCAACGCCGCTCCGGTAGCCGCTCAACCGGCAACAGCCGCACCGACCCAAACTCCAGCTGCGGCCAACAAGTCAGCTGAAGAAAATAAGTCGGAGGAGAAACCGATCGCGGCCAAACAGGATACACCTGCCACCGAGCCGGCAGCACCAAGCCGTGCCAGCAATGACCCGCGCTCTCCAGGCTACAAACCTACCGCGCCCGCTCCGGCGCCTAAGGTAGAAGAAAAGCCCAAACCGGCACCGGCCAGCAATGAACTACCCAGCCGTGCCACCGAAGTGAAAGCCGTCAAAGCAGAAGCCAAGCCTGCTGCCGCGGAACAGGGCCGGGCCAGCAACGACCCGCGCCAACGCCGCCGTGAGCAGCTCGCTGCTCAGGAAGCCGCTGCCAAGGCGCAACAAACGGAATCTCCCTCAGACGACTGAGGAAATTCCACCCACAAAAAAGCCCGCACAAGGCGTAATGCTGTTCACTTAAGCATTGCGGTCTAAAGCAGGGCCTTGGAAAATCCGGCTTTCATTCACTGGAAGCCGGATTTTTTGTGTCTCTTCAACAGTCTTTGTTCGATATTG
>Ga0115549_1002213_pt1 | contig 11217 bp, 13 predicted proteins | sample COGITO_mtgs_1004_2_FD_87176 | JGI IMG/M metagenome (GOLD analysis project Ga0115549, IMG submission 87176) | Pelagic marine microbial communities from North Sea - COGITO_mtgs_100430 | ecosystem: Environmental > Aquatic > Marine > Epipelagic | place: Germany:Helgoland, sampling site Kabeltonne...
AGAGGCAGAGGAGGAGGACTCCAGCGAGGACGAGCTTGTAGAGGCAGAGGAGGAGGACTCCAGCGATGACGAGCTTGCAGAGGCAGAGGAGGAGGACTCCAGCGAGGACGAGTTGGTAGAGGATGAAGATGCAGAAGCACTGGACATTTCGGAGAACACGACCGAAAATTTGTTTGACAGCAAAGCCTTTCCACCAAAATATCTCAATCAAATAATTGAAAACAAAGATAAGGTATTATCATGGGCGAAAAACTCAAAACTTGGACCTATTCAACGAGGTGTGCTCACCGAATTGAGTGTTCGGCAGTTAACACCTGGCTCTAAGTTGAGTCTCACCGCTTCGCAGTATGAGTCTAACATCAACAAGGCTACGAACCCCGGGTTGAAGTTTCACCCGCTGTACGCTGCGCAGGTTTACAATCAGTTTATTAACAGTGGGGTGGAATTCTTTCCCTTCGTTCCCTTCGAACTTCGCCAGTACACCGCGTTCGTGGGAACGTGGATGGACGATCTGGACGCAAACAAAAACCCATGGGTGCCCAAACAACCGGTGCTTTTGTTTTCGTTTCTCATGGCGGAGGAGAATTTTTCTGTTCTTGTGGACGAATTTGAAAACATTTCACAAGGTTTGAGGTTTCATTACGAAGAACTCACTGAAAAACAGTACATTGCGCCCAAAAAAGGTCTTCAAACCACGCCTTTCAAGAAAGCTGAGGCCTTGAAGAAGCTGGGGCATGATATTACCCAAATGGAAGTGGACAAAACTCAAGGACTGAAGCTGTCGAACAGCGGCAATACGCTGCTGACGCTCTACTTGGGCCTTGTTATTGAAATGGCACGGAACGACGGGCCTCTGTCAAAGGCACTGAAACTGGACGCGTCTTCTTTTGAAACCATGTTCACTCAGGCGTACGTCTATGTATGCAAAAAACAGGAAGAAAAATTGAAATCCTACAACACGGAGAAAATTCCCTACACATTTTCAGACTATGGCCTTAAAAGCAGTGGAAAGAAGGTGTTATTTCCTAGATTATTGCCCCACGTTCCTCAAACGCTTGCAAATCTTAACATTCGAAGCAACCCAGACGCACCCATGGAGTGCAGCGCGTGCCAGAAGGGTTACAATACGTATTACGGCTACTACCCTACTACATGGCAGAACAAACCTCGCCAAAAAGTGAAATGGAACGAAGACGAAACAAAAGTTGTTTCGGGGGGCAACGACACGGGCCTCTGCGTGCAAGAACTGGACGATTTACTGCGCGAGGCTGGCTTTGATCCGAACGCGCAGACCAACAACCCTTGGTACATCGACTTTGTGGGAACCTGGCAGCAAGCCCAGAGACGCCTCGACGCGTTCAAGGAGAAACAGCAAGAGTTGTACGATCTAGGAGACCCGAGATACAGCTGGGTGGACTACTACTACAAGTGGCTCATACTGAAAGTGGATCTCGTGATTAAAAAGCTAGCCAATATCAGCGACGTGGACTCCACCGCGGAACCGCCGATAGAACCGGATTTGGACGACGAGAAGGGTTCAACCTGGGGCGAATGGATTCTTAATGGGGTGAAAGGACTTTTCAAGTTCTTGAAATATGCTACCAAATTTTCCGCCGTGTTGATCTACAAAATCATCTCGTTAATTCTTGTTTCGCCAGCGACCCAGGAGTTGCTCATACGAGGTTGCAATTATTTGAGAGAACAAGTGTGCAGGAGCCTGGCCATAGAGCAGGGCAAAGCCGTGCTGGCAAGAACGTCAGACGATAAAACAAACGAGGACGGCACGCCTGTTATTGAAACGTTTAACCACGACACTGGGGAGTGGTTTGCGGCTACGAAGGCTCAACAAAAAGAATGGACCGAAAAAGGTCAACAATCGTTGTCGGATTGGTGGGACAAGAACGCGTTCTCCTTTTTCAACGTTCTTTCTAATGCGGGAATCGGCGGGACCGCGTGGAAGGACTACATGGACGGAGCAACACTTTACTATGGAAAATCCATTGACATATTAGTGGAGGGACTAAAATCGATTCCCTTAATTGGTGGCCTAGTCTCCAAGTTGGGTGGCGTGGAAACCTTAAAGCCTCTCATCATTGGCACGATCTACACGCAGGGCAAGAACGCGTGGACCGATATGGTTCTTGCGAATAAAAAACTTACCCAGTTGAAGCGACTGTACCAAGCTATGTTTTCGGGGGCGTCCGATTGTTTGACGAACGGACAGCTTGTAATCAAAGACGGCGACGTGCTTGGTAGTACGTCGTACTACAAAGAAGCCTTCCTGCACGCTCAGTTCAACATTCCGTACTACGCCATCATTATCATCAACCAATTAGCTGTCGAGGAGGAAGAGGGGAGATCTCCGGACATAAATGTTATTATCGAAACCCTTCTTCGGACAGAGGTGGTCTCGGGCAGCGCGGCGCGCAAACAACTCGAGGAGCAAGCACGAAAGGATGTGGATAACATGCAAGAGTGGTACAACGACCAAATGGAAAACCCCGACGGGACGTATAATTTTGGAAAGTCTCTAGTAAAACAACGAAACATCGCAGAAGAAAACAGACAGTTACTGGAGAAAAATTGGAAGAGAAAAAAACAAATGCTTGCCACCGCGGCGGCATTTGCGCTTATTGTCGGCGCTGCTGTAGCCACCGGGGGGGCGGTAGGGGCGGGTTCAGCTATTGCAAGCGCCGCGTCCACTGGTGCTGCTGCGGTGTCTTCAACCGCCTCCGCAACAATTGCATCCGTGCCTTCAGCCGTGGCGGCTGTTAAATCAGCGGCAACGCTTGGCAGCGTGGCCTCTCTGGGCAAGAAAGCCCTAAAGGGAGTGGGTACGGTAGCGGATTACGGTTTAAAAGTGACTTCTCTTGTGGCAAAGTACCCGGACCAAGCTTTGTTAGCGGGTGGACTTGCCATGAGTGCTGCAACAAAACTCAAATTAACCATAGACCACTGGGGCGACGCCACAAAAGCGCTGGAGGTGCATAAGGTGTTGAAAGAGGCCTCCGTGCGTGGCATGCTGTTCCACTCACAACTTCGTCAGAAGATAGACATGTTTAGGAGCGAGGAAAATCAAGAGTTGTCTCTCCATTGCCAAAATCTGATGCAGAGAAAGGCAGGCATGGTGGTGGCGTGGGCTAAGAAGCCAGCCATTAACGAAAAGGCAACACTAGATTTTTTTGGAAAGTACGGCAGCCCACACGCACAGATTCCGGTGGACACGGGCTCGGGGGGTGTAATGCCACCCACTACCGGAACAAGCAAATGGCTGCCCAAGAATAGTTCGGGGGTGCAGCGCAAACGCAGAACGCTATTTGTATCGTAATGAAAAAGATGTATTTACTTGCAAATTTTTATGTACATGTGTAGTAAACCATGGAACCTCTCTTTGTGAACTTGGACGTTATTTCAAAGCTAGAAGACGGGGAGCGGATTTCCGTGCGAGAGGGCAGATTTTTTCAGCTGCGGAGGGACGGTTACAGCATCCCAGACTTTATTCAGCGCTGGTGGTCGGGGGCAAATCGGCATTCTGATTTCCGAGCCATCCGGGACTTGTATGCCGCGGCGTTCGAGTCTTTGGACCGCCTCCAAAAGAAATCCGACAACGCAACCAAAGCCGATTTAATTATGCTTTTGAAGCGCATGCGCGCCTCGGAGAAGGGGCTTCACGTGTACGAGCGCACCTACGGGGAGGATGTGACCCTATGCGCCAGAATATGTAGACTTAGAGAGCAAGTTCGCCTCCGGGCCTTTCCAGGGGATCTTAACGCCGAAATCAAAGAAGATGAGCCGGTAATTTAATAGTCTTAGAAAAACATGTCGTCGTCCTCGTCGTTTTCGTCCTCGTCGTTTTCGTCCTCGTCGATATCCGTAAGGCGATCTGCGTCTTCTGCGACATCGCTTTCTAGGCCTTCTTTTTCCTCCTCTTTTTTTTCTTCCTGCACTTGGAATACGGCGGTGGAGAAGGTGGGGTGTGGCCAAAGCTGAGTTCCGTCCCACCCGGGCCTCTCGTTGGCACTGGGCTTCAAATGAGCGAGCAAGTGAATGTAGTTTGGATCGTCTGGGTCCAGAGGCAGCTTGACGGGTGAATCTCGGTTGAAGTGATCGCATGGCATGCACCCAGGGCTCAGGTCCCTGATGGGTGGGGGCCTCAGCCCGTTTCGCGTCCAGACCATATTGTACACGTTGGGGTTTGTGTGGTACGACCTCCCGCCTCCGCAGCAAGTGTACTTTCCGTCTCTGCCTATTTCTCCAGGGTGGTACTTGCACTTGTGGAGCCCGGAATTGCTCAACCCCGTAAAGTACTTGCAGCAGCGTTCGCACTTGTAGACAAACAAGAAATCTCTAAGAGTCGGGTAGTTTTCGATGTAGGTGCACTGGTGCACCTGCGTCTGGTCGTAGTACTGGAGGCAGCGATTGCATCGAACGCTCATCGCCCCTCTTCACACTTTCTTCACACTTTCTTCACACAGTATATGGGTCCAGAGCTAAATACCCGGCGACTTCTTTTGCCAAGTGCCGTTGAGAATCTCGAGGCTGTGGCCAACGAGACATGACTCCTCCGGGGATCTCGTGGCTCTGCGCACGCGCCTGTAGTCCCCGTGCTCGACGACAGCGTACTCGACCATGCCCTGCGCCGGGCGAATGCGCTCGGCAAACACCCTTGCGTACTCCTCCGCGCACTTAACATTGGCTGCCCCCTGCAGGGGCTCAAACTTGAGACCTACCATTGTCTCCGAGTCGGAGCAGAAATGCACCAGATGCGCGTCCACCACGATGCTGTCGCCTTCTCCCCCCTGCATGATGAAGTTGTGCGCAAACAACGCCGACCTCCCCTTGCAATACTGCGGGGCTTCCTCTGCAACGCGGCTGATCACCGAAGTGCGGTAATCTCTGTCCAGGTGCCTTGTGGGATTTCGAGGGGGAAGCATAAGGTCAGCGCTGGAGGGCGGTGCGAATACGATTTTTCTGTCCAGGTAGGACGGTGGCGCCAGGCTCAGCACCGAGAGAGCCGTGAGCGCAAAAGCCAAAAGGAGCCACTGCGCGTCGGACTCTGGGGTGAAGAGCAAGCACTTTGTTTTTTTGCATACAGACCGAGGCATTCTTGATTTGCATAGCGATTTTAGAGGTATTTATAGGAACACCCCCGCAAAGAAGAGCGGAACACAATGCACTCGTGGGACCCCCATTCGGTGAGGGTGGACAATGTGGAGAAACAGCCTATGGTTGTTCAACAGCAAAATGTGACAAGAAGAAGGCCATCACGGTTTCCGGAGCTCAACCAAAACAACAAAATGTTTTGTCTCATGCTCACGCTGCTAATATTATGTGCAAGTGGCGTGCTTATTGCCGTGTTAGTCGCCGGAGTCGTCTGGGCTAGCCAGTCCTCTTAGATTGGCACCGCCGGCTTTGGCGAGCAGGGCCTAGCGCCAGCGGGTTCTTTCTGGCAATGAATGTCACCACAAGGATGTATTCCCCGAAATACGATGTAACATATTAGGGCTGTAAAATAAAAAAACACTATATTCATTCTCCGCCGCATCGCAAAACAGGAAAAAAATACTATGTATAACGTGGAAAAAACGAGCACCAACCACAAGACCACGGTTGACTTCTATTTATAACTTATGAATTATTTATTGAATCCGTTGTGGAGTTTTCGGTGCTGGACGCGCCCTCTGCTTCGTCGTCCGAGTCTATAGAGGCGTGGTCCCCGGGCAGACTTTTCTCGAACGAAAAGTCGCCTACTTTAAGAGGAAATATTTGCACAACGCTCAAAAACAGCGAAACTCTGCTTTTCAGCGTCTGTATCTCCGTCGTAGTGACTCGATTTTCGAGGGAAAAGTCCGGATCTCGAAAAAGGCGACTCCACGAGTTCTTCTGAATGCGGCTCTGGGTGTCCTCTACGAGTTTGACCAACCTTTCGGCAGACTGCCTGACGAGTTCGCGCAAACGCAACGCGGTGGGAGAGACGGGGTGGATTCGAAGCGCAGCCTCGGCGCAGGCAAGCGCCCCCTCGTGGTCCAAAAGGAGGTTTGGCGGTTCGGCGCGATTGCGGCTGAACAGCGATCCGTTGATGGTGTTTCCAATGGTTCTTGTTGCCCAAACACCAGAGGGTATGGCTGCGAGCCAGAATACTGCCATAGGAAGTGCCCACAAAAAGAGTTTCTGTATGTAAATAGACAGAAAAAAAAATTAAATTTTTTATAAGTACGTTCTCTGCTTTAAATGCAAAAAAACCAAAAGAGTATAAATGGCATCCACAGCCCTCTGTATACAGTACATCCTTAGATAACTTTTTGCAAACACTTTCATTTCATCATGTCTCAATCATCTGCATATTCCAAGGCATTCGGAAATAAGCCCGGCAAGGGCGGCGCGGCGCTGACCGGTCGCAATAACCAGTCGGTCGCCACCGCCCCCGGCGGCGACGCCAACGACATCGCGTCGTTCCTTGGGCCTCTGCCGCCTTTCTCGGGGCGCCAGCGCGCCGATGAGGCCTTCTCGCGGGAGACCTGGGATATGCCCGACAAGTAGTGAGTTATATATTTGATTTTTTGTTAAAATTCACGTTGATTAGTCTCAAATTTTTAGTTTTTCTCTAACACGATTTCTACGTAAATATACCTTTTTACAATACACAAAAAAATTTTTTTAGCGCCGATGAAATCCAATATTTGACAAGCATCTTGGATTTCTTCATCATCGATCAGGTACGCAACACTCGTAATTTTACCGTAACGTTTTCTTTTTCTTCTTCTTCTTTGCTTACAGATACCTTCCCTCGTCTACCTACCCTTAAAAAATTTCAGGCGGAGTTCTGGTGCCAGAGGATTTTGCCGTGGGCGCAGACGGACCAGATTCACTTCAAGTGGAATATTTGTACGTTTTCGTTGTTTTTCTTTTGATTGTTTTTCCGCGTCCTCGTCTTTTGTTTCCCGTTTTCTCGTCTTGCTGACACGCGGTTCTTTATCGGGCATAAAATTTTCTTTCAACTCAAAAAAATTTTCAGGGAAGTTCGACCGCACGATCGCTGATATTGAGCCGCACCAAGGTGTGCCTCGTCTCGTGACCTCGAGCCGCGAGTCGCGGTCCAGTTCTCTCGTCAGGCGCGGTTTAGCCTTCATGATCGAACAGTAAGTTCTTTTATTTTTCCCGTAACTTTATATTGTCAACCCGTCCAAACATCTTACATCGCATCATTTATAACGTATCTATTAAAAAAATTTTACAGTGGCTTTTATAACACTGATCAAGGACGTGAAAGTAAGTTATAGACTTGGAATCTGTTGAAATATACACCGTTTACACCCCTTGTGCACTTGCTAAACACCCATTTTCTCCCCACCGTACACTTATTTATACAGCTTTCGCCTTGAATCTTCGCCAGATCACGGATGCCGTCCACACGACAGTAAGTTATAAATACTGTAATTGCCAATTCATTTTTCCATCGAGCATGAACATGTCGTTCACAATATTTTTATCCGTTACATATCCGTTACATATCCATACAGTGCTACAGCGACTGCCTTCATAGTTTGCTCCAGGCGAACGCCTACTACCGTGAATGGAACCTCAAGTTTGGCGTGCAGGGCGGCCGCCAGGAGGACATCATGCAACAGGAGCGTAGGCGTTGGAGCATCGTGTCCAAGAGCCCGCGCGGCATGTACCTTTTGGATGCCGACCTCAAGGCCGAGATGCGCCGCGAAGGAGTGGTGCCGGTAAGTAATAACCGCAATCTTTGTTTTCAACTGTTTTGTTTCTTTACTGACTTGTTCCTCTCTCCCCCCCCCTTCATTACTTACTCTTAGGACACCTGGGTTTGGCCCGCTCGCATGAGTACCTAGTAAGTAAAAATTTTTTTTTACACAAGTGTTGTTTTTTTGTTTGTACTGTCTTCTTACAACGCGTCATTACCTTAATATATCCGTTACAAAAAAATTTTAGCCTCCATATGGTCCCGGACGAAGAAGTGGACTACTCCAAGCGCGGGCCGGGCGCGTACGCTGCATTGGCCAGCGGGAAAGTGCCAACGAGTTTTAGAGGGCTCCCGTGTTTCACCGCCTTTCCCCTCGACACCGACTTCAACGGAGCCCCGATCTCTTTATTGGAGAGACACAGAATGTGCGGAGAGTGGTTCGTCTTGCCGGCAGGCGAGGACGCTATCCACATCTTCAGCGCGGACGCGGACCGCTTCGTGAAGCTTACGAGAGCCACGATCAGAAGAGCCGCCCTGAACTTGGACGAGGAGGACGACGACGAGACCGCCAAAGATATCCTCATCTTTCGTCCGTTCCAGACCTGGAATATGTGTAGTGCTATCTTGTGCAAGGCTGGCAGCGAGCTAGGCAATACGTTCCATGGCCATCACGACATGCAGCTCCAGAACGACGCCGTGCGCAGTAAGTATTTTTTGTTGATCTCGCAATCTCTTTCCCGATATCGTCTTTGCTGACTCAGGAACTATTTTTATCTTCTTTCTTCTACCTTTTTCCACAGAAATTATGATGGGGCACTATACCGTAAGTAAATATTCGTTAGGTTCGTTAAAGTTTTATTCCGTCATGCTCTTACACCCTTTCACCAACTGATACACTCAACTACTACAGTTTTATTCTCGAGCCGTGGTGAAAAACCCGAAGCTTGTCAGTGTGGTCGAAGACATTTTCTGCCAGGACTACATTGCAGGGGAGGGACACGAATTTTTTTCGGAGGATACCTTCAACACGCACTGGCAGAACCAAGACATCGGCACCAAGCGCTGCCGCGCGTCGCTCCTGGCGTGGGCTGTGCCTGCCGGCACAGCAGCAAACCTGCCGGACGCGATCGACCTGATGGGCGACTTCCCTAGCTCCGAGCACAACATGCTTAATGAGAACACGCGCACGTTCGAAGGAGTCCGAGATCTTGAGGAATTGCTCATGCTCGGCGCGCTGCGCCCGCTGCGCCAAGCCGAAGGCAACCTCTTTATGCGCGCCAACAGCTCGCTTAACACGTAAGTTGTCTAAGATTCACTGTGCACGTACTTAACCCCACACGAATATTTCTAACGGTTCCAATCTTAACTCTCCTCATTTTCACACACAATACAGCGTCATGTTCCGCGGTATGCAGTACACGCAGAAGGTCGGCACGCCGGCCCGCATCACGCAGCTAGGCACCGGTCACTGGGGCAAGAACGTAAGTTTTCTTTTCCGACGCAATTGTTCTTTATCATGTGTTCCATAAACTCACTCTATGAAATACCTTCACCGCGCGCACAAACACACACATGGATACACAGGTCTACGCCGGATGCGCAGCTCACCGTACAGGTCTCGCGGGTGACGGATTTTTGGTCGAAAAATCGTACACCCAAGATCTGGAGTAAGTTGGGGTATGGGGAGTGTCAGAATTAATCTATATAAATATCATAAAAATAATTAATTGAGTTTCATGTTTTGTAGTTTTTTTTTAAAAAATGCCCACCCCTACCATGAAAGTGGCTCTGGTGAAAGCATCCACCCCACCATTTGACGCCCTCTTCAATAAACTAGCCGCAAAGCTAACCGGTGGTGATTTCTGCCACTGCGAAATAGCCTTTGAAGGTGTGTCTATCAACGGGCTGCGCCGCCTTTTAAAGCACTATGCCGCCAGGAGCCGCTCTGAGGCGAACAAAAGGGCGAGGTTGGCGCTGATGAGCGTGTGTAACTTGTTTCCCAAAGACTGCCCGCGCGGGACAAATCTGACAGTTGCGTTCTATGCCCTGCAGGGCATGCCTTTGGGGGTACGCGTGCTCGCAGAGTTCGCAGACGACCCGTTTTACATGAAGTACGGCGACGGGTGGAGGCAGTACGTCATCGCAGGCGCACCGCAAGATGTTGTCACAACCCAGTTCGTCTGGTGCCTTGAACAAACCGGAAAGCCCTACGCCACTATGGACGCTTTGATGTCGCCTTTCAAATCAGCTCGTGGTGGCTCTGGCATGGAGCCGGATAGAGCTAGTTGGTTTTGCAGCAATCATACCCTTCGTTTTTGCCAGCACATGGCACTGTGTGGGGATCTTGGACTTTCCGGCACTACGCCGAATGTGTTGGACAATGAGCTGCAGGCCACCTATATAGAGACCTTGAAGGGCTCTGTAGACCCAGAAGACACTTCAGAGGTTTTTTATTTGAATCTTGACCAGAGCCACTGGCAGGTGATCGCTGACTTTGTGCCCTATGTCATCAGAAGCGGCAGGTTCTCATGGGACCGATCCACACTTCTTGAACATGATTAAAAAGAGACTTAAAATGACGTTTGAATCCGCGCAGGACGAAGCCCTCCACAAGTTAGACGAGTGTATGCCCACGTCTGTGGTGGACAGTTATACCAGGTCCAAAAAGGCTCGAAAGGTTTCTCTCGGAGATTTGAGGGTGGCCAGTATACGCAAATTGCTGGAGACGGGCTTTGGCGTGACCAGAAGCACCATGCAGACAGAATTTCACGAAGCTTTTTTGGCAGCTACGAGCCGCCATCTCTATTCTGAGGACTCTAACGTGAACTGGGCAGAGGTGAAAGCGCGCCAAGGGTGGCCCGACACGCGCGCGGTCGTTTTATGCCAGGTAAGTTCTGCTGCATGACTTTGTATGTTTACCTGCTCATCACTTACTTATTCTAAATCGGTATCACATTTATGCTAGACGCCGCGTCGCTTTGGAAAGACCTGGAGCGTGGGTCTCTTTATCGCCTCGTATGTCATGTGCGTGCCGAATAGCGAACAATCGATCTTCTCCACGGGCAAGCGTGCAAGTTCAAAAGTAAGTGTAAAAAAAAATTTTTCAGTTCTTCTTTCGTCTTTCATTTACTCACGTGAAGTATTACCAAAATGTATCCATTATAGATGCTCGAATTAATTAAGGGTTTCGTAGCCAAGGTCGCGCAGGATCGAATCGTCAAAAGCAACGCCGAAGTCCTGGTGCTCCGTCACAAGAACGGGGAAAAAAGTTTGGTGAACAGCTACCCAGCGGCTAGTAAGACGCTCCGTGGTTCGGGAGGAGACGTGCTTTGGTTAGAGGAAGCGGCTTTTATGCCCCCTAGCCTCTTCTTTGAGGTGGTGCTCCCGTTGCTTGAGGTTGAAAAGACAAGGTAAGTTTGGAAGTTCATCTACAAGCTCTATGTGTTCTTACGCTCACCGCTTGGGACTCGTCCTCCACATCAAAAAAAAAAAAAAGAAGGCTGCAAACAAAC